>Ga0126371_10003297_pt1 | contig 14097 bp, 15 predicted proteins | sample PanSoiMetaPlot_4_FD_110145 | JGI IMG/M metagenome (GOLD analysis project Ga0126371, IMG submission 110145) | Tropical forest soil microbial communities from Panama - MetaG Plot_4 | ecosystem: Environmental > Terrestrial > Soil > Tropical forest > Bulk soil | place: Panama | collected 2016-02-17 | reverse complement strand
CTTCATCACCATGATGCCGCACAGCATCCAGGCTGCGGAGCCCGCGAGCAGCATCCTGCCGAGCGGCGTCGTCCACAAGAGCTCGATGTAATCAGGGCTGGTAAGATAGACGATGCCCATCACCAGGATCGGCAGGCTGCCGATGATGCCGGCGGACGCCTTGGCTTCCATCGACATCGCCTTGATCTTCGCCTTCATCTTCTTGCGGTCGCGCAGCACGCGCGACAGGTTGCCGAGCGCTTCCGACAGGTTGCCGCCGGACTTCTGCTGGATGCCGATCACGATGCCGAAGAAGTTCGCCTCGGGCAGCGGCACGCGATCATAGAGACGGCCGCACGCCTCGCCGAGCGGAAGGCCGATCGTCTGCGTCTCCACGATCGCCCTGAACTCGGTTTTCACCGGCTCGGGCGCGTCGGCGACGATGACCTTCATCGAGTCGAACAGCGGCAGGCCCGCCTTGATGCCGCGCACGATGATGTCGACGGCATCGGGGAAATGCTCGAGGAACTTGTTGTGGCGGCGGTTCTTGAGATACGACAGGAGCCAGCGCGGCAGGCCGAACCCGGCGCCGAACGCAAGCCCGGCGGCGCCCAGCAGTCCGCCGCCGACGACGAAGACCAGCACGAACGTCGCAACCCCTAGAACGCCCGAGCCGATGAAGAACTGCTGCTTGGTGAAACTCAATCCGGCCTGCTCGATGCGCACCGTTATCGGGGGAGACTTCTGCTTCTTGCGCCGCGCCTCGAGCTCCTTGAGCGTCTCCTCGAGCTGGTCGCGGCGCAGCTTCGGCGCCGCGCGCGCGGCCGCCTTGGCGGTGGCCCGGTCGGGCTTGGCGACGCTCGCCATGCGCTTCTCGGCCTGCGCCTCGCCGGAGAGCAGCGGATAGAGGAAAACCCACGCAACCCCGCCCACCGCCGCGGCGGCGAGGAAGAACAGGGCGATGTGCTGCATCGACATCTGGGCGATCATTGCGGAGTCGCCTTCTCGGCCGCGTCGAGCGCCGCGGCGAGACGCTTCTCTTCGCCGTAGTAGCGCGCACGCTCCGAGAAGCGCGGGCGGCCGATTCCGGTCGAGCGATGCCGCCCGAGGAGCTTGCCGTTGGCGTCCTCGCCGAGCAGGTCGTAGACGAACAGGTCCTGCGTGATGATGACGTCGCCTTCGAGACCCATCACCTCCGTTACGTGGGTGATCTTGCGCGAGCCGTCGCGCAGGCGCGCGGCCTGCACCACGACATCGACCGAGGCGCAGATCATCTCGCGGATGGTGCGCGACGGCAGCGTGAAGCCGCCCATGGTGATCATCGATTCGAGACGGGAGAGCGCCTCGCGCGGATTGTTGGCGTGCAGCGTCCCCATCGAGCCGTCGTGGCCGGTGTTCATCGCCTGCAGCAGGTCGAACGCCTCGGGTCCGCGCACCTCGCCGACGATGATGCGCTCGGGCCGCATGCGCAGGCAGTTGCGGACGAGATCGCGCATGGTGATCTGGCCCTCGCCCTCGAGGTTGGGCGGGCGCGTCTCCAGGCGCACCACGTGCGGCTGTTGCAGCTGCAGCTCGGCCGCGTCCTCGCAGGTGATGATGCGCTCGTCGTCGTCGATGTAGCGCGTGAGGCAGTTGAGCAGCGTCGTCTTGCCCGAGCCGGTGCCGCCCGACACCAGCGTATTGACGCGGCAGCGCCCGATGATCTTGAGGATCTCGCCGCCCTCCGGCGTGATCGAGCCGTAGCGCACGAGCTGCTCGAGCGTGAGCTTGTCGCGCTTGAACTTGCGGATCGTGAGGGCGGGACCATCGATCGCCAGCGGCGGCACGATGACGTTGACGCGCGAGCCGTCGGGGAGGCGCGCGTCGCAGATCGGCGACGATTCGTCGACCCGGCGGCCGATCTGGCTGACGATGCGCTGGCAGATGTTGAGCAGCTGATGGTTGTCGCGGAAGCGAATGGGAGTGCGCTGGATCTTGCCGGCGACCTCGATGTAGACCGTGCCGGAGCCGTTCACCATGACGTCGGCGATGTCGTCGCGCGCGAGCAGCGGCTCGAGCGGGCCGTAGCCGAGGACGTCGTTGCAGATGTCGTCGAGCAGCTCTTCCTGCTCCGAGATCGACATCACGATGTTCTTGATCGCGATGATCTCGTTGACGATGTCGCGAATTTCCTCGCGCGCCGAGTCGGCGTCGAGCTTGGCGAGCTGGGCGAGATCGATCGCCTCGATCAGCGCGCCGAATACCGCGCCCTTGGTCTCGTAGTAGCTGTCCGACTTCCGCGCGTCGTTGGCGCCGATCGGCGGCGCCGGATTGTGGTTGGCGCCGACGACCCGCCCGGCCTGCGGCACCGGCGCCGGAACGAGCGGCGCGGCGAGGCCGGCCGACGGGAAAGCGGTCCGCCCGTTCGAATCCGCCTCGGATGGGGCGGACGGCATCGGCGCGGGCATGGGAGCGGGCGTCAGCTGCGCAGGCGGCGAGGATGCGCTGCGAGCCTCAGCTGCCGGAACCGAACGCTTACCGAACACGACCCTACTCCCCGTTCCAACTCACGCGACCCGCCGGGACATCCCCCGAGCCGCGATGATGCTCCAGCTACGCGTTGCGCATGATCGTTTGCGAAAACCGGCAACCACTTTCCGGGATCATGCGCTAGCCCATCAATTTGCCGAGCAGCGGCCCGAACAGGCTGCCGCGCGTCTTCTTGGCCGTGGCCCGGCCGGTGAGCGTCTGCGCGATCAGACGGAACATCTCGGCGGTGCGGTGGCCGGCCGCCACCTCGGCGATCATCTGGCCGTTGTTCGCCGCCGTGCCGAACACCGGGGGCTCGAACGGAATGACCGCGACCGGCTCGTCCTCGAGCGCCTTGGAGAAATCCGCCGGCTTGATCTCGGGACGCTTCGGCACGCCGACCTGGTTGAGGCAATAGAGCGGCCGCCGGTCGTTGGGACGGGCGCCGCGCAGCAGGTCGACCATGTTCTTGGCGTTGCGCAGATTGGCGAGATCGGGCGCCGCGACGATGAGAATATCGTCGGCGCCGATCAGCACGCGCTTGGTCCATCCCGTCCAGATGTGCGGCACGTCGAGCACCACGCACGGCACGCTCGCGCGCAATGCGTCGAAGACCGGCTCGAACGCCTCGGCCGTGAAGTCGTAGACCCGGTCGAGCGTCGCGGGCGCGGCAAGCAGGCTCAGATGATCGGTGCATTTCGACAGCAGCCGATCGATGAAGGCCGTATCGATGCGGTCGGGCGAGAACACCGCGTCGGCGACGCCTTGCGGCGGGTCCTGGTTGTAGTCGAGGCCGGCGGTGCCGAAGGCGAGATCGAGGTCGGCCACCACCGAGTCGAGCGAGAGGTCGCGCGCGATCGCCCAGGCGACGTTGTGCGCGACCGTCGAGGCGCCGACGCCGCCCTTCGCACCGACCACCGCGATGATGCGCCCGACCGGCTTGGCGTCCGGCGCCGAGAACAGCCCGCACACCGAGGCCACCACGTCGATCGTCCGCGCCGGCGCCATCAGGTACTCGCTCACGCCGCGCCGCATCAGCTCGCGATACAGCGTGATGTCGTTGAAGCGCCCGATCACGATGACGCGGGTGCCCTCGTCGCAGTGCTCCGAGAGCTCGTCGAGCCCGCCGAGAATCTCGTCCGCGCGCGTCTCCGCCTCGATCATGATGACGTTGGGGGTCGGCGAGTTGCGATAGGCCTCGACCGCGGCCGCGATGCCGCCCATCTGCACGCGCAGGTGCGCCTTGGCCAGGCGGCGGTCCTCGGCCGCCGCCTGCACCGAGGCGGCGGTCTCGGCGCTCGCGCAGAAAGCCTGAATCGAGACGCGCGGCGCGGGCGCGATGTAGTCCTCGCGCTCCGCCGGCGCGGGCTCGGCATCCATCATCTCGGCGGCCTGAAGATTGGATTTCATGTCAGTGTCCGACGTCGCTGATCTTGCCCTTGTTCTCGTTCGGATTGACCGCCGACGGGCTTTCGCCCTTGCGGTACTTGTCGAGCACGATCGTGCGGCGCCCCTCGTAGGCCGGCGATTCGCCGCGCGGCTGCACGAGGTCGGCCGGATTGTCGACCATGGCGGCGAGGTTGCGCTGGGTGGCGCAGCCGAGATTCCAATAGGGCTTGTTCTGCTCGTATTCGGCGACATCGGCGGGGCCGAGGTCATGCGGCCACAGCCCGCACGGGCCGGCCTTGGCGGTGATGAGCGGATAGGTGAGACGGACGGCCGCGAGCCGGCCGGGATTGACCGGCCGATAGGAGCGCACCAGCAGGCCGGTGGGCGGTACCCCCGCCGAGGTCAGGATCGAGGTGATCTCGTGCGTCGCATCGGCGGCGGCGCGCGCATTGGCGGTGCCGGCCGGCACGTCGATAACGATGCCGCCGCTCGCCTCGTGCTTCCAGCGCTGCGCCAGCGCCAGCACGTCGGCGCGCTGCGCCGGCGTGAGGTCGCCCCGGCTGGAGCCGATGAAGAGGTCGACCGTGCGCGTCCCCTCCTGCAGCGTGATCGGGTGGCGCTCGCGGTAGTCGACCGGGACCGCGTCGACCGTGTTGTGCGTCGTGTAGCAGCCGGCGAGCGAGGCCGCCAAAACCGCGGCCGCCGCCAGGCGGGCCGCCCTCCCGCCGCGTCCGATCATCGCGCCCATCACGGATGTCATCACTCTGCTCTCCCGGGCCACTTACTGCATGATGAAGCCGAATGGGCCGTTGTAGGTGCGCTTGGGCTCGACGCCGCCGGCGACCCCGTAGATGCGATTGAGGCGTCCCATCAGGATCTGCGCCGGATCGCTGACATCGGCGTAGCCGTCGTCCGGGCGCGACAGATCCTTCTGCGCAACCGGGTGCACGACGTAGGGCGTGACGATGATCATCAGCTCAGTCTGGTTGTTGACGTAGTCGCGGCTGCGGAAGAGCGTGCCGAGAATCGGCAGCTGCTGCAGGCCGGGAATGCCGTTGATCGCCTGCTTGGTCTGCTCCTGGATCATGCCCGCCATCGCGAGCGAGCCGCCGGACGGGATTTCCACCGTGGTGTCGGCGCGGCGAACGCGGATCGACGGGATGGTGACGGCCTGGGCCGCGCCGGGCACCGACAGCGCCAGCGCGTTGTCGGTCGACAGGTCCGAGACCTCGGTCATGACCTTGAGGCTGATGCGTCCCTCCGACTGCACAACGGGGGTGAAATTCATGCTCACGCCGAACTTCTTGAACTCGACCGACGCCTGGCAGAGCGGGGGCGACTTGGTCGTGTCGCAGCTCAGGCCGGCGGGAATCGGAAACTCGCCGCCGGCGAGGAAGGTCGCGCTCTCGCCCGAGATGGCGCTGAGGGTCGGCTCCGCCAGCGTGCGGATCACGCCGGCGCGCTCCATCGCCTGCAGGATCGCCGTGCTGTTGTGCGACGAGCCGAACGTGCCGGTGATGGCGCTGCTGCTGAGCGACTGGCCGAAGGCGCTGAACGGATTGCTGCTGGCGAAATTGACCACCGCGGCGCCCTGGCCGATATTGGCGTCGATGTTGATGCCGAGCTGCTTGATGACGTCGCGCTGCACCTCGGCGACCGTCACCTTGAGCATGACCTGGTCGCGCCCCCGCACGACGATGGCGTTCACGACCTTGCCGTCGCCGGCGAGGCGGACCGCGACATCGTAGGCCTGCTGCGCCTCGATCGGGCTCGACAGCGTGCCGGACAGCACGACGCCGTCGCCGACGCCTTCGATGCGCAGGTCCGCATTGGGAAACATCTGCCGCAGGGCCGCGCGCACGCCGTTGAGGTCGCGCGTCACCGCGATGTCGAACCCGGCGAGTTGGCGTCCCTGCGCGTCGAAGAAGAACACGCTGGTCTGCCCGACGGCGACGCCGATCAGATAGGCCCGTCGCGCCGACCGCACCACCGCGTTGGCGATCTTCGGGTCGGCGACCAGCACGTCCTTGACGTCGCCCGGCAGGTCGATCACCACGGACTTGCCCACGCCGAGCGGAATGAAGCTCGCGCCGGCGTCGCTCGCGGCCACGCGCGCGCCGACCGGCGCGCTGACGTGGACGCCGGGCTGCGCAGTGACATGCGCGGCCGGAACGCGGACGTCGACCGGAAGCTCGGCGGCGCGCACGCGCTCGAGCGAGGTCGGCGCCAATGCGACGATCGCCGCCAGCGCCGCGATGCGGATCAGCGCCCTGTTGGTCATGCCAATCGTCCTTTCCCGAAAATTCATTTCGACATGATCGAGGTCGAGACCCCGAACCGGATGGTGTTGAGGCGATCGCGCTTCTTGTGCGGATCTTCCTCGACGATCTCCTGCTTCTTGTTCGCGTCGACGAGGCTGCGCAGCGTGAGCGACAGCGAGCCGGTCTGGCGCGCGGCCGCGAGCAGTTCGGCCTGGCGCTGGGTCAGCTCGAGGGTCGCGGTCTTGCCGACGACGACGCGCTGGCCTTCCTTCTCCTGCACCAGCTGATCGATGGCGAGCACGCGGATGTCGCTGAGAATCGTCTGGCTGACGTGCGCTTCGACGCCGGTCTGCTTTTCGGCTTCGCGGTCGCGCCGCGACAGGATCACGTCGACCCGGTCGTTCGGCAGGATGAATCCGCCCGCGCCGCTTTCGGCGGAAATCTCGGTCGAATAGGCGCGCATCCCCGTCGGCAGGATCGCGGCCATGTAGCCGGACCCTTTGGCGCGGATCACCTTGTTCTCGCGAACGGGTTCGCCTGCGGCCATCGGCACGCGAACGATCGCTCCGACGAATTGCTGCAGCGCGTCGGGATGCTCCTTCCTGCGGATGAAGACCGGGTTCGCGGCCGTGGCCGGCCAGGTCTGCCACTGCAAGTCCTGCGGGCCCAGCGCCGCGCCGATGCCGACGTCCTTGGCGGCCACCAGCACGTCGGCGGTGGCGATCTGCGGGACGGGCGGCGGCGGGGGCGGCGCCGAGCCGCCGAATCCACCGGCCAATAAGGCCGCAAGGCCGCCGGCGGCGACCGCAATACCAAGAACGACGAGACGCGCGGCTTTCATACGCTTCACTTCCCGCAAACGCGGCAGCCAGCCGGCCGCCTTGGCGGGATTTCACCAGCCAAAGGTCAATTCATGGTTAATGAGGCGTATCCAAATGAAGCTAATCGACGGTTTCCGCCGGGCGCCGCGGTCCGCGCGTCCTGCTAGTGGTGCAGAGCCTGCATCCAGACCGTGGATGGATAGATCACGAGCGCCGCGATGGCGAGCGCAATGCCGTAGGGCACGCCGCCGCCCGGTTGGTGCAGGCGCTCCGCCCAATCCTTGCCGGAGAGCAGCGAGGGCATCGCGAATTTGCGGAATTCGATCAGCGCGAGCGTGAGCACGCCGCCGAAGATCGAGGCATAGAGCAGGTAGTCGAGAAGATGGGCCCAGCCGAGCCACAGCGCCGTTGCGGCCGCGAGCTTGGCGTCGCCGCCGCCGACCCAACCGCACAGGAAGAACGTGAACGTCACCGCGAGCACGACGCCGCCCGCCCCCGCATGATTGAGCATCTCGTTGAACGGCATGCCGGTCCCCACCGCCAGCGCCACGAATCCGGCAACCAGGATGAAGGAAATCCGGTTGGAGATCGTCATCGTGAAGAAGTCGCTCGACGCCGCGAACGCCATCACGGTCGGAAAGATCATAAGCCGCGCCGCGTCGATGATCAGGTCCATGGGTCGACTCGTAGAGGCATGCGGTCTTCGCGGAAACTCGATGATCTGTTGCTGCCGAGCGACGTCGCGCCCTTCTGGCGAATAAGCGCCGCGATGCCGGCGTCACCAGCGGCGGAGCGCAAGCCCCGGCCCCTGCAGCCAAGATACCGCGGGACCTCACAACGGAATGTAAAGAACGGCGCGCCGTGCCGCCGCGTCGTCCCGCCCGCGAGGCGCGGGGCAAAAAAAGAGGCCCCGCACGGGCGGGGCCGCTCAAAGCCGTTGTGTCGGCCGTTTACTTGCCGGCGTTGCCGAGCTGGCTCGACACGCTCGAGAACGTGTTCTTCAGCTGGCCGCCGAGGGTATTGACGGTCGCGATGATCGCGACGGAGATGCCGGCGGCGATGAGGCCGTATTCGATGGCGGTCGCGCCACTCTCGTCACGCAGAAAACGCTTGAACACAGACATGTTGCTCTCCCAAGGTTATCGACGGATATCCGCCGATACTGCCAAGCTATATGCGTCGCGAAGTCGAAAGGATGAGTAAAGAGCGACCCCTGATTTTCGAGTAATGCCCGGACAAGCGCGCTATCGTGAACGAATGGTAGCTGCGCTCGCTTATCTTGAAACGCGCGGCTCGAAGAGCCGGGGCTTGGATGCAGAGATCAAAACACGGAAAGCAAAAGAGCCCCGGCACGGCCGGGGCCCTCGACGATCGCGCGCGCCCACTTACTTGCCGGCGTTGCCGAGCTGGCTCGACACGCTCGAGAACGTGTTCTTCAGCTGGCCGCCGAGCGAGTTGACGACGGCGATGATGGCGACCGAAATGCCGGCGGCGATGAGGCCGTATTCGATCGCGGTCGCGCCGGACTCGTCCTTTGCGAACTGAATGAGGGTCTTCATAGCTAACTCCTGGATCCACGTGGCTGTCTGAGCTCGGCCCACGCGGCCGTTTGTTTCCCGGCCGATCATGGACCTGACCCAACGCTATCGGGGCCCTGTTGCTTCCCGGTTAATCGTCAGACGTAAACCCTCTGGTTCCATCGATCTTCTATCCATGGTTAACGCGCGCTTGCGGCGCGCGAAGATGCGCGCCGGCAGCGGTCCGGCATGCTGCTATTCCGCATCGCGAGCGCGCATTCCTGTGCCGCATGCGATGCTTTGACGTCCTTATAGCGGGCCGGCCGCGCGCGATTTTGGAAATCGTTCACCATTTTATCGTCAACTCGAATTGTATTTCCGTCGCGGCCGTGCGTATCGCGGTCGTCGGATCCGCGTAACGGTTCGGAGAGTTCCGATGACGGCACAATCTGGGTATTGCGGGCGTCGGCTCGCCTGGGCGCTGGCGCACGCCGCGATACTCCTCGCGCCCCTCGTGGCAGGGCCGGCACACGCCGCCGACACCATCAAGGTCGAGGTCGACCGCGCCGCGATCACCAGGATGCCGCCGCATGTCGCCACGATCGTGATCGGCAATCCGCTGATCGCCGACGTCACAGTCCAGCCCGGCGGGCTCCTGGTGATCACCGGCAAGGGCTACGGCACGACCAACATGATCGCGCTCGACCGTAGCGGCACGGTGCTGAGCGAGCAGAATATCGAGGTGCTCGGTCCGCGTGGGGATGTCGTGGTTGTCTACCGCGGGGTCAATCGCGAGTCGTACGCCTGCGCGCCGGATTGCGAACGGCGCATCACGCTCGGCGACTCGCCCGAGTTCTTCGAGGCGACGATAGGGCAGGCGAGCAACCGCGCCACGCGCGCGCAAGGCGCCGCCCCGGCGCAACGCTAAGGCAAGGCACCTTGAGCGCGGCGCTCGAAGCGTATTTCGTTCCTGCTGAACCGCAGTACGCTCCTTTTGCTTGACGCATGTCCTTGTCGTCGAACCGGTATCCACCCCGCATCAAGTGCGAGGCGAGCTTTCGCCGGATACGCGATGGCCGGCGGCGCGCACTTGGTTAGCGCAATCTCAATGAGGCGCCGGGCGCGGGGGCGTCTATCGAAACAATTCGACAATAAGTTTTCAGTAAAACACGAAGCATCCGTAACGCCCATGTAATTCGCGGCCGGGATATTTCGTCCATGCTCGAGACGACGCGGAGCAAGATCAGGCGCAGGATGCGACGGTTCGCGCGGCTCGCCTCGCCGCGTCGTTTCGCGCGCCATCAAGGCGGCTCGTCCGCGGTCGAGTTCGCGCTGATCCTGGTGCCGTTCCTCGCGCTCATGTTCGGCATCATGCAGACCGCGCTGGTCTTCTTCGCCGATCAGACGCTGGAGACGGCAGTCGCGGACTCCGCACGGCTGATCCTCACCGGGCAGGCGCAGAACCAGGGCCTCAACGCCACCACGTTCAAGAACGCCGTATGTGCGCGCGTCTACGGGCTGTTCAACTGCCAGAGCGGCATCTACGTGAACGTGCAGACCTATTCGACCTTCGGCAGCATCACCTACACGCCGCCGCTGGACACTCACGGCAATCTCGACACATCGAGCTTCGGCTACAACCCGGGCGGACCGGGCGACATCGTCGTCGTCCAGCTGTTCTACCAGTGGCCGATCTACTTCACGCTCATGGATTTCAGCTCGCTCAGCAACATGGCGGGCGGCAAGCGGCTGCTCGTCGCCACCGCCGCGTTCCGCAACGAGCCGTACAACTGAGGCGCATCGGCATGGCCCATCACGGCGCAGGCAGTGCTTGGCTGGCGAGGATTCGCGGCTTCGCAGACGACCAGGACGGCGTCTCGGCGGTCGAGTTCGCGATCCTGCTGCCGCTGATGCTCACGCTCTATCTCGGCGGCGTCGAGATATCGCAGGCGGTCAGCGCCGACCGCAAGACGACCCTGGTGGCGCATACGGTCGGTGACCTCACGGCGCAGGCCTCGAACGTGACGTCGAGCGACGTCACCAACATCCTCAACGCCTCCTCGGCGGTCGCCTACCCGTTTCCCGTCGCCAACCTCAAGGTGACGCTGTCGAGCGTCTGCATCGACTCGACCGGCCAAATTGCGACGATCGCCTGGAGCCAGCCGAACGCCAATGGGACGGCGCGCACCGGCACGGTCACGTCCCACATTCCGAGCGCGCTGATGGTCGCCAATACGTCGCTCATCTGGGGCGAGGCGACCTACGCGTACAAGCCCACCATCGGCTGGACGATCACCGGCACTCTCAACCTGAGCGACCAGTTCTTCCTGCGCCCGCGCCTGAGCTGCTCGGTGACGCTGAATTCGGCGAGCGGCTGCTGCTGAGCGAGCCCGTCGGGCTCGGACTGCGCCATCCATTTGCGCGTGATCTTCTCCGAAAGCCGGTAGCCACCCCGATCAAGTCGGGGGCAGGCCTTTTCGGGATCATGCGCTACGTGATCGGCAGCGCGGTCGTCGACTTGATCTTCTCCATGGCGAAGCGCGACGTGACGTTTTTCAGGGGCACCGCCGCGATCAGCCGCTTGTAGAACGTGTCGTAGCCGGCGATGTCCGGCACGACGACGCGCAGCATGTAGTCGACATCGCCGGCCATCCGGTAGAACTCGAGCACCTCCGGCATCGCGCCGACGATCTGCGCGAAGCGCGTCAGCCATCCTTCCGAATGATCCTCGGTCTCGACCGAGACGAACACCGTGACGCCGAGCCCGAGCTTGTCCTGGTCGATGACCGCGACGCGCTTCTGGATCACGCCGTCGCCCTCGAGCCGCTGGATGCGCTTCCAGCACGGCGTGGAGGAGAGCCCGACCCGGTTGCCGATCTCGGCGACCGACAGCGAGGCATCCTCCTGCAGCACGGCGAGGATTTTCCGATCGATGGCATCCATGCTGGCGCCCCTCAGCCGATGGGATGAAGATGTCGGCCGCTGACGAATATATGGATATTTATTCCTTTCGGAAAGTCATTTCCGCAAAGAAATAGAAAGATATTTTACGACACCCTAACGCCCAAGCAGGGCATCCACCTCGTGCCGCATCGGTGCGGCCGCGCTGCCGCCGAAGCGTGCGCATTTGAGGGAGGCGGCGGCGGCCGCAAACCGCAGCGCCGCCTCGGTGTCGCGGCCCTCGACGAGCGCCAGCGCAAAGGCGCCGTGAAAGACGTCGCCCGCCGCAAGCGTATCGACGGCGGTCACGCGAAAGACCGGCAGCTGCCGGATCGCGTCCGTCTCGTCGCGCCACAATACCGGGCTTGCGCCGTTGGTCACGGCGATGAAGGCGTTGGTGCGCTCACCGAACTGCCGCAGCGCGGCCGCGAGATCGTCTGTCGCCATGGTCGCGCGCAGCCCCTCGGACGAGAACACGATATGCGAGCAGGCGGCGAACAGGGGATCGTCCGGCTGCACCGGCTTGTCGGCGTCGAGCACGACCGGAACACCCCGCCGCAGCGCCGAGCGGCAGATCGGCAGCGCGAAATTGGGAAATCGATTGTCGGCGAGCACCGCGTCGGCGGCCGCCGCCAGCGCGTCCGGGTCGCGCGGCGTCACCGCATCGAGCCGATGGTCGCGATAGGTGGCGATGGTGCGCTCGCCGCGTGCGTTGACGAAGATCGCCGAGATTGCCGAGGCGACGCCGTCGAGCCGGACGCACCCGCCGCAGTCGATGCCTTCCGGCGCGAGTCCGGCCACGATGCGGTCGCTGATCGGCTCCTGCCCGGCTGGGCCGCCGAGCGGTCCCGCGAAGCTGGCTTGTCCACCCAGCCGCGCGATCGCAATCGCCGCGTTGGCGGCGCAGCCGCCGCCGACCGCGACGAACTCGTTCGCCTGCGCCTTGCCGTCGGCGGGCGGAAACTCGTCGACGCGGAACACTTCGTCGAGCACCGCGATCCCGGTGCAGAGAATGCGCGGGGCGACGCTAGTCGAACGCAACGACGTCCCCTTCGACCCAGGCGCGGATGATGTGATGCGCGATTGCGACCGGCGGCGGCGTTCCGAGCCCATCGGGATGCTTGCGCAGCAGCATCAGCGCGACCTCGTCGCGATCGAACCAGCGGGCGCCTTCGAGCTCGGCATCGACCTTGATGTCGCAGGTGAGCGCCTCGGCGTGGCAGCCGACCATCAGCGACATCGGGAACGGCCACGGCTGCGACGCGAAATAGGCGACGCGCCCGCATGTGATGCCGGCCTCCTCCTGCACCTCGCGGCGCACCGCCTCCTCGATGTTCTCCCCCGGCTCGACGAACCCGGCGAGGCAGGACCACATCGCGGACGCAAAGCGCGCCGAGCGGCCGAGCAGGCATTGCTCGCCGCGCACCGCCAGCATGATGACCACCGGGTCGGTGCGGGGGAAATGCTCGGTCTTGCAGGCCGGGCAGACGCGCTTCCAGCCGGCCTCGGCGAGATCGGTCAGCACGCCGCAATTCGAGCAGAAGCGATGGCGCGCGTGCCAGGCGAGCAACGCCTTCGCCTCGGCGAGCGGCGGCAGGTGCTCCGGCGCGACCAGTCCCTGCACCGCGATCGAGCGCAGATCGGTGACGAGAAAGTCGTCGCGCGCCTTGAGGCTTTCGGCGGCCTCCTTGCCGATGCCGACGCCGAACTGGGGCACGCCGTCGCGAAAGCCGAGCAGCACGCTTTCACGCGCCGCCGCCAGCGCGTGGGCATCCGCGAGGGCGAACAGCGGGTCGCCGCCGGAGGCGCCCCTGCGCGCGACGATCATCTCGCCGCCGATCACATAGGCGCCGGCGCGCCCGTCAGCCGCAAGCGCGGCCACCTCGCCGCGCCGATGGGCGGCACGATCGATGAGGCTTGCCGTATATCCGAGGTGCGGTTTCGGCCCGAGATCGGGGCAGGAAGGCATGCGGGTCTCCGGTAGGCGCGGCGAAAATCGCATGGCGGGGAGTTCGGCGCAACTTGACGCGGAGGAGCGCCGCCTCACGCCACACCGATCGCGCGGCGCACGGCGACGACGAAGGCTTGCAGTTCCGCCGCCGCATAGGGCCGCGGCGGCGCCGCACCCCAGACCGGACGCGGCCATGCCGGATCGCTCCTATGTCGCGCCACCACGTGGACATGCAACTGCGGCACCACGTTGCCGATCGCCGCAACGTTGAGCTTGTCGCACCGGGTCAAGCTTTTGAGCGCCGTCGACGCCTGCGCGATCTCGGCCATCAGCGCCGTGCGCTCCGGCTCGTCGAGGTCGACGATCTCGACAAGTCCGGCCCGGCGCGGCACCAGCACGAGCCAAGGATAGTGGGCGTCGTTCATCGCCAGCACGCGGGAGAGCCCAAGGTCGCCGATCGGAACCGTATCTTGCGCGAGCTGAGGATGCAGCGACCAGTCGGTGGGAGACATGGCGACTCTCGTAGGGCAGGCGGTTGGCGGCGGACGGGGCGGAACGGACTGCCCAAATGGCTAGCACGGATCACCCGGCGGCCGCTTGCATTCGCGTTCCGTTCCGCCGATATAGGGGGCGGGAGGTTGGCGGTGGACGAGCCACTCGCCAACCGGGTCAGGTCCGGAAGGAAGCAGCCCTAACGAGCTCCGGTTCGGGTCGCTCGTCAGCCTCCCACT
>Ga0126371_10003296_pt1 | contig 14099 bp, 11 predicted proteins | sample PanSoiMetaPlot_4_FD_110145 | JGI IMG/M metagenome (GOLD analysis project Ga0126371, IMG submission 110145) | Tropical forest soil microbial communities from Panama - MetaG Plot_4 | ecosystem: Environmental > Terrestrial > Soil > Tropical forest > Bulk soil | place: Panama | collected 2016-02-17 | reverse complement strand
ATCTTCACCCATGGCGGGCGCAACCCGACCGGGATCGACGCAGGCGCCTATGCGCGCGAGGTGGTGGCGCTCGGCGCCGGCGAGATCCTGCTCACCTCCATGGACCGCGACGGCACCGGCAAGGGGTTCGACATCCCGCTCACCCGGGCGATCGCCGACGCGGTCACGGTGCCGGTGATCGCCTCGGGCGGGGTCGGCACGCTCGATCACCTGGTCCAAGGCATCCGCGACGGCCATGCAACCGCCGTGCTCGCCGCCTCGATCTTCCATTTCGGCGAGCACACGGTGCGCGAGGCCAAGGCGCACATGGCGCGCGCCGGCCTGCCCATGCGGCTCGATTCTTAACGCTTCGGCCAATTGTTCCCCGCTGCCGGCCTCGCGGCACGCCCGCCGGGATGATAAGACAGCCGGCATGACGAGCTTCACGATCTACGATCTGGAGAAACGCGTCGCCGAACGGGCCGGCGCGAGCCCGGAGACGTCGTATACCCGCAAGCTGCTCGACCGCGGCGTCGGCCAGTGCGCCAAGAAATTCGGCGAGGAGGCGGTCGAGACCGTGCTCGCCGCCGTGTCCGAGGAGCGCGAGCGGCTGATCGGCGAGACCGCCGACCTGCTCTATCACCTCCTCGTGATGCTGCGGGCGCGTGGGGTGACGCTTGCCGACGTCGAGGACGCGCTGGGCGAGCGAACCGCCCGCTCGGGCCTCGACGAGAAGGCATCGCGCAAGCCGGATTAGAGCATGATCCCGAAAAGTGGACAGCGGTTTTCGGAAAACATCATTCTCCAGCAAGAGACTGGAGCGCGATGACGTTCCGAAGCAGCGTCATCACGCTTTAGCGCCACGGATCAGCGCCATGGACCAGCGCATCGACGACGGACTCTCCGCCTACCGGATATTCTCCCGCGCCGAATGGGCGGCGCTGCGCGAAGACACGCCGATGACGCTGCGGCCCGAGGAGGTGACCCGGCTGCGCTCGATGCACGACCGGCTCGACATGTCGGAGGTGGAGGAGATCTACCTGCCGCTGTCGCGGCTCCTGTGGATGTACGTCGCGGCGACGCAGCGGCTGTTTCTGGTGCAGCAGCGCTTCCTCGGCACCGAGGATACAAAAATGCCCTACATCATCGGCATCGGCGGCTCGGTCGCGGTCGGCAAGTCGACCACCGCGCGCGTGCTGCAGGCGCTGCTCGCGCGCTGGCCCAACACGCCGAAGGTGGATCTCGTCACCACCGACGGCTTCCTCTATCCGAATGCGGTGCTCGAGCGCGAAGGCCTGATGGACCGCAAGGGCTTTCAGGAAAGCTACGACCTGCCGGCGCTGCTGCGCTTCCTCAACGACGTGAAGGCCGGTCGGCGCCCGACGCGCGCGCCGATCTACTCGCATCTCGTCTACGACGTGATGCCGAACCACTGGGTCGAGGTCGACCGCCCCGATATCCTGATCGTCGAGGGCCTGAACGTGCTGCAGGCCGGCCGCCTGCCCAAGGACGGCGAGGCGATCCCGTTCGTCTCCGACTTCTTCGATTTCTCGATCTATCTCGACGCCGAGGACGCGGTGCTCGGGCGCTGGTACGTGAGCCGCTTCCTCACGTTGCGCGGCACCGCGTTCAGCGACCCGAAGTCCTATTTCCATCGCTACTCGAAATTGACCGACGAAGAAGCCGTGACGGTCGCGACCGACATCTGGACCAAGATCAACCTCGTCAACCTGCACGAAAACATCCTGCCCACCCGCCGGCGCGCCGACCTCATCCTCAAGAAGGGCGAGAGCCACGGCGTCGACGAGGTCGCGCTGCGCAAGCTGTAGGGTGCGCCTCACCCGGCGTGGCGCTCGGCGGCCTCGCCGAAGTGCTCGATATAGCGCGCGTTGATCGCGGCGACCGGCAGCACGATGAACACGTCGGTGGTGCCGAACTGGCGGTCGATCACGGCGCCGTCGCCGATGGCGGCGCCGAGCCGCAGATAGCCCTTGACCAGCGGCGGCAGCGCGCGCAGCGCCGCCTTGCGGTCGATCGCCGACTTCGGCATCCGGTTCATCTCGACATAGCGGCGCGGCAGCGCGCTCACACGCCATTCCGCCGGCGCGCGGGCGAAATGGTGCAGGAACGCGAGCGGCAGGGCGAGCCGATCCGGATCGGTGCCGTCGAGGCTCGCGCAGCCGATCATCACGTCGATCCGGTGCTGCAGCACGTAGGACCAGATGCCGTGCCACAGCAGCTCGACGGTGCGCTTGTTGCGGTAGGGCGCGAACACGCAGGAGCGGCCGAGCTCGAGGAATTTTTGCTGGCGGTGGCGTTCGATGAGCGCGGCGACGTCGTATTCGCCGGCGCCGTAGAAGCCGCCATGGCGCTCCGCCATGTCCTGGCGCAGCAGCCGGTAGGTGCCGACCACGCGCGGCCGCCCGGCGCGGGTGCGCCACGCCCGATCGAGCACGAGCAGATGGTCGCAGACCGCGTCGAACGGATCGATGTCGCGGCGCGCGAGCTTGGCGGCGGCGTCGGGCAGCGCCGACATTTCCCGGTAGAAGACGTCGAAACGCAGATGCTGGGCGCGGCGCACGTCGGCGGCGCTGCGCGCGAGGCGGACTTCGAGCGTGCCGAGCCGGCCCAGCACGTCGGCAGCGTGCTCCGTCGTCCGGTCGCGCACGCGCAGGCCGCTGAAGGCGCGCAGCGTCGGGCCGAGCGTCGGCACGCCCGCCAGCGGGGCACGCAGTTGCGCCAGAAAGCGGCGCGGCAATGGAATGCGGACGCGGGTCGTCATGGGAGAATCGGCGAGGCAATCGGTCGCCGCATACCATGCGGCGCGCAAGGATTTGTGACAAGAAGGAATTGGCCGCTACGCCGCGAGCGTCGCCCGGTGCGAGGCCAACAGCTCGGCGAGGCGCTCGCGGTCGAGCGGCTTGGTCAGGAACGCGTCCATGCCGGCCGCAAGGCACGCGTCGCGGTCGTCGCTGAACGCGTTGGCGGTGAGCGCGACGATCGGAATGCGGCCGCTGCCCGCGGCCGCTTCGGCGGCGCGGATGCGGCGGGTCGCCTCGATGCCGTCGAGCTCGGGCATGTGCACGTCCATCAGCACGAGGTCGTAAGGCTCGCCGGCCGCCTGCGCGGCGAGCCACGAGTCGACCGCCTGCGCGCCGGTGGTCGCAAGCGTCGGGCGATGTCCGAGCCGCGCCAGCAGCGCACGCGCCAAGAGCGCGTTGATCTCGTTGTCCTCGGCGACCAGGATGGCGAGGCCGACATTCGCGTCGCCGCGCACCGCAATGGCGACGGGCGCCTCCGCGCCGGCGCTTTCGAAGGACGCATTCTCCGCCGCGAAGCGGGCCGCCAGCGATGCGGCGCGCACGGGTTTGACGAGATAGCCGGTGAACCCGACCTGCTTGAGCGCCGTGAGCTCGTCGCGGCGGTCGGGGGTCACCAGCACGATGCGGCGCGGCGCGGCTTTTGTCGCGTGCGTCGCGATCGCCTCGGCGGTCTCGCGGCCGAGCGCGCGATCGACGATCACGGTGTCCCAGTTGCGCTCCGGCATCAGCGCGCGAGCGACCTCGGCGTCGTCGACGCGCTGACAATCGGCGCCCCAGGCCGTGAGCTGGCGGGCGACCAGGGCGGCCGCGACGCTTGCCTCCGCCGCCGCGATCAGCACGGCGGCGCCGGCGAGGCGCGGTTGCTCTGCCGCCTCCGGCGGCGTCTCGCCCGCAAGCGCGGACGGCAAGGCGACCGTGAACGCGAAGGTCGAGCCCGCCCCGGGCGCGCTCTCGACCGCGATGCGCCCGCCCATGCGCTCGACGATGCGCTGCGAGATCGCGAGGCCGAGGCCGGTACCGCCGTGCCGGCGGGTGGTGCCGCCGTCGGCCTGCTCGAATTCCTCGAAAATGCGCGCCTGCGCGTCGGGCGCAATGCCGATGCCGCTGTCGCGCACGCGAAACATCACCGCGCCGGGGACGGTCCCGGGCTCCGCCGTCACCGCGACGCCTCCGGTGTCGGTGAATTTGACGGCGTTGCCGGCGAGATTGAGCAGCACCTGGCGCAAGCGCGCCGCATCGCCCACGAGCTCGCGCGGCAGCCGCGCGTCCACAAACGAGGCAATCTCGATACCCTTCGTCTGAGCGCGCGGGCTGAGCAGCTCGACCAGCTCCTCGACGAGCGTGCCGAGCGCGAACGCACGGGCCTCGAGGTCGAGCCGGCCGGCCTCGATCTTGGAGAAGTCGAGAATCTCGCCGATCAGCGACAACAACGTGTCGCCCGAGGCCTTCACGGCCTTGACGTAGCTCGTCTGCTCGGGCGTGAGCGCGGTGTCGATCAACAGATCCGCCATGCCGAGAATGCCGTTGAGCGGCGTGCGGATCTCGTGGCTCACCATGGCGAGGAAGCGGCTCTTGGCGCGATTGGCCGTGTCGGCCTGGTCGCGCGCCTGGGCAAGGGCGCGCTCGGCGCGCGCCCGGTCGGTCACGTCGCGTCCGACGCTCTGGGTCTCGGTCCGCCCGCCGTCGTCGGCCCGCACCACCACCTCGCGCCAGGCGATCCAGCGCGGCCCTTCGCGGCTCGCGATCTCCTGGTCGTGCATGCGCGTGCCGTCGGGGCGCAACGCCACCTCGCCCTGGGCGAGAGCCGGCAGCTCGAAGCGCGTGCCCACGAGCGCCTCGCGCGGCGCGCCCGCGAGCGTGCAAAACGCGTCGTTGACGTAGGTGACCTGTCCGGCGGCGTCGCGGCGGACGATGACGTCGCCCTGCGCCTCGAGGAAGCTTCGCGCGCGCTCCTCGGCCTCCTTGATCGCCCAGGCGCGATCGGCGAGATCCTCGAGACGGGTTTCCAGCCGCTCGACCCGTGCGCCGAGCGCCCGGTTGCGGCGGAGCATCAGGGCGAGCGCGCCGCAGGCCGCGACGGCCGCGCCGGCGAGCGGTGCGGCGGAATCCAAGGAGAGGCCTGCGGTGCCGTAGTCCACGATCCGGTCGAACCAGACGACCACAAGCGCCGAGCCGGTGATCGCCATCGCGCTCATGAGCGCCGGCACGGCGTGGCGCACGCGGCCGCGCAATCCGATGCGCCCCGCGACGGCTGGCGCGGCGCCGCGCAGGCGCGGATGCCGGCTTGTGCCAAGAAGGGGGTCGATCGGCATTGTCCAAAAGCGTCCCGCGGCGCGCGCACGGGGGGCGCAACTGCGCCGCCGCTCCGTGCCTTCCCCGATGCGGCCGTCCTGGCACGATGAACCGTACGGGACGGAATACGCGAGGAACGTTGCGAAACCTTGTCGGGGTCCGCATCAGGGCCCGTCGGAGCGTCGTCAAGGTTGATCAAACCTTAACGGTGTCTCGCGATCGGACACCTGCGGCGCCACGCCGCCCTTTTGGCGGCGAAATGGGCACGCACGCGGGTAACGGCAAAATAACAATCGGCAGAGTAGTTTCGTGGACTCTTGCGGAAGAAGGGCCCCGCGATGTTCCGCGTCATGACCTGTCTTACAGGCGATCACGACTTGCGCCTCGTCGCCCTTGCCGGCCTGATCTGCTTTCTCGCGAGCTATGCGGCGGTGAGCCTGCTGCATCGCGCGGTCGCTTCGAACCGTGTCGCGCGCCGGGTGTGGATCGCGACCGCGGGCGCCGCCACCGGATGCGGCATCTGGGCGACGCATTTCATCGCCATGCTCGCCTATGATCCGGGCGTTGTCGTCGGCTATGGCGTGGTGCTCACCGCGCTGTCTCTGATCGTCGCGATTGCGATCACCGCCGCCGGGCTTGCGCTGGCGGTGCACGGAACGGCGCGGGGGACGGCGGCGACCGGGGGCGCGATCGTCGGCGGCGGCGTCGCCTGCATGCACTATCTCGGCATGTCGGCGGTCGAGCTGCCGGGGCACATCGATTGGGCACCCGATCTCGTTGCCGCGTCGATCGTGCTCGGTATCGGCTTCGGCGCCGCCGCGGTCGCGATCGCGCGCCACAGCGATCGACTGGGTCACTCGGCCATTGCGGCGGTCCTGCTGACCCTAGCGATCGTCTCGCATCATTTCACCGCGATGGGCGCGGTTCTCATCGTTCCGGATCCGACCCGCACGATCGACACGCTGCTCCTGTCTCCCGCGACGCTTGCCCTCGCGATCGCCGGCGCCGCCGTGGGGGTGCTCGGCATGGGCATCGTGGCGGGCCTGATCGACCGCCGCGCCAAGGCGGTGCTGTCGAGCCGCAACGATCTGCTCGACGCCGCGCTCAACAACATGGTGCAGGGCGTCAACATGTTCGACGCCGACGCGCGCCTCGTGCTGTGCAACGACCGCTATCGGCAGATGTACCGGCTCTCGGCCGACGTGGCCAGGCCCGGCGCCACCATCCGCGATCTCGTGGAGCATCGCGTCAAGAGCGGGACGTTCTTCGCGATCGACGCCGAGCAGTACATCGCCGAGCTGACCAACGCGCTGCTGCGCGACCGCAATCCGACCCGCAAGACGCTGGAGCTCGCCGACGGGCGCGTCATTGCGGTGGCCAACCAGCCGATGGCCAACGGCGGCTGGGTGGTGACGCACGAGGACATCACCGAGCGGCATCGGGCAGCCCAGGAGCTGGAGAAGACGCGCAACTTCCTCGATACCGTGCTGGAGAACGTGCCGGCCACCATCATCGTCAAGGACGCGCGCGACCTGCGCTACATGCTGCTCAACCGGGCGAGCGAGGAGTTCTACGGCGTTACGCGCGACCGCATGCTCGGCCGCACCGCGCTCGACATCTTTCCCCGGGCGCTCGCCGAGGACATGGAGGCGCGAGACCGCCGCCTGCTCGCCGGCGGCGAGCGCGAGGCGTTCGATGCGCGCCCGATCGACATGCCGGGCGACGGCGGCGTGCGGATCGTCACCTCGACGCGGGTGCCGATCATCGGCGCCGACGGCAAGCCGCTCTACCTCCTCAACGTGCTGCAGGACGTGACCGAGCGCAAGCGCGCCGAGGCGCGCATCGAACGCCTGGCGCATTTCGATCCGCTCACCGACCTGCCGAACCGCGCGGCCTTCAACGATCGCTTCGCGATGACGCTCGAACGCGCCAGCGCGGAAAACGGGAAGTTCGCGCTGCTGTCGATCGACCTCGACCGCTTCAAGGAGGTCAATGACGTGTTCGGCCCGGAGGTCGGCGACAAGCTGCTGCACGCGGTCGGAGAACGGCTCGGCCGCACCACCGAAGGGGCGTTCGTGGCGCGGCTCGGCGGCGACGAGTTCGCCGTCATCGCGCGCGGCGGCACCCAGCCGGCCAGCGCGAGCGAGCTCGCCGAGCGTATGATGGCGGCGTTCGCCGACGAATTCGACATCGACGGACACCGGCTGCACCTCGGCCTGAGCATCGGCATCGCAGTGTTTCCCACCGACGGGGCCGATGCGCCCGCGCTCATCGGCAATGCCGATGCGGCGCTTCATCGGGCGAAGACCGGCGGCCGCGGCACGATCCGCTTTTTCGAGGCCGAGATGGATCAGCGTCTGCGCGAGCGCCGGGTCCTGGTGCACGACCTGCAGTCGGCGATCGAGCGCGGCGAGCTCATCGTCTACTACCAGCCGCAGGCGCGGATCGATGGTGAGATCACCGGCTTCGAGTCGCTGCTGCGCTGGCGCCATCCGACCCGCGGCATGATCCCGCCGGGCCAGTTCATCCCGGCCGCCGAGGAAAGCGGGCTCATCCTGCCGATCGGCGAATGGGTGCTGCGCGAAGCCTGCCGCGAGGCGGCGAGCTGGCCGAAACCGCTGAAGATCGGTATCAACCTGTCGCCGCTCCAATTCCGCCACGGCGACCTGCCCGGGCTGGTGCATTCGGTGCTGCTCGAGACCGGGCTCGCACCCGGCCGCCTCGAGCTCGAGATCACCGAAAGCGTGCTGGTCGACGATTTCACGCGCGCCCTCACGATCCTGCGCCGGCTCAAGCTGCTCGGCGTGCACATTGCGATGGACGACTTCGGCACCGGCTATTCGTCGCTCTACAACCTGCAGGCCTTTGCCTTCGACCGCATCAAGATCGATCGGTCGTTCATCTCGAGCCTGGAGAGCAGCCCGCAATCGGCGACGATCGTGCGCGCCGTGATCGGGCTCGGCCGCGGCCTCGACCTGCCGGTAATCGCCGAGGGAGTCGAGACGCACGAGCAGCTCGCATTCCTGTCGACCGAGGAGTGCCACGAGGTGCAGGGCTATCTGGTCGGCAAGCCGATGCCGATCGAGGCCTACGCGGCCGCGGTCGGCCGCGAGGTCGACGGGCGCGACCACAGGGTCGCGTCGGTCGCCTGAGGGTTAGGCCAGCCGCGTCCGCGCGAGCCGCAGCGCATTGCCGACCACGCTGACCGACGACAGCGCCATGGCGGCGGCGCCGACCACGGGCGACAGCAGGATGCCGAACGCCGGATAGAGCACGCCGGCCGCGACCGGCACGCCGACCGCGTTGTAGACGAAAGCGAGAAACAGGTTCTGCCGGATGTTGCGCATGACCGCGCGCGAGAGCACACGCGCGCGCACGATGCCGACGAGGTCGCCCTTGAGCAGGGTCACGCCGGCGCTCTCCATCGCGACGTCGGTGCCGGTGCTCATCGCGATGCCGATGTCGGCGGCGGCGAGCGCCGGCGCGTCGTTGGTGCCGTCGCCCGCCATGGCGACGACCGCGCCCTCGCGCTTGAGATTGGCGATGATCGCGTGCTTCTGCTCGGGCAGCACCTCGGCCTCCACGGCGTCGATCCCGAGGGTGCGGGCCACCGCCTGCGCGGTGGTCCGATTGTCGCCGGTGAGCATGACGACGCGGATATTCTCCTGGCGCAGCGCCGCCAGGGCCGGCGCGGTGCTCGATTTGACCGGATCGGCGATCGCGATCAGGCCGGCGGCGGCGCCGTCGACCGCGACGAAGACCACGGTCGCGCCGTCCCGCCGCAGCCGCTCGGCTTGCGTCTCGAGCGCGGCGGCCGCGATGCCGAGCTCGACGAGGTAGGCCGCAGTACCGAGCGCCACTGCGCGGTGCTCGACCGTGCCGCGCACGCCCTTGCCGCTCGGCGCCGCGAAATCCGTCACCTCGGCGAGCGCGAGCTTGCGCGCTCCTGCCGCCTCGACGATGGCGCGGCCGAGCGGATGCTCGCTCGCGCGCTCGATGGCGGCGGCGAGGCGCAGGAGATCATTCTCGGCCATGCCGGCCGCCGCAATGACCGCAACGACCTCGGGCCGGCCCTGCGTCAGCGTGCCGGTCTTGTCGACCACCAGCACGGTGACCTTCTCGAGCCGCTCCAGCGCCTCGGCGTTGCGGATCAGCACGCCGGCGCGGGCGCCGCGGCCGACGCCGACCATGATCGACATCGGCGTGGCGAGCCCGAGCGCGCACGGGCAGGCGATGATGAGCACCGTGACGGCGGCGATCAGCCCGTAGGCGAAGCGCGGCTCCGGCCCGAACGTCGCCCACGCCACGAAGGCGACCAGCGCGGCCGCGATCACGGCCGGAACGAACCAGGCCGCGACCTCGTCGGCGAGGCGCTGGATCGGCGCGCGCGAGCGCTGCGCCGCCGCCACCATGGCGACGATGCGGGCGAGCACGGTGTCGCGGCCGACCGCCTCGGCGCGCATCACGAAGCTGCCGGCCGCGTTGAGCGTGCCGCCGATCACGCGGTCGCCCGCCGTCTTGGCGACCGGCAGCGACTCGCCCGTCACCATCGCCTCGTCGACGGTGGAATGGCCGTCGACGACCACGCCGTCGACCGGGATCTTGTCGCCCGGCCGCACCCGCAGCCGGTCGCCGCGCGCGATCGCGTCCTGCGCGATCTCCTCGTCGCCGCCATCGGGACGCAGGCGGCGGGCCGTCTTCGGCGCGAGATCGATGAGCGCGCGGATCGCGCCCGAGGTGCGCTCGCGCGCGCGCAATTCGAGCACCTGGCCGAGCAGCACCAGCACCGAGATGACGGCGGCCGCTTCGAAATAGACCGCGACCGTGCCGTCATGGCCGCGAAAGGCGGGCGGAAACAGGCCGGGCGCGAACGCCGCCACCACGCTGTAGAGATAGGCGACGCCGGTGCCGAGCGCGATCAGCGTGAACATGTTGAGGTGACGCGTGACGAGCGAGCGTGCGCCGCGCGCGAAGAACGGCCATCCGGCCCACAGCACCACCGGCGTCGCAAAGGCGAACTGAATGAGGATCGACAGCCCGGGATCGACGAGCGCGTGCGGGCCGAACAGATGCGCGCCCATGTCGAGCGCCACGACGGGCGCGGCCAGCACCAGGCCGATCCAGAACCGCCGCGTCATGTCGGCGAGCTCGGGATTGGGCGCCGCCTCGGCGGTCGCGACCTCGGGCTCGAGCGCCATGCCGCAGATCGGGCAGGCGCCCGGCCCGACCTGGCGGATCTCGGGATGCATCGGGCAGGTGTAGATCGTGCCCGCGGGCGGCGGCGCGGCCGGTGGCGGCGGGTTGAGATATTTCGCCGGATCCGCCGCGAACTTGCCGCGGCAGCCATCGCTGCAGAAGGAGTAGGTGCGGCCGTCATGCTCGGCGCGATGCTTCGCGGTCGCCGGATCGACCGTCATGCCGCACACCGGGTCCTTGGCGAGCGGCGCGTCCGCCGCCGCGTGATGGCAGCTGCCGGCGTGATGGCCGGCATGCGAGACGGTCGAATGCGGCGAATGGACCATGGCCTTGGCTTTCCTGTCGCGCTGATCCCGCCGCGCCGCGGGATTGACGCCGATACCCCCCAGGGGTATATAACCGGCATGCAGCCGCAAGCCAAGGCCTCGTGCCTGAAACGTCTCGGCCGGATCGAAGGCCAGGTGCGCGGGCTCGCGCGCATGGTCGAGGACGACCGCTACTGCATCGACGTCGTGACGCAGGTCTCCGCCGTGCGGGCGGCGCTGCGCCGGCTCGAGGAGGAGATCCTGCGCGACCACGTCGCCCACTGCGTCGAGCACGCGATCGCGGCCGGCAACAAGGCCGACCAGCGCCGCAAGGTCGCCGAACTGATGGACGTGATCGGCCGCGCGGATCGCTGAAGGGGCCGCGGTATTCGGGGACGCGCTCTCGTTACGGCATGTTCCATGCGCCGTGAACGGCCGCAGCACGAGCCGGGAACGGACGGTTATCGGCGCTGGCGCGCGTTAACGCCTCATTCAGAGGTCCCGCATAGGTCCCGACCTTCCGGCGGTGGGGATCTACGGCTCCGCGTCCCCCATGATCCATTGCAGGACCGCAGGCGCGCCGCCGTCCGCCAGCCGGAAGACAATCATTGCGATCCATGCCGCGACGACGAACCTTGCGGCTGCGGCCCAGATCCGGCTGAGCCAGATCGGTGACGCGAAAGAAGGGCCGGCGCTGCGCCAGACGCCGACGGACGCGATCAGCAGGTATCCGTAGAGCAGCGCAAGCGCAGTCGCGCGCGCAATCGGCCGCGCGTCGAACCGCCAGCCCTGGAAGACGGTCTGCCAGCCGAGAAAGATGATGATCCCGGCCAGGATCCCGCAGGCGATCCCGCCGGCGCAGTAGAATCCCCAGAACGTCACGGGCAGCGCGTACTTGCCCTGCCACAGCCGGCGCAAAATGCTCATCTGGCTACCTCGCCGATCGCCTCACGCCGCCCGCCGCACCTCGTCGGCGAGCACCCGATAGGACAGCGCCTCGGCGAGATGCATGCGGCCGACCGTGTCGGCGCCGTCGAGATCGGCGAGGGTGCGGGCGACCCGGAGCACCCGATGATAGCCGCGCGCGGTGAGCCGCATGGCGTCGGTGGCGTCGTGGATGAGCGCGAGCGACGCCTGATCGAGCTTCGCCACCTCGTCGAGCACCGCGCCCTGCGCGGTCGCATTGGTGCGCACGCCGGAGAGCCCGAGCGCCGCGTAGCGCTCCGCCTGGACGGCCCGTGCGCGGGCGACGCGCGCCGCCACCTCGCGGCTGCCTTCGGCGGGCGGCGGCAGGATCAGGTCGGCGGCGGTGACGGCGGGCACCTCGATGTGCAGGTCGATGCGGTCGAGCAGCGGGCCGGAGAGCCGCGCCTGATATTCCCCGGTGCAGCGGGTGAGCGAGCCGCGATGGCAGGCGAAGCCGGGCTCGCTCGCGCGCCCGCAGCGGCACGGATTCATGGCGGCGATGAGCATGAAGCGCGCCGGATAGGTGACGCGGTGATTGGCGCGGGCGATCGCGACCTCGCCGGTCTCGAGCGGCTGGCGCAGCGAATCGAGCACGCGCGGGTCGAACTCGGGAAACTCGTCGAGAAAGAGCACGCCGCCGTGCGCGAGCGAGATCTCGCCGGGCTTGGCCCGCAGGCCGCCGCCGACCAGCGCCGGCATGCTGGCGGAGTGATGCGGCGCGCGAAACGGCCGGCGGTTGGTGAGCGCGCCGCCGTCGAGCTGGCCGGCGATCGAGGCGATCATCGAGACCTCGAGGAGCTCGGCGGGCGCGAGCGGCGGCAGAATCGAGGGCAGCCGCGCTGCCAGCATCGACTTGCCGGCGCCCGGCGGGCCGACCATGAGCAGATTGTGCCCGCCCGCAGCCGCGACCTCGAGCGCGCGCTTGGCGCTTTCCTGGCCGCGGATATCGCGCAGGTCGAGAGGCGCGTCCGCGCTGGTGCGGATCTTCGGCTGCGGCCGCAGCAGCACCTGTGTTCCCTTCAGATGATTGGCGAGCTGGATCAGCGAGCCGGGCGCCACGATCTCCATCTCGGGGCTCGCCCAGGCGGCCTCGGGGCCGCACGCGGCCGGGCAGATCAGGCCCTTGCCGCTCGCATTGGCGCCGATCGCGGCCGGCAGCACGCCCGCGACCGGCGCGATCGCGCCGTCGAGACCGAGTTCGCCCAGCACCACGTGGCCGTTGAGCGCATCGGGCGGGATCGCGCCGATCGCCGCCATCAGGCCGAGCGCGATCGGCAGATCATAGTGGCTGCCTTCTTTCGGCAGGTCGGCCGGCGCGAGGTTGACCGTGATGCGGCGCGACGGCAGCGCCAGCCCCGAGGAGGTGAGCGCCGCACGCACCCGCTCGCGCGCCTCCGACACCGCCTTGTCGCCGAGCCCGACCACGTTGAAGGCCGGCAGCCCGGGCGCGACCTGTACCTGGACCGTGACGCTGCGCGCCTCGATACCTTCGAACGCAACCGTTGCGACCCGCTGGACCATGCCCGTTCCCGCCTCGCACGCAACCCGAGAGTAGCTCAGCCGGCGTGTGCCGGCAAGAACAATTGGTGAACATCTTGTGTGAGAGTCGCCTGGGCCCGGATTTGCCCCGCCGAGCGTGACCTCTTGACCCATCACGTGGCCGGTGCCGCAAGCCCGATTCACGTTGGGAAGTGCGCCAAGATGGGGTATCATATTATGAAAATGAGGCGGGGCGCGGCGATGTCAATTCCGGCATCCATGTTCGACTATCTGAGCAGCCAAAGGATCAGGGATCGGGCCGAAGAATGCCGGGTGATTGCCGGGACATTCAGCGATTCGGAAACGCGCGACCGGATGCTCAACATCGCCGCCGGATATGACCGGATGGCCAAGCACTTGGAGCAGGGCGAGGTCCCGCCGCAAGAGTAGGCCGGCCGGGGTGTGACGGCATCTCCGCGCGAGAGAACATTTGCAGAACAAAACGAATCGCTCTAGACTGCGGCCAACTCAACAACCCTGACAGGGGACGTCAAATGGCTGACAGCAAAGCGCTTCATGGCGCCCTCGAGCAGGCGCGGCAGGCCCGCCGGGAGGCGGAGCTCGCCGGCTGCGAGATGGAGGAGCTTGCCGCCGTGCTGCACAAGAAGCCGCCGGTCGGCCGCTGGCCATGGCTCACCCGCGCGAGCTTCGGTCCGAGCATCGCGGTCCTGTCGGGCTGAGCCCGCCGCTTGGTTCCGCGGTATTCGGAACGCGTCGATCGCCCGGTCGGGTACACCTTCTAGGCGAATCGATGCGGCGGGGACTCAAGCGCGATGACTTTCTCTTCGAACCCACTTTTCGGGATCATGCTCTAGGCCTGCCGCATCGCCTCGATCTTGTCCCAGATCAGCGCCGCGATGTCGGAGCCGCCGAGCGTCTTGATCGCCCGGATGCCCGTCGGTGAGGTGACGTTGATCTCGGTGAGGTAGCCGTCGATCACGTCGATGCCGGTGAACAGGAGCTTGCGCTTGCGCAGCGCCGGGCCGAGGCGCGCGCAGAT
>Ga0126371_10003295_pt1 | contig 14102 bp, 10 predicted proteins | sample PanSoiMetaPlot_4_FD_110145 | JGI IMG/M metagenome (GOLD analysis project Ga0126371, IMG submission 110145) | Tropical forest soil microbial communities from Panama - MetaG Plot_4 | ecosystem: Environmental > Terrestrial > Soil > Tropical forest > Bulk soil | place: Panama | collected 2016-02-17 | reverse complement strand
GCGCGGTAATCCGCGGAAGCCCACCCATATCAATGCAAGTGCACACCGGGACTCTGCGTTTCGCCATTTGCAGCTCTTCCTCGATTATTCTTTCTAGAGCTTCACGTGTAAGCAGATCGGGAAGAACGATACGAAACGCCCGGAAGGCGGCCAGCCGCTCGGCGCGGATCTTTTGTTCCTCGACGGGCGTAACGCGGGGAACCACGATGGACCTTTTTCCCAGCGTTAGCAGTTCGCAGATGGTATTGTAGCCAGCCATGGAAATGACCACGTCCGCTGCATTCAGGTAGCTCATCAGATCTTCTGTGAACTCAATGACCTGAAGACCATCCGACGACCGTGCCGCGCTGCAGAAGTCTTGTGTCCGTTCTGAACCAAGCTCCGGACCAGTAACCAATAAAGTTTTGATAGGGAGCCTTCTGGCCAGACTGCTCGTTGCTGCCAGGGAAGTCGAGAACAGTTCATAGCCGTCTTGACCGCCACCGGCGGTTATTAAGACCAAACTCTCCCCTTTCTCAACGCCGAGCTCTTTGCGCACCTGGGAGCGCGGACGCTTGGAAAGCTGGCGCTTCACATAACCACAGTGATGGACTTTTTCTCGCAAACTCTGCGGAAATTGATATTCCTTGCAAACGTCAAAAACATTTTGGTCCCCAAGGACCAAGATGCCGTCGTAGTACCAAGAGAGGATGTTGTAATAACTGTGGCGCGTCCAGTCGTCCACTGTGACTCTCGAAGAGTCGAGAATGTCGCGCAGCACTAGATGGATCCGTGTGTTGGACAAGCTACACTTGATGTGCCGCAAGCTCGGCTCCAACTCGCCCGCAAGGCCATCGGGCTTCTTATCTACGAATATGACATCAGGGCGATAGCTCATGACCGTAGAGAGAATCAGCTCACGCCGGAGATGGACGATTTGATTCACATCCAGATCCAGAAAACGGACGCCAAGTTCTCCCAACTCCGTACGCTTGAGACAGGGCAACTTGATGTAATCAATGCCAGGCTCAACGCGGAAACTCTGCAGCATGGGCGACCCGCTCACGATCAGAATGGACAAATCCCGGATGGAAGCGTGCACATGCTTGCATATCGCCAGCATTCGCCGGATGTTTCCGAGCCCGAACGTATCATGTGAATAGACCAGGAGCCGCATCAGGATTCCCCTATCCGCTGTTTCCTGTTCTCCCTGAGCCAGAAGCTTTCCGCTGCACGGTGCCCGCTTCTTGCGGCCAGAACCAGGTTGCGGATGCATCAAACGACCGCGCCCGATGCGCAGCGAGATATTTTTTCAAAAGGTGAGCACTATTAGCGGCTCCGTCGAAATTCAAAGCAAGCGACGCTGGCATCTTCCTCAGAGCCTGCTCAAGTTTGCGAGCCAATTCTTGTGGTGCAAGCTCCTCTGACCTAATGACGTCGATGACTCCGGATTTCGCCAGGCTTTCCCCGCGTACGATTTGTTCCTGATCCCCGTTCGAAGTGACCGGATACACCAACGCGCGCACCCCAGCTGAAAGCACGTCCATCATGGTGTTGTAACCAGCCATGCTCACCGATAGCTCGGCTCGCTTGAGGACTGCTCCGAGGTTCGGCGTGAAGCGAGAGAGTTTCACGTTGCTGCTTGCGCTCGCCAGCGCTTGCAAACGGCCGTAAGCGTCTTCCGGCATCAACGGGCCGGCGAAGACATGGAATTCATGAGGAATCCGGCTTTGCAGTAGTCGGGCAGCGTGCAGAACGCTCTCCAGCAGCGTCTGCCCTGTCAGGTATTGTCCGCTGCCGTTGCTTACCACGATCGCCGGTTGCCTATGTTCAAGCAGCGGTCGACGGTCCTCATCCGCCGGGTTGAGTCGCCTGGGCCGCACAACATAGCCGGTGTAAGCCACCGGGCAACGCAGATCGCCTACACGGGAAAAGGTTTGGTCCAGCATCTGAAAGTTCTGGTCACCATGGACCAAAATCAGATCGTAAAAACCGTTTACAAGATCACAGACTCGCTGCTCAAACGCCTCCTGGTCCTTCCTTGTCACGAGGATGTCCCGGACGCTCGAAACCACCAGCGGTCTGAGACGTTGCTGCCGAGACTGTTCGAGCAAGGGAAGCAACTCAAAACGGAATTTCTTGCGTCCGAAGGGAAACAGTTCCGTCACGAGCACATCTGGCTGGAACCTCGCAAAGGCTTGCAGAAGCATGGTCCGGCGAAGCGTCTTGGTTTCCTCAATGCTCCGGACGGGACCACACACGTGGAGATTTGAGAAATCTGCACCGGTTTTTAGAGGTGGGAGCTGCAGAACTTCAATATTTTCATGTTCAGGAAATCGAAAGCCACCTGGCTTCTCTCCCCCGGACACGAAGAGAACATGGGAATCGCGACACACCTCCTTCACGATCTCGGTACTGCGTACGAGGTGCCCAATTCCGAGAACATGTTGACAGTAAAAGAGGATTCTGGCCGTCACGTCGCCCCCCGGCGCAGAGACGCACCCTCCTAATGCCGTCATGGCATCGCAGGGCTCGGAAAATCGATTGCATCGGGCTGACCAAACAAACCGTCGCTATGTAAGTGACTGATTCTGTTACGGCATTGCCATCCAAAAAACTGGCGACTGTACCGAGAGCGCCCAACTCTGCGTCGATGGAGGTAACACCACGGAATGGCGGGTCGATCCCTGCATCTCGGGACGTGTCACAACAACGTGCTGGTCAACGGAAGGCAACTCTTCTCCGAATTTCCTGGCTCTCCTTCTCTTCCAAGTTGCGGTGACTTTGCCTCACCCCATCGCCCCCCTTTTGCTCGTGAATCTTTGGAGGTGAGCATCCCTTGTTTCTGTGTGGTCGGTGCGCCGGTTGGGCATAACCGCGGCAGAGTATCCATGGATGGCCACGCTCCGCCCCTCGGCCATAAGAGCAATGCGCTAGGGTCACACCATGAATCTTCTCTGGGGGCCAGGGGGTTGAGACCAAGACTGTCCTGAGAATAGACGGCTACAAGTCAGCACCACGGATCCGACTTGGCGCGCGACCGTGGACCGTTCATTCTCCCAAGGGACACGCTCACGTCTTCCAGCGGCCGGATGCTTCTGCCTTACATCGCCTTAGCTGTGACGTTGGCAGGGCTTGGCATGACCTTTCGGCCCTCAATGGAGAAGGCAAAGCCCTGTCGCATCAGAATCTGTTTGGCCAGCGAAACCACGGCCGCGCTCTGGGCCGGATTGCTGTCACTCTGAGGCACCAGCACGCAGGGCCGGGTTTCGCCGGTGGGGACTGGCAAGTGCTTGGGCATCGACCCTCCGATGTATCCTGTGGCTTTGCGCGCCAGCTCCATGCGCCCGCATACCTGAAACTTGGCGAGCAGCGATGAGACATGGAACTTTATCGTGCGCTCAGTAACATTCAGTGAGGCGGCGATCTCTTTGTTGGCGAGACTCCGTCTAATGCCAGCTAGCACTTCTTCTTCCCGGCGAGTGAGCATGACACGACAACTGACGGCATGGCCAGCCTCCAGGATCTTTTCCGCCTTTTCGGTCAAGCCTTTCAGAGCGTCGTTTTGGGCTGATAGCATTACTACGTAGTCGCTCGGGCATCGGCCGAGGGCGATACAGTGCATCGCCAGCAGACCGGCAGCCTCGTCCACGGGAAAGCGTCCACCGCGAGTTGTCTCCACTTGAAAATGGCACACGCCAGTGTTTTTTTCGTAAAAATAATAGAGATCGCGGGCAATGAGTGCCAAATTCTTCATTGTAGATTGTCCTTTCAGAACCCTACTCCCAAGCTCGATCTGAGAACGCACCTCAATACGACCATCAAAAGGCCGCGGCCAAAGACCGGCAAAGTGAGAAGGATCCGCTTGCGAACTGTCGTAGCCTCTCCTGCGAGGTCTCTGATGTCTTGTTCAAGGACACAGGGTCGATGCAATGACTGAACCAAACCCTTTGATCTAACAAGGGTTTTATTCTGAATTACCTAGATCTGCAAAGGGCCTTCAAATGTGAGTGGGTTTAACACGCAATTGGGTGGGTACAAGGGTACAACTGGCTTTCTGTCTGAAATTTCCACTGCGGATTTGCGACAGGGCGCTGAAGTGTAATGCGTGCACTGAGGTAGAAGTCGCGTTCGCCTACTGGAGGGAGGACCCGGTCGTAAACGAGCGCCAGTCGAAGCAGCAGAATTTACTGTGGTTCCGAACCTGGCTTGGTCTCGACTTGCGCTTCCACCGATGCACGTTCGGAGATGTCCCCGATTTCTCGCAACTCTACCGCTTCGGCGGTCTCTGCAGATTCTGCAATCTCGATTTCCCGCTCTGTTCCCGCGCGCTCGAATTCAGCTTCTAATTCCGACTTTCCACTGATTTCGTTTTCTCCCGGTTCAGGTCTCTCCACTTCCGGACGCATTTCATTTGTCGGCTCCGGTTGCTCCGGCCCAGAATCGAGACCCACGCGAGTTGAGAAGCCCGGCTCCAAGAGAACGGATTCGGCACCTGGGTAACGTCCGGAGACTTCGACCAACCCATCGATCACGTCCACTTCCGTGACGTCCCGCCGATTGACCTCGACGTCAAACTGCGTTCCCCGAACCGCGATCACTGCGCTCGGCGTGCCTAGCTCGAATGGGACCGTGCCGCCGGTTCTCCGGTCGATGAGGGCGCGAATGCGCCCCAGCAGCAATTGCAAATAACTCGGATCCGTCAAAGAAGGTTGTTGCAGCTGCAATCTGGAGTGCGGCCGAACCAGCACCTCGCTTCCATCGTTCAATCGTAGCAGTAGTATCCCGCTGCCCGTGTCCAGAACGGTGCCGACGGGAAGGTGCTCTCCTCGCAAGGGATTAGACGGCGACTGATCCGGTAAACTCAGACGGACATTACCCTTCCAGTCCACAACCAAGGCTCCCGCGACCGCCGCACTGGCAGGCCCGGGGATAGGCTGCTTTTCCTGAGCCGTTGCTATTCCTGCGGCCGTCCACAGCACAAGAAAACAAAAATGAGTGAAACGAACGATCACGCTCTTCATTGGTATGCCTCACTAAGAACCAACCGGGTCCCCGGCAGATGGATGCGAAAACATGTTCCGGACCCAGATTCGCTCCACGCCTCTGCCTTCCCACCATGCTGCTCGGCAATCCGCCGGACGAAAGCCAATCCAATCCCCCACCCTCGGCGGTTCTCCTCCTGTTCACTTCTTCGGTAAAAGGGTTCGAACAGACGTCCTATCTCTACTGTCGGAATCGCTGGCCCTGGATTCCATACTTCGAACACAACTCCGTCTGCCTCGGCCCTGGCAGCGAGCTTCACTTTACTCCCGCAAGGGCTGTACTTGATGGCGTTGCTGACGAGGTTGAGCAGGGCTCCCTCGATGAGGTGCCGGTCACCGTGAAGTGCCGGCAAACCATCCTCAATTTCTGTACTGACCTCGATCTCGGACGCCTGTGCAATGGGTTGCATGACACGCGCAACGTGCATTAAGGCCTCGCTGATCGGGAAAATTTCGTTGCGCATGGGGCGCGCCCCCGCATCGAGCCGAAGTACATCTAGATAAGTGTTGATGATCGCTACCAAACGCCCTGACTCCTGGAGGATTGTCGCGGCCGCTTCGGTGCCAGCGCGCTCCTTTGAGTATCGAAGTAAATATTCAGCAAAACCTTGGATTGAGACCAAAGGAGTGCGGAGTTCGTGGGTGACAAAGGCCAGGGCTTCCGCGCGAGCACGATCTCGTTCCAGCCGCGCAGTCTGGTCCGTCGCCACCACTAAGACCAGGTCCGTTGCGTTTGTGGGCGCGGAACCCTTCAACCTAACGGCACGCAACTGCCAGAGACCCTCGCCAAGATGCACTTCCGTGTCGAGCCATACGCCTGGAAGTTCCAGTGATTTGCCCAGGTTTCTCCAAGAGGGCCGTTCTATAGCTGCTGCAAATTCTTCAAGGTCGAACGAGTTGCCCCAGCGTTGCTTTTCACAGAACCTTTGCCATTGTGCGTTTCGGAATATGATTCTTCCCTTGGATGAGAAGACGGCGAGGCCTTCCTGCATCGTCTCTAGTAACGTTTGGTTAAACGCGTACAGCGAGCCGAGCTCGGCTTGCAGTTGGCCAAGCAGTTCCACTTTCCAGTGCAAATCCGCGCGCGTGCACCCAATTTCCGCGCGCAAAGCGGCCGGTAGAGTCTCCTTTTGCGCAGGCTCGACGGCGCTGAGAAAATTCTGCAGTTGCTGAAGGCCCTTGGTCAGACCGCGATCGACTACAACCAGGTTTTGCAATTGCGCGAGGGGAGCCGCTAATAGGCCGACGCACAAAAATGGGCCCAGAACCACGAGGACATGCATCCAGACAAAGGCAAAGTAGCTTGCCACAAGGCCCACTGCGAGCAATGCCGCTAGCGCCGCAAAGCCCTTCCAAACCGGCCAGCGCAGCACAACCCACGTCGAGCTGAAGGTAAAGGCAAGGAGAAGCCCCAGGGTTGACCATCCATTCAGGTGCCGCAAGCTGCGTCCGGCGAGAATAGCGTCCACAAGATTCGCGTGAATCCCCACTCCTGGCATCGGCAGCTTTCGGCTCACCGGTGTGGGTAGGCGGTCCTCGATCTCCGCGGATCCGAATCCCACCAACACGGCTTTCCCCCGCAACTGCGGCCCCGCCCTCCCTTCCAGCAGCTCAGTCACGGAAACTGCCGAAAACGGGGCCGGGGTCTCATCCGAAGCAATCTCCCCGCGATAATCAATGATAAGGAAACGAGGTGCTTCGGACTCGGCCCCTACAATCGCCCGGCGAGGGGCAGTCCGCACTACGGGAATTTCTCGTTCCCCCATTCGCAACTTGCTACCGTCATCTTCGAGGCGCCCGCCGTTGGCAATACGAGCCACTTCCAGCGCGAACGCCCAGCGCGGTCCTTCGACAGACAGTTCCCGGACAGGCACACTCCGACAAATCCCATCAGGCCCTAAGACAGCTTGAGCATGTCCGACTGCGGCCACATTTTCTGCAAAGAGGGGCAGTGGTTCAGCCCAAAGCCGCCCTTGCGGCGAGTCGGTGATCTTGTCTACGAGAACGGCGTTCCCTGCGTCTTTCAGCGCGCTTGCCAATTGGACATCCTCTTTTGTGTCCTCGGCTTCCGAAAGCAGGATGTCAAATCCAATCGCTTTCGGGTGCTCGGCGCTTGCCGCCCGTGCTACACGAGCGAGTAAGGATCGCTTCCAGGGCCACCGTCCGTACCGCTCAAGGCTGGCTTCGTCAATCACTATTAGGGCGACCTCAGGTGAACTGCCCTGGTTGCCTCGCAAGCGAAAAAACATGTCTCCCGCACGACGACTGAGCTCCCCCACTGGATAAGTGAGGCTAAGAAGGGCAACCATGGACAGGAGTAATGCGTTGAGGAGCAGCCAGCGCGTTCTCTGGTGGCGCTCTTTGTCTGGACGTCGAATGGCCACTTCCCTCATGTTTCCTTCACTTGTAGATCGATGCCTAGGCGGCAGGCCTTTTCGTACAGCGTCTTGCGTCCAATGCGAAGCTTTCGTGCCGCGAGGGACTTGTTACCGCCCGATTCCCGCAAAGCGCGAAGAATCTCTTGGCGTTCCATTTCCTGCACCTTGTCCGGGAGCGATTCGACCAAATTACCGGTTGACGAGAGGGGCTCGTTGTGGCGCGCCTGTTCGTGTTCTACTTCCGCGGCGGAGATTTCGTCCGTCGCAGCAAAAATGGCAAGCCGTTCGATCAAGTTTTCCAGCTCGCGGACATTGCCCGGCCAACTCATCCATGACAGGAGGCGCACGGCGTCCTCGCTAATGTTCACCTGCCGCCGGTTGCGCTGATTGAAGCGTTTCAAAAAGTGGTGGATAAGGAGCGGAATGTCTTCACGCCGTTGTTCGAGTGAGGGGAGCTGAATAGCCACAACGCTGAGGCGGTAATAGAGGTCTTCGCGAAATTGTCCGGCCCGGATCAGTGCGCTTAGATCCTTGTTCGTGGCCGAAACGATCCGCACATCAATCGGGCTGAAGGTGTTCGAGCCCACTCGCCGCACCTTCTGTTCCTGCAAAACGCGCAGCAACTTCACCTGGAAGCTCAGACCGGTCTCCGAGATCTCGTCCAGGAAGATCGTGCCGCCATTGGTTGCTTCAAACAAGCCGCTGCGGGCACTGTCTGCTCCTGTGAAGGCGCCCTTTTCGTGCCCGAACAGTTCGCTCTCGAGGATCGTCTCCGGAAACGAGCCGCAATTGATCGGTGTAAACGGCATGTCCCTGCGTGGGCTGTGCGCGTGAATGGCTCGGGCCACGAGTTCCTTGCCTGATCCGCTTGCACCGGTGATCAGGACGCCAGCCGTGCTCGGTGCTACGCGCGCGACCGCCCGATACACTTCTAACATTCTAGGACTTCGCCCTATGATCGTCGATTCAGGAGTGAATGTATTCTTCGGAGCGCCGGCGACGGTCTGGCGCGGCCTTGTCAACCTTTGGACGAGGGCCAGCAATTCATCGATCATCAGAGGTTTGCTCAGATATTCGAGTGCTCCACCAGCGACCGAGCGGGCAACGGTCTCGACGCTGGGATGCGCCGTCATCACGACGCACTTGCATTCCGGCTGCAAGGTTTTCATTTTCGCGAGAAATGCGAGACCATTATCCTGGCCCATATAGATATCCACCAGCGCCAGGTCGAGTGGCCCCTCGCGAAGAAGCGGCTCAGCTTGCTCAATACTCTTCGCTGTATGGCACTCGTAACCTTCCTTTGTCAAAACCGCAGTCAGCCAGCGGCAAATGGCTTTGTCGTCGTCGGCGACAAGGACTCTGAGTGGCTTATTCATACCCGTCCCAGGCCTTATCCCAAGCTCATGCGCGAATTCTTGTGTGCGTCCATGGCACTCCCACTTAGAAGCGATACGCGATACTCGCCCGCCCAGCCTGTGCCCGGAATGCTCCGGTGCTCTGAGCCAGGTGAAAGTAAGTGTAGTCTGCTCCCATTTCCAGTTTTCCTACTACGAAGCGATTCTTCGCGGTGGTCTCCCAGGCAAACTGATAGGCGTTCCCATCAATGGTCTCGGCCCCAAACGCCGCGAAGTACTCCCCCCGGTAGATCTTGCCAATCCCAAACCGCAGTCCACCGAGCCCCAAGTGGCTGTGATACTGGTTGGGACTGAAATAGCCGTCAAACAACGTCTGCGTGAATGCGCTATGGGCGTACCGATATCCCAGCACCGCTGCGAAGTGCGAGTCTCCGATCCAACGCCGCAATTCCACACCTTGTCTTTGAGTGCGATTTGAATCCGAGTAGTGCTGCTTGGAGAAATCAGCGCTGATCTGCCAGGAGCGCGGCTGCCAGTCAACTCGGCTCCACCAGCCCTCTGCTAGCAAGTCGAACTGAGCCGACTCGAAGGTGGGTGTGATCGGTGTCCGTAAAAAGCCACCTTGCAGCCAGAAACTTCGTAGCGGATGAAGGATTAATTCTCCGCGGTACAGTGCGCGGTTCGAATTATCAGGGTACCGAACGATGCCGCCTCCGGCTCCGACGAAAATCCAGCGTCTCACTCGTACTCGGCCCTCATCATTTACAGTGAAGATATTCGCCTTCGGCCCTTCGGCAACCCACAAAGATTTTTCATCCAGGCGAAAACTGTTTGTGAGATTGCGCTCAATCTGAAGATCAAATCGCTGGCCAGCGCGCCAAGCGCGATTTCCGGCTGCATCACTGTAATAGCTTGAGTCTGCCTGCAGCCGGTTCAGTGCCTTGCCCTCGCGAAAGGCCTCGAGGGGCGGTTGTTTCTTTTGCAGGTCGTCGCGGTACTCCTGGAGGCGGAGGCTGTTCGGATGGAGGGCAAGTGCTTGCTCAACTTGTTGGCGCGCTTCGTCTCTTTTCCTTTGAAATAGTAAATTTCGCACCAGTCCGATGGCCGCCGCCTCATCGTTCGGATTCGCGACTAGTAATTCACGGAAGAGCTGATTCGCCGGTTCGTATTTCCCATCGTAACTCAGTACCCGCGCCAACTCGAGTTTTGCTTCCCGGTTGGATGGTTCATCTCGGAGAATGGCTCGAAAAATTTCTGTGGCTCGTGCGTCTTGGCGGTGATACATGCACGCCCTGCCCAGTTCCAACCGCAGCTCGGAATTCCCCGGAAAGTGCTTAAGCGCGTCTTCCAGCATTTGAATCGCCTGCGAGTATTGCCCGTGGCGGAGAGCTGTCTGCGCTGCTGCCACGCTTTGCTGAACGGATGTGCTCTCCTGTCCCCTAGCCAGACGAGCCGCTCCGAATAGAAGAGAGCCACCCAGGAGCACTCCCGACCTAATGATACGGCCTCGAATCATCCCTCTACCCATTCTCTAATCTCTAATGCGGCCCTTAAAGTTACGCTTTCCATTAGGCATGCGACGCGCCATTCAGAGCAGTCAAGGAGGCTAAGTCGTTTAGGCTGCTAAAGGAGCAAGCAAGTGTGTGGAGTCGCTACACCCTGTACCCCCTCAGCGCTACACCCTGTATCCCCTCACCTCACCACAATCTATGGTGCTTCGGCGCCTCAAGGTTTTGCCAGCGGGTCCGACATCAGCCGTTGACCTGGTATTGTCTGTCGAAGCAGCCTCGGTGAGCAACGGCTTTGCCCTAGGCGGGAGCAGCACTTGAAGTTTCTCGGCATTGTGCTTGTCTTTCCGAGCAACGTCGACGGCGAGTCGGACGCCTATTCCGATCGTGACCGAAAAGGGATGTCAGGTAGACGACTCTCAGACTGCGGCTGCTCCTGGGCTTGGCAAATGGGGCAGGACCGGATCAGCTCCAAGGTTCCATGCCCATTGAAAGATTCCGCTCGCAGCACGAGGTTAGGTGTAGTGCATCTTGCGGCGGGCGAACCTCTCAGGCCTGAGCCGTGGTCGAGTTCAATCATTTTTGAGGTACCGCCTGGCTCCGAGGTCTTTTCCTAAACGCTAGCATCGCTGTCAGACGCCCGACGTTGCATAAGCGCAAATTAGAAACGTCATTGCGAGAACCGAACCAATTCCGGTGACTTGCTGACAGTATGGAGTCCATATCCTAAGAAGCGACGGTTCCCTTCCGGTCGAACGAAGCTGACTGGCATGGCGGCTTTTCGAAGCTCTCAGCGTACTAAAACCTGGTCGGGATAGAGCCTTGGCGCGCCAGTTGTAGGCGGAGGGTTACCAGTCGCTCGCATATTGTTTCCTTTTCAGACGAAGGCAAGCAGGAAAGAGGGAGCAGTGCAGTGCCGGGAATGACTGGGCGGCCTGCTGAAGTATTACGAGAGGGAAGCGGCATAAAAGTCGACGGCACAGCGGGCGATGGGCTCACAATGGCCACATATATTAAGGATGCCGGGAATCTCCCCTGAGAAAAGCGCGCCCCGCGCCTGATTTATCATCGACGGGCGCTGAGCAATGAGTTGTCGCTCAGGGCAGTGACCAGGACCAGTTTTTTCACCATACGCGATGCAAGCGACCTTGGACGTACTGGAGAAGAGTCCAGCAACAGTCCAGCAAAAAACTAAGGGCATGTGGTAAACTATTGAAAACACGCCGCGGAGAGGTGGCAGAGTGGCTGAATGCGGCGGTTTGCTAAACCTACCTGCCCTGTTTGCACTCGCTGATTCTCATGTGTTTTCAGTGATTTAGGCCGCTCTCAGTTGCACCGAGATAGGCTCATTTGCAAGTTAGAGTGCACCAAGAGTGCACCAGCTAACGACTCTCTTACGCCAGGATTCACACTCATCGTTGTTGCGCCAAGCACAACTTCCTTTTCTTTCCGACTGTAGCCGCTGGGGGAGTCGAATTTCCAGACCGCACAGGGGAAGATGCCGTGCCCGTCAGCACGGAATCACCAGTCCTCTGGCTTTTTCCATTTGCCGGAGTCCCGGTCCTTGATCTTGAATTCCCCATCCTCGACCCTAGCCTCGTGAACCGAAATTCCGGTATACCCCCGATCACTCTCGCGTTCTCTCAGCCACCCTGTTCCGTCGCATTCATGAGGACACTTCTTGAAGAACATCGCCTCTCCGTCGTAATGCCCCTTGTGCACGGGACACTTGCGCGTGCGTAGCGGCTCTTTTCCGTAGAGAAGCCTTCCCAATAAGTTGGACTTCCGTATGTCAATCCTCATCTGATTCAGAAATTGGAAATAGCCATAGCCTTGTTCCCTGTCGTGCCGCCGCAGCGCCGGATCAGTATTATTCTTCCCGATGCAGTCGAACCACAGCTCCATCGCTCGGCAAAAGTGATGTAGCGGCAGTACCGGCTCGTCATAAAACTCTTCCAAGCGGAGCAGCATCTCTCGAGCCTCTCCGCTGTTGGCGAACTGTTTTTGTTGCATGGATGCTCTCCTTCCGGCGAAGGGCAGTTTGATAGGCTTGTCAAACAACAAATCTTACCCGAGGTGGGGTCGTGCCCGGGAAGTGGTGCGTACCAAAACCCACTTGTACGATTTGCTTGTTTACCAGGAGCCACACGGTAAAGCTGCACCAACTTGATATACTTCACGCATGGATCCTTCCCATGTCAGATCGAAACTCGCTGGGATGCAGGAACTCCTTAGACAGATCGAGAATGTCCGATGAAGGTGAAGTATGAGAAAAGCAATCCTATTCGCCGCGTTCGCCCTGGCGGTACTTGCGCCCTTGCAAGCGCAACGCCAAGAAACCGGGCTGGTAATTCAATCGTGGAAATATGATTCTGAAACAAAAGGCCTCGCGCTGAAGCTCGTGAATCTGTCGGGCAAAGACATTATCGCCTACAACATCTCGGATTCCGATGGTTCCACAGACTACTATGGCCGCCCGAATCCTCCGGGTGAGCATTTGGAAGATTCGCTTGGAGTGTTGATTAATGCGCAAATGAGCGGAAAGGAGCTGCCCACGGACCAACCTAACGGCCCATTGGCCGGAGGAGCAGCCCGGTCCCTGATTCTCGGGGCCAAAGACATCTCCGTCAAGGCCGTGGTTGATCTCGTGGTTTACGCAGACGCGACAGCGGAGGTCCTAAACGAACATGCGTTCTCGCAGGTCATGGCCATACGGAAAGGCAGTTTGATAGCGCTGCAGAAAGTCAGCAAGGTCATAACGCAAGTTCTAGCAGACCCAACGGTCGCCAACCCAGGCGCGGCAGCGCTTGAGGAGCTAAGACGAGAGATTGTCGAGGCGGAGAAGCACAACAATCCTGAAGTCGCAGAAGGCAACCAAAAAGTGCCATTACAAAGCGCGGTCGCCGACCTGGAGCGCAGCCAATGGAAGTACATGCGCGTCACCGAGCGCGATTACCTTAGGCAATACGTCGAGAACCTGGACAAGAGAATCGCGTTGATCGCGCCGCATTGCCAACTTCAAAGAGTCAACATTCCTTAGTCCGAAAATCGGACAAGTCAAGTTCTAGAACTTTAAATGGACGATTTGCTTGTTTACCAGGCCCTGACTTCCTCACTCTGGGCCCCGCACCGCAATGAATCGTCTACAATGGTTCTCTCAATGCCTTATTCCCAAATCGTCGTGACGGTCGTCGCCTGCCTCTTTCTTCTCACCTTTGGCGTATTTTCGGTGGTGTGGCCGGAAAAAATACAAAGGTATGCACTGAAACACGGCACCAAGTTCTATTTCTGGCCGAATCCGTTCTTGGGATGGATGAAGACTCCAGGCTACATCGTCTACCTGCGTTTTATGGGCGTGGTCTCTCTGGGTATGGGACTAGTTGTGCTGTTAGTTGCTCTAATCGTCAGGAAATAGTCGTTCGTATTTAGTACGAAGCTTGGTCATTCGCGCTTCGGAGGACAAGCGCCCGGGAAACCGGTAAGGTTCCTTTCGCCAAAATGAACTTCGGCGATTATGCCGTTTACCGGGACTTGTAATGCTTGACCTTTCGCGCACGAAATTCTACGCGTATTTATCCGTGGCCTACCGCGCATGCCTTTTTAGATTGGTTTCGGCACGTGGAAGGTGACGTAGGCGTGTATGTATTGCGGTTTCTGGTCTTTCATATACGGCCGAAAATGCCATTGGGTTATTGCCGCGTAGGCAGCTAGGAAAAGTGCGTTGGGAACATTGCGGGTGTTCCCTATACCCGTGAGCTTTCCTGTCTCGTCCACGGAGATCTGCACGGTCACCTCAGTTCCTGCAGGTGCGGCGTGCGGCCCCGTGGGGAAATTGGG
>Ga0126371_10003294_pt1 | contig 14102 bp, 14 predicted proteins | sample PanSoiMetaPlot_4_FD_110145 | JGI IMG/M metagenome (GOLD analysis project Ga0126371, IMG submission 110145) | Tropical forest soil microbial communities from Panama - MetaG Plot_4 | ecosystem: Environmental > Terrestrial > Soil > Tropical forest > Bulk soil | place: Panama | collected 2016-02-17 | reverse complement strand
CGGTGCAGAGAGCTGTCGGCCGGTTACATGCGGTGATTGGACATTCGGTTGGGGCTACGATTGCCGCCGAAGCCGCAAGCCTGGGGCTGGACGCACCGAGGATCGTCTTTCTCTCGGCAGCAGCGCGATACGAGGACTACGCCAGAAGATTTGGCGTACAGGCCGGCCTGAACGCACAAGAAGTGGAGGAAATGCTGGACGGGTTGGAAATGATGGGCTCGAGGGTGCGCTCCATATCTCTGCCGCGGCTCGCGCCTTCTCTGCGGCAGCGGGCCTTGTTCCTTCATTCGAAAAACGACAAGGTGGTACCGCCGGAGGATGGCCGCGAGAGCGCCGCGCTTTGGCCGGGAGCGCGTTTTCTGGAGTTTGACGGCCTGGGGCATCGAGGAATCTTGCGTTCGTCTGCGGTTCTTGATGCAATGTTGAAATTTATCGCGGAATAACTGCGCGTGAAGGCTTCTTACTATTCCAACACATCGGATAGCGCTTCGACTACCAGCTGCGTATCCATGTACTCGGTTAACTCTTGCAATTTTCCTCCGGCCAGCCGAAAGACGAAACAGTAGTTGTTGTTGTAGGGCTTTCCGTCCTTGGTCGTGTTGCTGCCTTTAGCTTCCACGACAACGATGTCACCATCCGCAACAAAGCGCGTACCGGTCACTTGAATGCGGCCGGCGAGCACGGTTTGCAAGGCTCCCATCAATTCCCTGAGCACAGTCTGCTTCCCTGCGTAGGTTTTGGACCATTTCGTGTGTCCGGTCACGATCCATTGGAAGCTTTCGTCCATGCTTTCGATAAAGAGACTCGAGTTGCCCTGCGACAACCCGGAAAAAATATCCTGCAGGAGTTTCTTGTTCTCAGCCGTTCCCATGCGGTTGCCCTCCGTATCCCACGCGCTGTTTGATTAACACACTTATGGACCGGTTCCACAAGAAAAGACAACGTGGTAACGCGCGTCTCGGAGAAGGGCCGAGTGGCTATGACCAGGGCCTTGCAAGTGGTTATTGCCGTCAAGCCCAGAGGGCGGCATCGTCGAAATATCGAGCCAAAATCATGGATAGACTTTTCAAGCTTGGGCCATTTGTGTTTGCCGCCGCGATATTCAGTCTCGGCCTTCAGCAACTCCTTGGCATTGTCTGGGGATCCGGGCCGGTGCCCGGTCCGCCGCTGGATGCCGCGCGGCCATTTTGGGCTTGCCTTTTGGGAATTGGCTTGCTGGGCTGCGCCCTCAGCCTTGCGTGGCAGACGCAACCGCATCGGGCCGCGATCGTTCTAGCGACATTGTTGCTGGGCCGCGCGCTGATTGTCTATGTGCCGGGAATTTTCGTCCACCCACACAGGCCGTACGGCTGGACCAGCGGATTTGAGCTGCTGGCCATGGCCGGCGCTTGCCTGACGCTGCTCACCATCGTTTTAGCACCACGCTGGAAGAACCCCGCTCTCGGCGCAGCTCGCAAAGCAGGGCGGATTGTCTTTGCCGCGGCCTTGGTAGTTTTCGGCGTGCAACACTTCATCTATGCGAACTTCATAGCTACACTGATTCCGGCCTGGATTCCCGGAAAACTGTTCTGGGCAATTTTTGTGGGAGCGGCGTTTGTGGCGGCCGCTGCTGCCATTGTAGCCCAGAGAGTTTCCCAGCTGGCGACGTTTCTGCTTGGAACAATGTTTTTCCTCTGGGTCTTGATCCTCCATCTTCCGCGCGTGGCGGGCACGCTGCGCAACGGCAACGAATGGACCAGCGCCCTGGTGGCCCTGACGATGGGCGGTGCATCGTGGATTATCGGCTGGGCTCAATCCAAGTGCGCCAAAGAGCACACCGCTCTATAAACGCTTGTAAGGAAAAAAAGCCGTGCGATGAGCGCGTGCTTCAGGCTGTTTGCGCCAGCTGTGTCAACGCGCCCAGGATGTTTTCGTCAATTTTCAGATTCGCCGCAGCGACGTTTTCTTCCAGATGATCCACGCGCGACGTCCCGGGAATCGGCAGCATCACCGGCGACCGCCAGAGCAGCCATGCCAGGGCGAGTTGTGAACTGCTGATGCCCACGCTCGCCGCGGCCGCCTCCAGCGCATTTCCCGCCGCGGAAATCTTGCCCGCCGCCAGCGGAAACCAGGGAATGAATGCGATGCTCAGGCCCTCGCAGACTTTCAGGACTTCTTCGGCGGCGCGGTCGGTCACGCTGTAGCGATTCTGCACGGTGGAAATGGGAATCACATTGCGCGCGTCGCAAATCTGGGCCACGCTCACTTCGGAAAGCCCGATGTGGCGGATTTTTCCTTGCTGCTGTAGTTCTTTTAGCGTTCCGAATTGATCGTTCGCCGGCACGGCGGGATCAATACGATGCAACTGAAACAGATCAATTCTTTCCAGGCGCAAGCGACGCAGGCTGCCTTCAAGAGCGGCACGCAAATGTTCCGGGCGGCCATTCATGACCCAGCGATCGGGTCCCGGGCGGTCGAAACCCGCTTTGGTGGCGATTACCAGGCCGGCTGGGTACGGGTGCAACGCTTCCGCAATCAATTCCTCGCTAACCTCCGGGCCGTACGAGTCTGCGGTGTCAATGAAGTTCACGCCGAGCTCGACTGCCCGGCGAAGCACGCGAATCGCTTCGTTACGGTCTTTTGGTTCGCCCCAGACGCCTTTTCCTGTGATGCGCATGGCGCCGAAGCCGAGCCGCCGCACGGGCAGGTCTCCGCCAATCCAGAATTCGCCGGATTGCGCCGCCTTCAAAACCTGTTTCGTAGCCATCTCTACATTTCCTCCCTGCCTTACTGCTCGTAGTTCTCGACTTTCTCCGCGGACCGCACCTTGGCAGCGTCCGGATCCTTCGCAAACTCCCGTAAAGCGCGCCGCTGGCGCAGCAAGTCCGAGCACTGGTCGAGCTCAACCTGCAGCGCGGCGAGGCGGGCCTGATCCTGTTCCTTGAGCTCACCTTGCCCGTACAAACACTTCTCTTCTTTCACCAGTTGATTAATGTGGCCAAGAACGGACGCATCGTCACTCCCGGTTGCCATGTGGACTTCCCCTTTCACTATGGACGGACAAAGATTCGGATTGGATGCGCAAAGGGTTGAAAAGGGCAAATGCGCACGCGCTAACCGGCGCAGGGAGCCGTGTTGAGCGAAATGCGACCAAAGAGAGGTTCCGGTACTCTAATTACGAAGTAGCAGAGCGCCTGACGGGTGCTGCAAACGCCGAAAGAAGGGCGTTTTCCTGCGCCGCATTTGAGAGTGCCTTGAGTCAAGAGGCACAATTAGTTCTGGAAAATTCGCTGCCACGCCGTTATGAGGCCCTGTTTCGCGTGGCGCAAGCGGTTGCGGCGTACCGCGACCCCAAGGAATTGTTCGGCGCGAGCGAAACAATGTGGACATCGTTCGTCGCCGCATGGACGCCAGCATCCTGCTGATCAAAGCCCTCGGCGGCCGGAAGGTTTCCGAATTGCCCAAGCAAGCCTGCGGTAACTAGAATCGTTTCCTAACGCCTACTCATGCGCCCGGTAAATGAAATTCTGCGACCCGTCTACGACCTTGAAGTCCGCGGGGACGGTGAAAAGCGAAGTCTCGGGCTCGCCGCGGACGATATTCGTCAGCTGGAATGTCTGTTCGCCCATGCGCGGGTCGCTGCGCTTGCTGTAGACGATAGTTTTCAAGTCCGGCGAGGTCCATACTTCGGTCACGACACTGATGGGTTTCTCATTGCCGATTTCGCCGGCTGGAATCGTGCGCGTCGTACGCGTCCCCGTCACTAACAGACCCTCCATGGTCTGCGTTCCCAGGTCCTCCGTGCTGACTTGGGCCTGCTCTTCTCCCCCCATGATCTTCACGACACCCATGGCGGGTGGCGGCGGCAGTGGCATGCCACTCGCCGGCGCAGCACCCGCAATGTGCGTGAAAAAAACGTTTCCCGATCCGGGCCCAGACGCGGTGACTCCCGCGGGGCCGGTAGGAGGCATGGTAATTTTCTGGGCCGTCTTGTCCGTCAGATTCAGCGCGTAGGAAGCCTGCGCCACCGGGTCCATGATGAAGACGAGATGCGGCGCGTTGGCCGCAGACAGGTTGCCAATCGCCGGCAAAGGCGCATCCTGACGGGTGCGTCCTTGTGAATCGCGAGCCGTCGTCCCGGTGTTGCTCTGCACGATGCGGTTGCCATCAGCCAGCGTTTGTACCGACTCGTTTTTGATGGTGGCGGAATACGGTGCACCCGAGACTGGCACACCCATCCCTTTCCCGACGGCCGCCGCCATCACGCCCGCGCTCTGATACACCACGTTTGTTTTCACAGTGTCCTGGGCAAAAGCGCACGACCCGGCTGCGAATAGGAATACAAGCAAGGTTTTCATGGTTGAGGTGCTCCCTTTTGAAAGCTGACTAATCGCGGCCGCAGACGCATCTGTCGCGCTGAACCATCCGGCGCAAAGCTCACATCCGCGGTAAAAGCAAATCCGTCTGGAACCGCGCCCGGCGGAAACACGGAATCCGCGGGAATCGCGATCTCGATCGCCGGCTCCGCCGGCACCAACTCCACCACCCGGGTCTGCACTGGCGGGGCAACATGCAGGCGGTGGACTTGGTGCGACGTGCGGGGAGCGGGAGGTGGCTCGAGAGCGGGCGCGGATTCGGAAGCCACTGCCGCCGCGGCATTGATCGGTGCCGGAGTGCCCGCCTTTTCCACCCGGTGGCCCAACAACAGGAGCACCACCGCGGCGGCAAGAGCGGTAACAGCCGCTCCTGAAATGACGGGCACTGTCCAGCGTGACCGTTCGTGGCGCGCATGTTCCGCCATCTCCACCGCGTCGCAATAGGTACGAAAGGAAGTACTCGCCGACTCATATTGATTGAGTTGCGTGCGGCAATCTGCGCACCCTTCAAGGTGCCGCCTAATCCCGGCCATCTCGCCGTCGTCCAATTCGTGGTCCAGAAAGGCAACCAGTTTTCCGGAATCGTTACACATTGCACTTCTCCGTTAACTTTTTAATCGCGCGCTCGACAGTGTCCCCTACAGTGGAGGTTCCCATACCCAGCGCCTCGCCAATTTCTCGGTACCGCAATCCCGCCGCCCGCAAGAGCAAGCATTCGCGTTCCGTGTCCGTCAACAATCGGATCGCTTGTTCCAGCCTACGATATCTCTCCTTCTCCAGCACCATGCGCTCCGGAGTGCTCTTGTCAACCGGCGCTTGCTTATCCACGTCCAGAGACTCTCCAAAGCGGCGCTGATAGCTTCCCTGGCGGTTTCTCGCCTGATTGTGGGCCACGCGAAACACCCAGCCGCGAATATTATCCTGTGCACCCCCTGATGAAATGTGCCGGTGCAGGCGCAAAAAGACGTCTTGAACCACGTCCTGGGCCTCGTCATTCGAAAGCCCGAGGCAAACCAGGTATCGCAGAAGCGGCTTGCGGAGTTCGCGATACAAAGCGGTAACCTCACAAGCGCCCGCCGCCATGCGCGAGAGCGGCAAAGTAATGGGTAAGGAATCGCCGCTCATAGAGTTTTCAGTATCACCCCGCTATTCATATAACAACTCAGAGGTGCCAACTTCCGGCGGGGATGCTCTGTTGCGGGACAAATAAGGGTTTGGACAAGCAAATAGTTCCGGTACTCTCACAAAACGAGGAGAAGCGTCAGAGAAGTTAGAGACTGCCGTGGTTGCCCGTATCCATCAGGTGAAGCAGCACCGTTCCAGTATTCCTGGAGTGGAGGTGATGACGCTCGTCTCGAACCACCACTTCCCCCGGCATTCTCATGAGCAATTTGGTATCGGCTTGGTACATTTTGGAGCGCATCACTCCTGGAGCGGCGTTGGGCACGTGGAAGCCTTCGCCGGCGACGTGATTATGGTGAATCCTGACGAAATCCATGATGGGACACCGGTCGGCGGAACTGCGCGTGGGTGGCAGATTATCTACTTCGATCCGTCCCTGTTGGCCCGCGAAGTTGCCGAAGAGATCGTCCGCCCCCCGGAAATCATGCGCCCTGTCGCTCGCGACCCGCACCTGGCGCAGCTGGTTGTTCGCCTGTTTGCATGCTTGACGGCTTCGCCCCCGGACGCTTTTGCTACCGAAGAAACCCTGCTGCGTTCGTTGCTTCACGCGCTGCGCCAGCACGGCATGACGACGGCGAGCCCCGGTGGACCGCTGCCGTGCATTGCGAAGGCAATTCGGCGCCTGGATGCGGCGCCGGAACGCAACGTGTCGCTCGCTGAACTCGCGGCCCTGTCCGGCGTAAGCCGCTTCCAGTTGGTGCGCGGGTTTCTGCGTACATTGGGAATTACGCCGCACGCTTACCTGGTGCAGCGCCGCGTACGCCTGGCGAGGCGGTTGCTCGCTGCGGGCGAAGCACCCGTCGACGCCGCTCTTCACGCGGGTTTCGCGGACCAGAGCCACATGACGCGCGTCTTCCTTCGCCACATCGGGGTAACTCCCGCCCGCTACCAGGCCGCCTTGTCCTGAAGTATTGCCCTCCTGCAATTTTGTTCAAGACCGGCCTCTCCCTGCATGGAATTGTTGGCAAGACATGTTAGGAGGCTACGGTTATGATTCGCCAATGCGATGCCCAGGATTTTGCCGAGATTTGGAGCATCATCAACGACGGCGCTCGCGTCTACAAGGGAGTAATCCCGGCCGATCGCTGGTCAGAACCGTACATGTCGCTAGAACACTTGCGGCATGAAATCGATGAAGGCGTTCTTTTCTGGGGCTATGAAGAAAGTGGCACACTGTTAGGCGCAATGGGCATTCAGCATGTACAAGATGTAACTCTTATTCGCCACGCCTACGTCCGCACGGCGCAACAGAAGCGCGGAATCGGTGCTCTTTTGCTGACTCACCTGAGGCAATTAACTGTCCGCCCGGTGCTAATCGGCACCTGGGGCGACGCGGTGTGGGCTATACGTTTTTACGAAAAGCACGGCTTCCAAAAAGTCTCTCCCCGTGAGAACGACCTGCTCCTCAAAAAATATTGGAGCATCCCGGAACGCCAGATGGCCACCTCAATCGTTCTGGCCGATTCCGCGTGGCGCGCAGCAACGGAGCCCTAGAGGCCGGGAGCAGTTGTCACGAACGGCTTTTCCTGGCCGAGCGCTCGCGACAAATGGCATGATTCATGATGCCCTGGGGAGAACAACTTGCGCTTGCAAGCTGCAATGTCTTTTTGGATAGCGGGATTTCTTGTGTCGGGCGTGGCAGCGCTGCCCACCCCTCGTCAGGCCGAGAAAGCCTCAAAAACCACGAAGCCTGTTCCTCACTCTTACGTTGACGGCTCATTCCACAGCCAATCCTTGGATCGCGAAATGCGTTACCGTGTTCTTCTTCCTCGAAGCTACCATGCCGGCACCCAACGCTTCGCCGTCCTTTACCTGCTCCATGGCCTTTATGGCAGCTACACAGATTGGACCAAGCAATCGAAGCTGGAAGATCACGCCAAGGTTTATCCGTTGATCATTGTTATGCCCGACGCGGGTGATTCCTGGTACACGAATTCCGCCACCGTGCCCGTCGACAAATATGAAGACTACATCATCAAGGATCTCATTCCCGAAATCGACGCGCACTTTCGCACCAAGTCATCGCGCTCTGCCCGCGCCATCGCCGGCCTTTCCATGGGCGGGTACGGAGCGGTGAAATTCGCCCTGAAATACCCGCAACTATTTGCGTTTGCGGGCAGCCTGAGTGGAGCTTTCGATGCGGCGCTGAATCTAGATATTCGCGTCCCGGAATATCGCGAGAAACTCCTGGCCGTTTTTGGGCCGGACGGCGACCCAACGAGAGCAGCCAACGATGTGTTTGCATTGGCCGCTCAGGCGGACGCCAGTCAACTGCCCTATGTGTACATCGCTTGCGGCACGGAGGATGGGTTTCTCTCCATCAATCGGGACTTTGTCTCTGGCCTATCGGACAAGAAAATCGCCTTTGAATATCACGAAACTACTGGCGGCCACTCCTGGGATTACTGGGATCGCTCCGTGCAGGAACTTTTGCGTTCGCTGGCCAAAACCCTCAATCTTCCAAAAAGCTAGCGTGAGCGGAAACTGGGGAGGCATCCTGGCAAGCGCTATTGGCTCGACGGGAGGGATTTCAGGATCGTGTTCGGAAAATAGTAGTTGAGGATGGCCCGAAAATCAGAACCGAGTTGGCTCATGGTTCGCGCGCCGCGTTGGCACAGGCCCACCCCGTGTCCTTGACCGGCTCCTTCCAAAATCACCTCGCCGCCTTCCTCCCGCGCCGTGAAGTTGTTGCTTGGCACCGCATCCCAGCCCAGTTTTCTTCCGATCGCGATCCTGCCATTTTCGCCTTGGGACGCAAGCAGCGTGGCATCTGCGCGCGAAAGCTTGCGCGTCCAGCGAACCGGGTCTTTGTAGCAGATTTCGCAGCGCACCGCGTAATAAGGATAGTCGGCCGAAGGCAAGCCGATCTCAGCGGGCGTTCGGGTGTCACCACCGCAACTCCGTGTGAACATTGCGGCCACAGGTTTGTCGTTGTAAACCAGCACGAGTCCTCGCGTACCTGCGCTGGCTTGCGCTGCCGGGCTGCCGGCCCCGGGCGGCTCGCGGAGAAATTGACAATGCGTGAGGTCACAGAAATCGAAATCGATGTGCCGGCCGCGGGCACCAACCAGATACGACCGGCTGACAACCGCCTGTGCTTTTAGGGCCTCCAGAGGTGCATCGGGCATGAATTCCGCCTGCACGATCGATGCGACGGCGGTTTCAAGGTCCATCTCGACAACGGGGATGAGCTCCCCGTTTTTGGCTTTGATGTCGAGAATGCCTTCGTACTTTCTTTTGATTTTTCCTGGTATTCCGAGGACAAAGCCCATGGCTTGCTGGTTGCGGCCCGCGGCGTGGATCTCCGCTTCGCGTATCTCCATGGCGCCGCAGCGCAGGATCAGTGTGTCGCCTGAAGCGCGTAGCGTGGCGGTGCTGCACGACGAACGCGGACGCACAAATATTTTGCGTGCGCCCGCAGCGACCAGGAGTTCTCCATCTCCATCAGCAGCAAGGCTGAGATACCGAGGATGAAAAATTCCAAGCACTCCGATATGCACCACACGATCCTGGGAAGCGCCCACCTGCGCAAAACTCACGGCGAGCAGCAGCGTGCAAAGCCAGCGCATTCGTTCATTCTTGCATGTCGCGCAACATGCGGCCCGCGGTTTCCGCGGCCTGTGCTCCCGCGGCAGTATGCATTCGGACGAGCAGCAGGATTTTCGGCTTCTCCGCCGGCACCAGCGCCAGGGCAAACCCGTCAGCGGGAGCCCAATGGGTATGGGTGCAGGGCGCGGTCCCGGTTTTGACAAGAGCGGCGGAACGCTTCAGTTTCCGATCGACAGCAGCGCCTGTGCCGTGCAGCGCGGATTGCCGCATTCCTTCAAGAATGGGAGCGACCCCGGGAGAGTCCTTGCGCCGAAGCAACTCCAGGTAGGCTCGCGCCATACGCAATGGCGCTATCTTCCACTCATCGCCCAGCCCGATGAGATTCGCCACAGTCGCTTCTTTTCCTGGAGCGTCCAGGTCAAAGGAATTCGCGACCGAAGCGAGGCGTTCGACCGGAACGCCCTCGGCAAGCCGCAGGAAATAAGCATTGCAGGAAACGGAGATCGCAGCGGTCAGATTCAGCTCCCCGTGAGGCTGATCCTGCCAACAGCCGTTGGCCTTACCTTTGCAGGTGTACGTGGGATAGCGAAAATCATGCACTTCGGCATACGCCAACGCAGTGAACGGTTTCACCAGCGAGCCCATGGGAATGGGTTTTTCTGGATTTTCCCAATGATTCGCAAGAACGGTGCCGGAGTCTGCGTCCAATAACAAAAAGGAGATCTCGCTCTTCCCGTATTTATGTTGCAAAATCTCCGCAGCGGATTGTGAAAAAAGCGAGTGCGGAGGGCCAGTTTGCTGCCGGAATTGTTGCGCTAGCACAGGAGTAGTGCACAGCGCGACGAAAGCGAGCCAGGCGATTCGCGGCACTACCGCGCCCACGCGTAGACTACCGTCTGCGTCTGGCGGTCAGCGGAATCGCGTACCGTGATCTTTTCGGACGCGACATCCTTTAACGCGAAGCTCAGGCTGGCAATGTTCCCGGAAAAGAATTCCGTGCCTCCTCCATTTGCGGGCTGCCCCGTTTCCCGGTCCAATTGCTTCGTCAGGGCGACAAAATTTGCGCGTTCCCGCCCGTGGTGAAACGTTGCGCTGAACGCACTTGGCGCGGCGTCCGAGTTTTTGTTCAGGCCTGCCAGCATTGCACCGAGAAGCGCCGGATCATCGGAGACAATTAGGTACTTCCCGCGAACCGCGACGCCCAGCGGCCACAGACCGTCCAGCACACTGTGGCCGGAAGAGTTCTTCCAAACGAGGCCGAGCTGCTCGGTACTGAATGCCGGACTCACAAAGTCCGCCAGCGCGGCCTGCACTTTGCGTTCATCCCATTCGGACTCGCCCAAAAACGCAACGCCCGAATGAATCCGCACAAACACCCCGGCAGGATCACGATCCGTGCCTTGCACCTGCAATTGCGCAAGCACGTGGTTTTTTGAAAAAAGATCCTGCAGAGTTGCGCGGTTGTTCGCTGTCCCGGTGTATTGTGCCGGAGGCTGGTCAATGCGCGATTCCAGGTCAGAGGCCCCGCCAATCTCGCCATTTCCGAGCTGCACTTGCGGAGCTATCTTTTCGGGCGCCGCCGGTCCCAGGTGCGGCGCTAGGATCTTTGTCTCAAGCAGTCCTATGGACTGCTCCGGCGCCGGATCTGCTTTCGCTTCGTACAATCCGGTGTCCTCCGGCGCAAGGCGCAGCAGATCAGCGACACCAGAAGGTCCCTTCCCGGCTTCCGCGCCCAATGTTGCCTGCGTCTTGCGGAACAGCAGGCGCTCCTCGCGATATTCGCCGCCTGTGCGCGTGAGGTCAGAAATTGCGCAGGTGTATTGCTTCATGTCCGTAACGTTTTGCGGAACCCAGTAGGAGCGGAAGTAGGGACTCGGTACGATCTTTTCCAAGTTCAGAACCATACGCAAATCGCCAGGCGTCCCTGAGGCCGACACCGCCCGCTGCCACCACGCATCCTCCTCGATGGAGTGCCCTTTGCCTTGAGCAATCAATTCGAGTGCACCAGCCATGAGCTCCTCGCGCGTGGCGAGCAAAACGTAATCACTCGTTTCGGCAAAGGCCACTTCCCGCTCGGACTCCGGGTCCTTGCGGTAGTAAAAATTCATTCCGCCCGCGGTTCGTGTTTCGAACTTCGCACGTGTCTGCCACAGGGCCGATCCGGAAAAATCCGAAGATCCACCACGCGTGACGTATAAAAACTGCAGTTTGCCGATGTCGTACAAGGCGAAAGCCGTTTGTTTTCCCGTTATCTGCTGCAGCAGACTGGCGTCTGCCGGGACGCCGGCGGCCTTCGAAAACTCCGTCCCTGCATCCTTCAGCCGCAGCAGCAGACGCGAATTGGAAAACTCGTCGTGGTTCCTGGTCTTAATCCACGTTTTCTTTTCGCCGCTCTTGTCCCAATCGGAAAGCACAGACGAAAAATCGCGGGCCTGCAGATATAGGAGAGCGCCAGAGGGGACGAAGCGTGAAAGTTCGGGTTCCGGTGGACTGGCGGCCCGGTAAGCTCCCCAGCTGACGCCAAGAATGGCTGCGCAGAGCGCAGCAAGGAAGAGCACGCGTTTCATGGTTTGCCTCCTGCATTGGCTGCCGGCTTTGCGGCGGCCTGGGCGACTAATCGCGGCCGCACCAACCGGTCTTGCTCCAACGCTTCGTGCAAAACCGGGTGCCGCATGGCGTTCACATGCTGGCGGCGCAGGCGTGCTCTTACGTCGGCCAAGTGTGCGGAAATGCGCTTCCGCTCGGCCGGCGACTTTTCCAGTTTCTGGGCCGTTTTCAGGTAGGCTTCGGCCTGATCCAGACGCTCCAGACGCATCATCACGGTCGCCACTTCCTGGGCGACCTGTGCCTGTTGCGAGCTTGGCAATGCGGGCACTGGACCGCTGGCCGAGGTCTCTTCATCGGCTGCGCTCTCTTCGCTCGCTGCAAGAACGTCTTCGTCCCTGGCGTTTTCCCGGGATAACCGGCCCACGGCGCCTCTCTGCAACAACTGTTCAATCGAAGCAAGCGCGAGCTCATCCTGCTGGAGGGAAGCGGCCGCGCGGAAGAAAGGCACTCGCGCGTCATTTCTTGACGGTAGATCCGCAAGTGCTTTTCCAAGAAGCTCCATCTTCTCCTGCGCGTCGGAAGCTTTCTGAACCGCGGCCAGCCGTGCATCGTAAAAGAAAGGGCGATCGGCATCCGCCGGGGTGATGCTGCTGGCGCCCGCGGCGATGAGTTTCAATTCTCCGCTGCCAAACTCGCTTGTCTGGGTCAAACTAGGCAGCGCCGAAGCGGCCTGCCCGCGCAGGCTGTATGGATTCTCGCGGTCCGTGGCAATCTTTGCCATCGTCGCGGCGGCTCCCGTTTTGTCCTGATTCACTGCAAGCTGTGCTTTCGCCAGGCGCAGGCGGAATGTTGCATCCCACGGCGTGGCCTTGGCCAGTGGTTCCAGAAACACGAGAGCCTCCGCGGGACGGTTTATCTTTTCCAGCAGCGCCGCGGCGGAATCCATGCCTTGATATTGGTCACCCACGGTCAGCACCATTCTCTTTAATAGCGCGATGGCCGCGGGCGTGTCGTCCGCAAGGCGAATCTCTGCCAACCCCAGAAAGCTCGCCGCGGACAATTGGTGCTCTTCCAATTGCCGCGCGAACAGGAATTCCAGAACCTTCCGGGCGGATTGCCTGTCTCCAGAATCCACCAACTGCCGCGCGGCTCCGCGCAGGCTCTCCGCGGAAGGTGCTGCCGTGGAAGCTGTTTTATACGTTGCAATCAGCGCATCAAGCGCTCCCAGCTTGGTGGCGCACTGAATTTCGTAGGGAATCAGTGCGCCGGAATCGGATGTGCCGGCGCTTTTGCGCAACGCGGCGATCAAGTCGGCGGCCTGGCTGTATTGCTTTATGTCCACCAGGTAGCCCAACCAGCGGACCTGCCAGTTCCAGAGGTCTGCTTTGGCGTTTTCCTGCTCGAGGCCTTCGGTTTTGGCAACGGAAGCCTGCTTCGCTTCCAGGATCCATTGGTAAAGCGGGCCGCGGTTGCCCTGCGGAATCCACTTGACGTTGACAAGATCTTGCAGAACGGTTGTTGGGTCCGCGGCAGTCTGTGCGACGTCGAGAAGCCAAGCAGTGGCCGCTGCGGAATCCGCTTGCATAACGTAGGCGCTATGCAAAACGGCGTTGGACCGGTAATTTCCGTTGCGCCGGAGATAGGCGCGAACCACTTGATCGACTTCGCTTTTGACATCGACAGAGAGGCCGCGCGTGCGCACATGATCGCAGGCCCGTCCGAAGTCCTCCCAAAAAGTTTCGGGCACCCGGCTGCTGTTGACCTGGTTGAGTTCCGCGGCGAAGAATCGTTTCCATTCCGCGATGGCTTCGGCGCGGTTTTTGTCCTTGAAGTGTGCGAGCGCCAATTTGTCGTGGACATCGATGCGCCCGGGAGAAAGCTCCAGGACATATCCATATTCTTCGATGGCTTTGCGGGTGTCCGACTGGTCTAGGTAGTAATCGCCGAGCGTGAGATACCCGTCGACCGATACCGGACTGTGTTCCAACTCCGACGGCAGGAAATCCTCGGGTGCGCCTTGCTTCGTATCGCGCAGATATTCCCCATAGCGCGATCCATAGTAGAACCACACGTCACCCGCGAGCTGATCTTCGCGGCTCCCTTTCTTCCCTATACGTTCGCCGATCGTTTGATCGCCTAGGACACTTAGGAAGGCCGCGTTGACGGGCGGCTGATTCTCGGCAAAGTAAAAGCCCACAAGCGCGGTGTACGATTTCGTCCAGACCGCCGGACGGACTCTCCCGCGCGCGCTAACTACGGCGTGAGCCAATTCCGGGTTGCCATTGGCCAGGACATATTCCGCCGCAGCGTCGCCCCACGGAGTCCATGATCCGGCCTCGCGCACCAGTTGCGGTGGGTCTTCCTTCAACAAGAGCGCGTAAAACCGCGTCAGGTTTTCCCCACCAAGCTGGTTTGGGCCGATGCTGGAGAAAAGCCGTAGTTCGTTCGCGGTGTCGCCGGCGGCGCCGT
>Ga0126371_10003293_pt1 | contig 14103 bp, 12 predicted proteins | sample PanSoiMetaPlot_4_FD_110145 | JGI IMG/M metagenome (GOLD analysis project Ga0126371, IMG submission 110145) | Tropical forest soil microbial communities from Panama - MetaG Plot_4 | ecosystem: Environmental > Terrestrial > Soil > Tropical forest > Bulk soil | place: Panama | collected 2016-02-17 | reverse complement strand
TATCCTTCGCAGCTCTCGGGCGGCCAGCAGCAGCGTGTAGCGGTGGCGCGAGCGTTGGGCGGCGACCCATCTATCCTGCTCGCCGACGAGCCGACTGGAAACCTGGATTCAACGAATGGTGAAGCCGTCATGGATCTTCTACGCGAACTGCACCGCGGCGGCGCAACTATCTGCATGGTGACCCACGATCCACGCTATGCGCGCTATGCCGATCGCACCATTCGCCTCTTTGACGGACGCATCGTGGAGGAAAGTGTAGGAGTTGCCTAATGATTCGCCAGCACATCGACGTCATCGCCGTGTCCGTGATTGCGCTGGGTCTGATTGCGCTCTCGCATTCGGCGCTCGTGTTGCCTATCCAGGCGAACACCATTCGCGTTGAGAACATCCGCGCGCAGTTTTCCGGATGCCCGGCTTCTGCCAAGCTCATCTCCAATATCGACCGCCTCTTCAGTCACTAAAAACGCGCCCGAACTGCTCAATTTCGCTAGCAGGCTCCCGCGCCCTTCAACGACAATAAACTCTATGAACTCCATGATCGTTCTTCGGAACGTCGAAAAGTATTTTGAACACGGACCTACCAAGACCTTCGTCCTCCGCCGCATCAATCTCGACATCAAGGAAGGCGAGTTCGTGTCGATCATGGGGCCTTCCGGCGCTGGGAAATCCACCATGCTGCATTTGCTCGGCATGCACGACAGCGCCTGGACCGGCGAGTATCATCTGCTCGAACATCCCATCCACAAGCTCGCGAAAAAGGACCGCATGGAGCTGTATAAGAAGTACTTCGGATTCGTTTTCCAGAGCTATCACCTGCTCGACTCTCTGACCGTGTACGAGAACCTCGACATCCCCCTCTCCTACCGCAACATCAAAAAGTCCGAGCGCGACAGCATCGTCTGCGACGTGCTCGACCGCTTCCAGATCGTCGGCAAGAAGGACCTCTATCCGAACCAGCTCTCCGGCGGCCAGCAGCAACTGGTCGCCATCGCTCGCGCCATCGTAGCCAACCCCAAAATCATCCTGGCAGACGAGCCCACCGGCAACCTTCACTCCAGCCAAGGCAAAGAGATCATGGAGCTTTTCAAGAAGCTGAACGACGAAGGCACCACGATCATCCAGGTCACTCACAACGAAAAGAACGCCGAGTTCGGCAATCGAATCGTGCACATCGTGGATGGGTGGATCACGGACTAGGTGTCAGGTTTCAGGTGTCAGGTGCCGGGGAGTGAGCGTTCGTAGGTACAGGGGAACTGCTGGTTTGGCAGAAGGCGATGGAACTGATTATCGAGTGTTACCGGTTGAGTCGCCAGTTCCCGAAATCAGAACAGTTCGGTCTCGCCGCGCAGACGCAGCGTGCCGCTGTCTCCATTCCCGCGAACATTGCCGAAGGACATGGCCGCGAACACCTCGGCGATTACATCCGCCATCTCTCTGTCGCCAACGGTTCGTTGATGGAACTCGAAACTCATCTGCTGATCACTTGTCGCCTAGGCGATCTCACAGAGTCAGAAGCCAAACCAGCTTTCGCTCCGACTGCCGAAGTTGGCAGAATGCTGACCGGCCTCACGAAAGGTCTAAAATGTACTGACACCTGAAAGCTGACGCCTGACACCTTCCCACCCCCGCCCACCGCCGTCCCATAACCGAACAACGATCCAACCTATCCCACTGTTCGCCAAAGGCTTCCCCTGGAATAGAAGTTGCACTGCTGTCACGACTATGGACGCTCTTTGGAAGGATTTTACTTTTGGATTGCGCGTCCTGCGAGCGAATGCCGGATCAACAACGATCGCGCTGCTCGCTCTCGTGCTCGGCATCGGTGCCAACACCGCGGTCTTCAGCGTCGTGAATGCCGTCCTGATTCGTCCGCTGCCGTTCCACGATTCCGACCGCCTGGTCATGGTTTACGAGAAGAGTCCCCACACAGGCAAGTTCAACTCCGTAAATCCGCAAAACTTCGCCGACTGGCAGCAACGCAATCGCTCTTTCGAGAAACTGGCGGCCTACTATGGGTTCACGTTGACCTCCAACATCGCCAGCGAAGGCGCGCCGGAAGAAATCCCATCGGACCTCGCCACGCACAACTTTTTCTCGATTCTCGGCGTGCGCCCGGCGCTCGGCCGTGATTTTCTCCCGGAGGACGACGCGGCCCGCGCCAATGTCGCCATCATCAGCGACGGATTCTGGCGGCGCCGCTTTGGTGCAGACCCCCACATCGTCGGCCGAAAGCTGATCGTCGAGAATACGGTAGTCACTGTGATCGGCGTTCTCCCGCAGAGTTTTCGGTTTCCGGACATCCGGCCGGACATTTGGCAGCTTATGCACATCGACGCAGGCGCCGCTCGGAGAGGCCGCTCGCTCTCGGGCATCGCGCGGTTGCGTCCGGGAATCTCGGAGTTGCAAGCGCAAGCCGACATGAACGGGATCGCTTCGCGTCTGGCTCAAGAGCATCCCGACTTCAATACCGGTTGGGGCGCGTCGGTGCTTTCCATACGCGAAAGGTTCACCGGTGAACTTCGCACGCCGCTCCTGGTTTTGTTGAGTGCCGTCGGCCTGGTGTTGCTGATCGCTTGCGCTAACGTCGGGAATCTGATGTTGATGCGCTCGACCGCGCGCTCGCACGAGATCGCGATCCGAACGTCGCTTGGAGCGACGCGCGGACGAATCGTTCGCCAATTGCTGATCGAGAGTGGAACGCTTAGCCTCGCGAGCGGTTTGCTAGCGCTACTAGCCGCGATCTGGGCCAAGGAGTTCCTGCTTGCGATGCTGCCCGAAAGCATATCGGCGGCGAGCGTGAATCGCGTGTCAATCGATACGGGCGTGCTCGGATTCACCGCCGCGTTGTCCCTGCTCACGACCCTAGCGTTCGGCCTGATTCCCGCATTGCGCGCCACGCGGCCAGCGTTGACCGAGGCGCTCAAGGAGACCGGCCGGGGCATGTCAGAAAGTCTCCGCCACAACCGCCTCCGGGCCGCCCTTGTCGCCGGCGAGATCGCGCTAGCGCTCATGCTGCTCATCGGAGCGGGCCTGCTGATCCAGAGCTTTTTCCGGCTGGAGCGCGTCTCGCCGGGTTTCGAAACGAATCGTATTCTGTCGATGCATATCAGCCTGGTGGGCCCGCGATACGCGAATCCGCAACAGCAGGCGGACAGTCTGCAGGAAATCTTAAGTCGAATCGAGCGCGTTCCAGGTGTCGCATCCGCGGGATCCATCCTGTGGGCGCCGCTGAGCGGACTCAAATCTGCAACAACGTTTCGTGTTGCGGGAAGGCCCCTTCCGAAGCCAGGCCAGGAGCCGGTCACTGCTGTTTCCATCGTCACGCCGGACTATTTCTCGAGCATGAGCATTCCGCTGATTCGGGGCCGGCTGTTCACTCGCCGCGACCGCGCAGAGACGGCCCCGGTCGTTCTCATCAGCCACTCGCTCGCTCGCGTCTATTTTCAAGGAATGGACCCGATCGGCCAGCGGCTGTTCGTGAGTTGGGGCCGCGAAACGCCATACGAAATCGTCGGCGTGGTTGCCGATGTGAAGCACGACGGGCTGGATCAAGACGCGATGCCAGCCGTCTATTTCGCCGAAGCGCAGGAGCCGGCCCGAGCCGCCACTTTGATGATTCGCACTATCTCCGACCCCATGAAGCTGGCCCCCGTAATCGAGCAAGTAATCCACGCCTACGATAAGGACCAGGCCATCGCCGATATCCAGCCGCTGGAGGCCGTCCTCTCGAAATCCATCGCGCGCCCGCGCTTCCAATCCGTGTTGCTCGGCTCTTTCGCTGGATTGGCGCTGCTGCTCGCCGTGATCGGAATCTTCGGCGTCATGTCGTATTCGGTGCTGCAGCGCACTCGAGAGATCGGTATTCGCGTGGCGCTCGGCGCCAGCCGCGGCGAAGTCCTTCGCCTGGTCGTCGGACAAGGCGCAGCGCTCGCCGTCATCGGGATCGCCGCCGGCCTCGCCGGCGCCTTCGCTCTGACCCGTTATTTGCGCAGCTTGCTGTTCGAAACCAGCCCGACAGATCCACTTACGTTCGTCGCAGTCTCGCTGATATTGTGCATCGTAGCCGTCACGGCGAGTTATTTCCCGGCGCGCAGAGCTACCCAAGTCGACCCAATGCAAGCCCTGAGATACGAATAAGGAGGAAGAAAGATCGTGCACATCGCGCTCGTTTCCGTGCTTCTGACCGCTCCTCTGTTCGGCGCGGCCACCACCGATACGTTTCACTGGTCCGGCAACGTCCCGGCTGGACAAGAAATCGAAATCCGTGGGATCAACGGCAATATTCACGCGCAGCCGGCCAGTGGCGGCAGCGTCGACGTCGTCGCCTATAAGTCGGGGCGGGCCATCGATCCCAGCACGGTCGGTGTCAAAGTGGTTGAGCATGACGGAGGCGTCACAATTCTCGCGGTACCCGACGTATCAGCACCAGCGGCGGGCGATGTCAATATCGATTTCACGGTCAGCGTCCCTGCGGGTGTGCGCTTCGTGGCTCGGACCGTGAACGGTCTGGTAGAGGCTAAGTCGCTCGACGCCGACACCGAAGCCCATACAGTGAACGGCGATGTCGTGCTGAGCACTACCGGTGCTGCTCAGGGCGAGACAGTGAACGGCTCCATCACGGCGTCCGTTGGAAAAATCACCAGCCCGCTAAATTTCACCACCGTGAATGGAGCCATTTCGCTCGAAGTGCCGCGTGGAGCATCCGCGCACATCCGCGCCCGAACCAAGAATGGACCCATTCAGACCGACTTCAAGCTGCCGGTCCACGGCCAATTTCCCGCCCAGCACGCCGAGGGTGTGATCGGCTGCGGCGGGCCAGAGCTACATCTGGCAACTGTAAATGGAAGCATCAGCGTAAGGAGAAACAAACGATTCACGAAACTTTAGAACACATTGGCGAGCGTTCAGGGGCAGCCAATTCCGCCATCGCGGAAGAGCGCGGCGACGCGTCCGCATTCAGTATTCTGAATACTGGTCCTGAACCCGTCTCCATGCGAGCCGCCTCCGATAACGCCCCGCGCATTCTAATCGCCGACGACCAGCAGGACGTTTTGGAGGCGCTGCGTCTCTTGCTCAAGGGCGAAGGCTACCAGATCGAACTCGCGACCTCGCCGGCCGCGATCATATCGCAGCTGGAAGCGCGGGATTTCGATGTCGTGCTGATGGATCTGAACTATACGCGCGACACCACGTCCGGCCAGGAAGGCCTGGACCTCCTGACGCGCATTCAGACCATCGACTCTATCCTCCCCGTCATTGTCATGACGGCCTGGGGTACCGTCGGCCTCGCGGTCGAAGCAATGCGCCGTGGCGCGCGCGATTTTATCCAAAAACCCTGGGAAAACGAGCGCTTGGTCAGCATCGTCAAAACTCAGATCGATTTGAGTAACGCGATCCGACGTGGACTACGCCTCGAAGCCGAGAACCGACTGTTGCGCACCGAAGGCGTTCCGGCGCTGATCGCGGAATCGCCGTCCATGCAGCCGGTCTTGCAGATGATCGCGCGTGTGGGTCCATCGGACGCCAACGTTCTAATTACCGGCGAGCCGGGCACCGGCAAGGAAGTAGTGGCCAAGACGCTGTACGCCATCTCGCCGCGCGCATCCAAACCGATGGTCACCGTGAACGCTGGCGGTCTCGCCGAAGGTGTGTTCGAAAGCGAGCTGTTCGGACACGTCAAAGGCGCATTCACCGACGCAAAGGCCGACCGCGTGGGCCGCTTCGAATTGGCCGATGGCGGCACGCTATTTCTCGACGAAATCGCGAACGTCCCGCTGAATCTCCAAGCCAAGATGCTGCGCGTGCTCGAAGTCGGCGAGATGGAACGCGTCGGCTCTTCCCGCACCAAGCGGGTCGACGTCCGGGTAATCTCTGCAACCAACGCGCATCTGGATGAAGAGGTCCATGCCGGGCGGTTCCGCCAGGACCTGCTTTTTCGCCTCAACACCATCGAAATTCATCTTCCGGCGCTGCGCGAGCGGCGCGAGGATATTCCGCTTCTGGCCGCGCACTTTCTCTCCATGCACGCGCAGCGGTACCGGAAACGGATTGGCGGATTCGATCATGCTGCATTGCAGTCGCTGCTCGACAATCCCTGGCAAGGCAACGTCCGCGAGTTGAACCACGTTGTAGAGCGCGCTGTACTCATGGCGCAGGATACACAAATCCGGCCATCGGACCTTGCCCTGCGCACCTCGCGCGACGGCATCCCACGTCTCGAAGACATGAGCATCGAGGAAGTGGAGGCTTTCCTCATCAAGAAAGCCTTAGCGCGCTACAACGGCAATGTCAGTCACGCGGCCAACGCCCTCGGGCTAAGCCGCAGCGCCCTCTATCGCCGCCTCCAGCGCTACGGGCTATGATGTGAACGAAACCCGGCCCATGGCATTCGACCGGCCGGTATCGCTCATGAGCGTTTCCAAACCTCGCCTGGTCCACGAGCAGCGCATTCTCCTCATGGCTCTCGCCGCGGGTTTCCCAGCGGTGCTAACGGCCACACTGATCTTGTGGCTCGGCAGCTACACGCCCAAAGTCCAATGGACATTGACGCTGGGCATGGTTGGCTGCTGGCTGGGCTTCTGCATCGCCTTGCGCGATCGTGTCGCTTCGCCGCTGCGTACGCTTGCCAATCTGCTCGAAGCCATGCGCGAAGGCGATTATTCCATCCGCGCACGAGGCGCCAAGACCGACGACGCCATGAGCGAAGTGATCCAGCAGGTTAACGCGATGAGCGCAACTCTTCGCGCGCAGCGTCTGGGAGCGCTTGAAGCGACGACGCTACTCAGAAAAGTGATGGAAGAGATCAACGTTGCGGTCTTCGCCTTTGACGGCGAACACCGGCTCCGGTTAGTGAATCGTGCGGGCGAACGCATGTTAAATCAAGCTGCCGAGCGCATTCTCGGCGCTGACGCCGTGCGGCTGGGACTCGATAGCTACCTCGAAGGCGACGCGCAGCAGACCGTCCAACGCACCTTCGCGGGCGCGACCGCACGCTGGGGTATCAGCCGTAGCATGTTTCGCGAAGGCGGCCTGCCCCATCAGATGCTGGTGGTCACCGATCTCACGCGCCCACTGCGCGAGGAAGAGCTGAAGGCCTGGCAGCGACTGGTGCGCGTGATCGGCCACGAGCTGAACAATTCGCTAGCGCCGATTAAATCGATCGCCGGAAGCCTCGACAATCTGCTCGCCCGTCAGCCGCGCCCGCCCGATTGGGAAGAAGACGTGCGCCGCGGTCTGGCAGTCATCGCGACTCGCAGTGAAGCCCTGAGCCGCTTTATGACTGCCTACGCACGGCTTGCTAAGTTACCGGCGCCAACGCTGGCACCGGTCGACATCAACGATCTGGTGCGGCGTGTCGTCGGTCTCGAAACCCGAATCAAACCCGAGCTTCAGGCAGGTCCCGAGCTGACCATTCAGGCCGATGCCGACCAGATCGAGCAGTTGCTCATTAACGTGATCCGCAATGCCGCGGACGCTTCGCTCGAAACTGGCGGAGGTGTGCGCGTCGGCTGGGACCGCCAGAATTCGCACTTGGTTGTCTGGGTGCGTGACGATGGCCCAGGACTCCCGAACACCTCGAATCTGTTCGTGCCTTTCTTCACCACCAAGCCCACCGGCTCGGGCATCGGCCTGGTGTTGAGCCGTCAAATCGCTGAAGCGCACGGCGGCACTTTGACTTTGCAGAACGCCGCCCAGGGCCCGGGCTGCGAGGCGCGGCTCGTTCTTCCGCTGAACTAAAGGCCCACTCCGCAATTATCCGCAAAATAGTCCTGCACGGAACTGAACTGTTTCGCGTTATTTCTAATGCAACCGATATGTCCCGGTTGCGTCTTGAATTTGTGCGCATTTTGGAGGAGATTAGTGACGTGACGCGAATGTTCGTCAGTTCACGCTGGATCGCCGCATCCGCTCTTGCTTGTGCCACCGCGCTGGGCCAGACCACCGCTGCGCCAGTAGTCCCTGCATCGAAAGCGCCGGCTCCCATGTTTGACGCCGCCGATGTTCACGCGAATCCGCCTGCATCGAACATGTATCCGTCCACCAGGAACAACTACCGCGCTGGTAAGTACGTCGCTCATAACGCCACGATAGTTGACTTGGTTCGATACGCGTACCGCGTGGACGCCGACGAGGTTCTCGGTGGACCATCCTGGCTCGAATCGGATCGCTTCGACGTGCAAGCCAAGACATCGCCGTCGACGTCGTATGAAACCGCGATGCTCATGCTGCGAACTTTGTTAGAGGATCGCTTCAAACTGCAGGTGCACGACGACACGCGGCCGCTTCCGGCGTACACGCTGAAGGTCGGCAAGCGCAAATTGCAATTGAAGGAGCCGAATCGGTCCGCTCCCGCTGGATGCAGACCTCAACCTTTCAAACCACCTCCGCCCGGCGGTGCGATGCCGCCTCAAACAGTGGACTGCCACAACATCACGATGGCATCCTTCGCCGAGCAAATACGTCGCATGGCCAACGGCTACTTGGACAAACCAGTCGTCGACAAAACGGGAATCGAAGGAAATTGGGACCTCACGATCTCATGGACTGCGAGAGGGCAGTTGGGCCTGGCAGGTTCAGAAGGCGTCTCAGTCTTCGATGCGCTCGAAAGAATCGGCCTAAAATTGGAGCTCGATACCTTGCCGGCGCCTGTCATCGCCGTGGATCATGTCAATCGGACGCCTACTCCCAATGTCCCTGACGTCGCCAAAATTCTCGGCGAAAAACCGCCGCCCGCGGAGTTCGACGTCGCGGATGTCAAGCCAAGCAGACCCGATTCGCGGGACCGGATATTTCAGAACCTGCCTGGCGGACGTTTGACCGTGAAAGGCATGAACTTGAAGTTCCTCATTCAGATTACCTGCGATATGATGCCGGACCCGCCGGACCTGATCGTGGGCGGACCGAAATGGATCGATTCGGACCGCTTCGATATCGTCGCGAAGGCGCCGGAAAGCGATCCGCCCGAGCCGTTTGTCGACTTCGATACGATGCGGCTGATGTTGCGGTCGCTCCTGGTGGAACGGTTCAAGCTTGCCACACACACCGAAACGCAAGCCGGAAATGTTTACGCTCTCGTCGCACCCAAGCGCCCGCCCAAAATGAAACAGTCCCCCGAAGAAGCCCGCACTTTCTGCCGGCAATCGCCGGGCGCGATCCTCGGTAATCCGTCACTTACCAACTCATTTACATGCCAGAACACCACCATGGCCGATTTCGCCAAAATGCTGCGGCAATTCGCCGGAGGCTACATCGACCACCCGGTCATCGACTCCACCGAGCTTTCCGGCGGCTGGGACTTTGTCCTGAGCTGGACCGGGCGAGGCGTCTTCGATCGCGTCTCACGCGACGGAGGCACTCCAAGTGCCGCACCGAGCGTCCCCAACGCCAGCGACCCCAACGGTGCCGTTTCGGCGTTCGAAGCCGTGGAGAAGCTCGGGCTCAAGCTGGAGCTTCAAAAACACCCCACTCAAGTGCTCGTGATCGATCATGCGGAGCCGCCCATCGACAATTGAACCAACGATTCGAATAATTTAGGCTCAACTCGGTAACTTTCTTCCGCAATCGAAGTAGTGGCTTAAGAACATGGCCGGAAACAATCGTTTTTCTTCGAACCTAACTCGTCCCGGCTGCGTACGTCCAAGTGTTGACACTAGGGCAGAGTGAACCGACTGTTAAGGAGCTTCATGTGAATCCCGCTGATGACCGACAGACGCTGATCGCACTCCAAGACGTTTACAAAGTGTTTACGACCGACGAAGTGGAAACCCACGCCCTCGCCGGGATCGAGCTGAAGATTCGCAAGGGAGAATATGTCTCGATTTCCGGCCCATCCGGCTGCGGCAAGTCGACTTTGTTGGCCATTCTCGGCCTGCTGGACACCCCATCGCAAGGGACTTATGTGCTCAACAGCACGCGCGTCGACCAGATGAAGCTCTCCGAGCGAGCGCGGGTGCGCAACCGCGAGATCGGGTTCATCTTCCAGGCCTTCAACCTGATCGGCGACCTCACCGTTTACGAAAACGTCGAGCTGCCCCTCACCTATCGCAGCATGCCTTCGTCGGAGCGCAAGACCTTGGTGAAGGACGCGCTCGAACGCGTCGGCATGTCGCACCGCATGAAACACTATCCGTCGCAGCTCTCGGGCGGTCAGCAGCAGCGCGTCGCCGTGGCGCGTGCGCTCGGCGGCCATCCGTCGATCCTGCTCGCCGATGAGCCCACCGGAAACCTGGATTCGGCCAACGGCGAAGCGGTGATGACGCTGCTTAGCGAACTGCACAGAGACGGCGCCACCATCTGCATGGTCACGCACGATCCGCGCTATGCGAAATGCGCCGAACGCAGCATCACGCTGTTCGATGGCCGAATCGTCGAAGAGACGGTTCTCGTAAATTCTGTCACCGCGTAGCTAGAAGACTCGCCTGCAAGCTCCAGAGAGTTCTGCTCCTGCCGATGTGTCAATCTGGACTGGAGAGGACGTCTCCATGGCCGTCAGCCCCGACGCCGGTCAACCGGCTCAAGCAGCCGATCTCGTGAACGTGCCGCGGTTGGTCACGGCATATTTCTCGGAGCGGCCGGACCCACGTATCGCATCGCAGCGTGTTTCGTTCGGCACTTCCGGGCATCGCGGATCGTCGTTGAAGAAGTCATTCAACGAGTGGCACATTCTCGCGATTACGCAGGCCATTTGCCAGTGCCGCAAGGAACAGTCTATCGATGGCCCATTATTTCTCGGTATCGACACTCACGCTCTCTCAGAACCGGCTCAGATGAGCGCGCTCGAAGTGCTGGCCGCCAACGAAGTGCTGGTCATGCTGGCGCCCGGTGGCGAATACACGCCCACCCCCGCCATCTCGCATGCGATTCTCAATCACAACCGTGGACGCCGCACCGGGCTTGCTGACGGTATCGTTGTCACGCCGTCGCACAACCCGCCGGAGGACGGTGGATTCAAGTACAACCCGCCGCACGGCGGGCCCGCCGGCAGCAACACCACCGCTGCGATTCAGAATCTCGCGAATCGATTTCTTGAAAACACACTCAACGACGTCAAGCGCATTCCATTCGACTCCGCGCGCAAGTCCTCGACTACACAGACCCATGACTATATTGCTGAGTACGTAAGCGGCCTCTCCACGGCCATCGACCTCGATGCGATTCGCGGCTCCGGCCTACAGATGGGTGTCGATCCGCTAGGCGGCGCCGGCGTCCACTACTGGCCTGCGATCGCCGATCGATACGGTATCAACCTCAGCATCGTTAACGATACTGTCGATCCCACGTTCCGCTTCATGACGCTCGATTGGGACGGCCGTATTCGCATGGATCCATCATCGCCCTACGCGATGCGCAGCCTGATCGGGCTGAAAGATAAGTTCGACATTACGTTCGCCTGCGACACCGATCATGACCGGCATGGTGTAGTCACCCGCAGCGCCGGACTAATGCCTCCGAATCAATACCTGTCCGTGTGCGTCAAGTATCTTTTTTCAAATCGTCAGGGCTGGCGCGCGGATGCGGCAGTTGGAAAAACGGTGGTGTCGAGCAGCATGATCGATCGGGTCTCCACGCGGTTGGGCCGCAGCCTCTGCGAGGTCCCCGTAGGTTTCAAATGGTTCGTGGACGGCCTGGTCTCAGGACGGCTCGGCTTCGGCGGAGAAGAGAGCGCTGGCGCATCGTTCTTGACGCGCGGCGGATCGGCCTGGAGCACGGACAAAGACGGACTCATTGCCGCGCTGCTTTCGGCCGAGATCACCGCGCGGATGGGCCGCGATCCCGGCGAGATCTATCGCGACTTGGTGCACGAACACGGCGAGTCGTTTTACGAGCGCATCGATGCGCCCGCCTCCGCGGAGGAAAAAGCAGCTCTGGCGCGCCTGTCGCCCGAGGACATCACCGCGTCAGAACTTGCCGGCGAGAAAATCGAGCGCATCCTGACGAAGGCTCCGGGCGACAGCAATCCCATCGGCGGGATCAAGGTCGAGACCAAAAACGGATGGTTCGCCGCTCGGCCATCCGGCACCGAGGACGCCTACAAGATCTACGCCGAGAGTTTTCTCAGCCGCGATCACCTCGCGCGCATTCAGCTGGAGGCGCAAGCCATCGTTACCGCTGAGTTGCGCGAGCCGGTCCGCAAAACTTAGTCCGCCGCAGCGCTAACCTTGCTGAAGTCGTGATCGAGCAAGTCGCCGATCCTGCTGATCGTGACATCGGCCGCCGGGTATTGCGCCAGTGTTTTCGGATCGTGCGAGTAATGCCCTTGGCGCACGAACACCGTCGTCACGCGATCTTTCCAGATCTTCTTTACTGCGTCAAGGATTCGCAGTTTGTCATCGACAATCACGTAGTGCGAAGCCGGGTAGCGCTGCTCGACGTCGGCCAGCTCCTTCTCTTTGTGGACGTAGATCAGGACATTGCCCTCGAATTCCTCATAAAGTCCCGATCGGTAGACTTTATGCGGCTGAAAAACTACGTCGCCATCCGACAAGATCACAGCGCGTCCCCACTTGCCGACGTGATGGACCGCGTCAATCGAATTCGGAAACAGCCGATTCGCGAACGGATATCGCATCAGGAAATACGAAACGGCGAGTAAGTTCGGCTCGTGCAGATGCTCCAGGCGATAGCGCTGGAGCGCGCCCAGATAGTCGGCATAGCCCAACTCCGACCGCAGGTCTTCGAAGAGCTGCCAATAGCGCAGCGACCGCTCGGGGCCGACATTAGCATGCAAGTGCAGCTTCAGATCCGCGGTGACGTGATCGTTGTCGAGCAGCGTGTTATCGACGTCGAAGAGAAAGACTGTATCGGCCATTGGTCGTTGTATCGGCAATTGTACTCCGCGAGCTTAGCGGGGGTCTTTGCGGCACGAAGCGTGAGTAAGCTGGTTCCCATGGAAACATTCCTGAAGGACGTGCGCCAATCGTTGCGAATGTTTTTTCGGAGCCCTGGCTTCACGGTAACCGCAGTCGCCGCGTTGGCCATTGGCATTGGCGCCAACACCGCCATCTTCTCGGTCATCAATACGGTGCTGCTTCGCCCCCTGCCTTATCCCGACGCCGATCGCATGGTGGTCCTCACGATCACTTCTCCGCAGGGATCGTTCCCAGGAGCCTCCGTCACCAAGTACAACATCTGGCGTGAGCGCACCGACGTGTTCGAAGAGATCTCTGCCGTGGCGAAGACTACCGTGAATCTCACCGGTGTCGACAATCCCTAACAGCTTCAGGCCGCGCGCGTAACGGCCTCGATGTTCCCCCTCTTTGGCTTGGCCATCGCCCATGGCCGCGGCTTCACCGGCGAAGAAGACCGTCCCGGTGGCCCAAACGTCGCCGTGCTCAGTGACGAACTCTGAACGCGCCGCTTTGGCCGCGATCCCTCCGTTGTCGGCAAAACCATCTCGCTCACCGGCGATGCGTATCAGATCGTCGGAATCAGCGCGCCCGAGAATAACATGGAAGCCAACCCGCCCATCGAGCTGTACCTTCCCTTTCAGATCGGGCCAGCACGGATCAGGCGCACTACTTCACTGGGCTTCGCGCGGCTCAGACGTGGCATCACACCCGAGATGGCCATTGCGCGTTTGAAGCTTTCTGCCGACGAGTTTCGGCCGAAATATCGCGCTGGCATCGCTTTCTCGCCGCGCGACGGTTTCAGTGTGCGTCCAATGCACGATCTCGTGGTCAGCGGCGTCCGGGATTTACTGCTCGTGCTTGCCGCCGCCGTCGGCTTCGTGCTCCTGATCGCCTGCGCCAACGTGGCGAATCTCCTGCTCGTGCACGCCACCGGCCGGCGCCGCGAGATCGCCATTCGCGCGGCCATCGGCGCGGCGCGCTGCCGCATCATTCGCCAACTCCTAACGGAGGGCGTTATTCTCTCTCTGGTCGGAGGCACACTCGGTTTAGCCCTTGGCTGGATCGGCATCCGGGCGCTACTCCCCATCTTTCCGGGTAGCATCCCGCGCCTCGGCCCGCACGACGCCTACGTCGCGCTCGACTGGCACGTTGTCGCGCTCACCGTGCTAGCCTCATTCCTCACCGGCATACTGTTCGGATTGATCCCGGCCGTTCAGGCTTCGCGCACCGACCTGCCCTCCGTTCTCAAAGAAAG
>Ga0126371_10003292_pt1 | contig 14103 bp, 14 predicted proteins | sample PanSoiMetaPlot_4_FD_110145 | JGI IMG/M metagenome (GOLD analysis project Ga0126371, IMG submission 110145) | Tropical forest soil microbial communities from Panama - MetaG Plot_4 | ecosystem: Environmental > Terrestrial > Soil > Tropical forest > Bulk soil | place: Panama | collected 2016-02-17 | reverse complement strand
TGGGCAACGTCACGTTTCAACGGGGCGACGCGGAGAATTTGCCGTTCGCGGATGCGAGCTTCGACGGCGTGGTCACCCGCGCCGCCGTGCATCACTTCGCCGATCCGCAACGCGCCTTCAACGAGATGTTCCGTGTGCTGCGCCCCGGCGGCGTGGCTGTTGTCGTCGACGTGGTGTCGTCCGAAGATGCCGGTGAATCGACTCTGCACAACGCTATCGAGCAGCTGCGCGATCCCTCGCATGTGCGCATGCTGGCGCCCTCCGAGCTCGAAGGCGGTCTCACGCAAGCGGGCTTTCGCGACATCGCGCCCGGCACATGGGACGCGAGCCGCGAGCTCGAGGAGTGGCTCGCGATCGTGAACGACCCCGCGCGCGCCGCACCGCTGCGCATCGTCGTGCGCGCGCTCGCGGAGGCCGGGCGCAGCGCCGGGATCGGGCTGTCGGTCGAGGGCGGCCGCGTCGTGTTCTTCCATCGTTGGCGCCTCGTCAAGGCGACCAGGCCGGCGCAGCACTGACGCGTGAGCTGACGGCCGCGCCTTGGCGCGGCCGTTCGCCCGAGACCGGCCGTCCTAGATTTTCTTGCGGCCAACCAGGTCGATGTTGATGCGTCGCGCTGCATGGGCCTGGCGTGCCGCGGCCCGTTGCTGCGCGCCTCGGCGACGTCCATGAGGCGCTCCAAATGGTTGAGCCGCGTGCGGTCTTGCGCCGATGCAATGGCGAGCGAGCCTCGAGACGGCGTGGCCCCGGCGACGGCGACGATGACGTAACGGGACAGGGCTCTTCTCCTCGATGGTTGCGCCACGGTGTGATCGCGCGGCGGGATGCGTCCGCATCTACCGCTTTGGTCGGCAGGACCGGCAATGCGGTCGTGTCACCGAGGGCACAGGATTGATCATCTCGACGCGGCGGCCGGGCCGCGCTCCCAGTGCAAGCTCTGCCGTGCGGTCGCGCATTCTACCTGCAAGGCCCGCAGCCATTCGGCTGTCGGCGCCTCGACTGGCTGTGCTGCAAAGCGCAACTGCTCGTCCTCGTCCAACACGAGCTCGGCATGATGCACGGTCGAAGGTGACACGCGCAGCGCCAGACGCCCATAATCGAAGCCGAGATGCCGCGCCCAGAGCAGAATGAACGTCGCGCCAACCGCATGTGCGGTCGCCTGCCCCGGCAGGCTGACGGATGCATGGTGCACGTAGCCGCCGCTCCGGGTGCTCACGGTGTAGACGAGCGCGAGACCCACCGACGTCCGCAAGATCGGTGCATCGCCGGGCGAGCGTTCCTTGTCCTGCGGATCGAGGTCGCGCAGCACCGCCTGCTTCAGCTGCGCAAGCTCCTGCGCGAACTCCATCAGGTGCGAAACGCTGAACAATCGCCGGTACAAGAACACACGCGCGGCGCCCACCCAGATGAGGCCCGTGATCACGAGCGCAAGAGCAACCAACCACAGCATCACAGCCCCATGGCGCGTCAGCAAGAAGCGCCGAGCTGGCACCACAAACGTGTGGCAGAATGACGGCGCACCTAATTCACGCATCGAAGTCTAAGCAAACGTATGGCTTCAACTTCGCGTACTTCGCCTCACTCAACTGCGTGATCGACTGTGGTGGGCGGTTTGAAAACACCCCTGTCGCCAGCAGTGTGTTTAGAGGGACGGGCGGCTTGATGTGGCCAACGAGAAGAAAATCGACCACTTTCATCGGCGAGTCAGTCGACGCGCCCATATTCCGCAGATCGTCAGCCGAGAAAACAGATCGCTTCGCAGCGGACCACCTCAGCGCGCTTGGTGTCTAGCTTCTTGACCAACCGGTCGTAGGCTGGACCAGCCCTCATCCTCTTTGTCGGCTCGGTGGAAGAGTCCGGCTGACGTGGTCACAATCTCCCAACGACGAGCTCGCGATCCGCTGGACTGAGCGGGGCGGCCCGCCGGTCACGCCGCCGGCGCGACACGGCTTCGGCAGTCGCGTGATGGATACGCTGATTAAACAGATCAGGGGTACTATTATCTTTGCCTGGCGCGAGAACGGTCTCTCGTGCAACGTTATAGTTCCGAGACGGTAAGGCTGAGGCGCGGTTCCGGTGCCTGCGCAGGCACGGAGGGCCCCGGGAAAGTTATTCACGCCGCTGAGGCGACAGCTCGAACATTGGAACCGAGCGCGGTTCTGCGCAAAGCGCTGGGTCGGCCTGAAGGCTCGACCAAGATCCACCAACGAGCGTAGTCAGGACCCGCTCGCCGTCGCTGCGTGTTCCATACCTCGTCGGACTCTTGCCGATCATCGGGGACAGTGCCCGAGCCGTTGCACGTCGGGCAGCGCCTTTCGTCCTCGATGCCTTGATCAACGACACCTTCCCCGTTGCATTCAGGGCAAGTTTTGTCAGCCATCTCTGAGCGCTCCCGATAGAGGGGCCCGATGGAACCGGAAAGGCTTCCTGCCTGTGTAGTGAACCAGCAAGATCGATTTTGGGTCCTACAAAGACGGGTAGGCCAGCTTATCGGACCGTCTTCGCCGCGTACTCTCTCACAGGCTCAGTTGACCAAAGCGCCATTTTTTGGGCCAGCGCCGTGAGCTCCTTGGCCTGCCGACTCGACGTCTCGTACTGTCGGTTGGCGTGCTCGGTTGCCGCCGCGATGAACTCGGACGGCGACTTCGCCACCGTCGCCCGTCGGAGGAACTCGAACGTCACGTCCATGTTGAACTGGGCTATCTCCAGGAGCTTCTCATTGTAATCCTGTAGTCCCTTGATCGCGTTTCCAGAGGTGCTGCTCAGGACGTCGGCCGCCTCGCTGCTCGCCCTCCCGAGACGCTCTGATGCCTGCTCGACCACCTCGGAATACCTCCGGGTCGTTTCACTCATCGTCTCATTCATTGTCTTGCTCCCTCGGTCTCTGATGACACTGAAGGCCTCCGCACTGAAGTAGGAACGGACTGGACACTTGGACGATCCACGATGCGACAGAAGGGGCAATTCAGAAGAGCAACATTCACTTCTCCCCGCTCTCCTCATTTATCTGCATCAGCAGCGCGAGCAGCGAGTGCGGCAATTCCTTTGACGGCTCGTAGAATTTCCTGAGTTCCTCTCCGATCTTGCGCTCGATCTCGCGATAGGTTGCGTCCGCGCACCAAGCCGGATACTGCCTTTTGAAATATCGACGGTGCACAGACGCCATGTCAGGCACTCGACTGTGTCGGCCACCCGACAACGCAACGTGAGGGGAGGAAAATTGTTCCTGAAGAATTCTCAAAAATTGTCGGCGGGCACATAGGCCTTCTCTCTGCGGGTGGGCGCCGTCAGTCGCGTACAGCTGAGGTTGAGCATATCTCGGCCGCCTTCGGCCTGTGTCCGGCCTGGATCAGCTCGCGAAGGTCGCTGTAGGCAACACGAAAGGATGGGCTCAAATCGGGGGATAGGTCCGAGGAAGGTGGAATGCGATGCGGTCGCGCACGAGCTGGTAGCACTCACAGGACGCCTTCTTGAGACCCTGCCGATCGAGGATCGTGACTTGACGCCGGCCCGATTCGATCAAGCCAGCGCGTTCCAAGTCGCGGAGGACGTGTGTGATTGACGGCCTATGGGCTCCCAGCATCTTCGCCAGCAGATCCTGGGTGATCGCCAGAGTGTCTCCGTCGCTGCGGTCGCGCATCATCAACAGCCAGCGCGCCAGCCGCTGTTTCAGGTTGTGTGCACCGTTGCAGGCGCACGAAACCAGGATTTGCTCCTGGAAGGCCTGCAGGTAGCTGATCATGAGGTCATGGAATGATGGCATCGCCTCCATAGCTCGCGCAAATACAGGGCGCGGCATCTTAGCGGCGGTGCCCGGGATTTGGACCAAAAATCTGACCGAGGAATTCTTAGCGCCAAAGGCAGCCTGTAGCCCGGTGCAGCCCTCCCGTCCGATGGTGGCCATCTCGATCATATCGCCGTTCGCATAGACCGCGACGAGCGAGACCACGCCGCTATCGGGAAAATAAATGTAGTCGAGCGAGTCATCGGCATCGACAAGAACCTGCTCGCGTTTGCAGGCAATGCGCTCGAGCTTCGGCGTGAGCCCTGCGAGATAATCAGCAGGCAGCGCTAGCAACAACCGATTGAGCGGCCAATTCGGCACGATATTCATGCCTGTAAACCCAGGCTGGCCTGCCTCGGTTCCATTTCTCGCGGTCCCGGATTGTATGTCTGGACGCTTTCAAACAAACAGCCGAGGCGGCGACCGCTCTGGCAATTTGCCGCAGGTGCGGCCGCTGCATCTGAAGCTTTTTGCGGTTTACCCCTCAGTGATGCCAGAACAATGCAATGAGGACGATGATTGGAATTGGGACACCTAATAGCCACAAAAGCACGCCGCCACCAAAGTCCATGATCGTCTCCTTGGTGTCTTAAGTCGGTTGATAAACTTTTTTTGTGGCGTCTGGTTCCCACGCTCGCAGTTTCAACGCTTGGAAGTGGAGAAGCGCGTCAACAGTTTGAGGCGTTCGGTATCACCTTGCGACGATACGGAGAGGTGCGCCGCAGCAAGGAATGCGCGGGTGAGAATTCGGCCGCGACGGCGCTACTCGGCTGGGCAATTACCGGTGTGACGCTAGTCCTGTTGGCGCTGGAAGCTGTCGCGTTACCGCACTAGTCCCAACGTCGGAACGTCTCTGCAGCAGCACGCGCGTTGTGTCCTAAAGACCTTTTTCGGAGCAAACTATGAGGCAAGCTCTCGTGTCCACCGGCCTCGCGCTGGCTTTAGCGATCGGCAGCATGAACATAGCGATAGGGGCAGGAGCCGGCGACGGCAGCGATAAGGGATCAAGCGGCGGATCGGACAAGGCCCCAAGCTCAGCTGCTTCCGACCGAAGCTCCGGCGGCGGCACGGGCAACAGTGAGCGCAATAGCTTCAACTCGGACCGGGGTAGCAACCACGACAAATCAGTGGGCGGCGCCCGCTATGGCCGTTACGCGTACGGAGCTTGCACCAACTATCACTGGGTGCACACCAGCCACGGCTGGGTGCGAGTCTGCATCCGATAGCGCACAGTCCCGCTCTTGTTACGGTGCCTGTGGCCGCGGGAGCAACAACAAGCCAAGGCATGGCCCAATCGGTGCAATCGAGCATGTGCGCGATTGCAGCCTACCGCACGCGCCGCGGGTTCATGTAGAGGTCCGCCTCCTGCTTCTCGATCTTGGGCTCGTAGCGGCCGGCGCGGACGTCGCGGGCGAGCTGGCGCACGTGCCGACGGCAGCTACCATTGAAGATCAGCATACCGCAAAACAGTTGCAGCACGGCCAGAAGGCGCGGATTGGCGTGCTCCGGATGGACGCGCCCGCGCCACTTGCCGCCGAGCGTGAACACCTTGCCGTCGAGCCGGCCCACCACCTCGTCGCGGTGACTGAAGAGCGTGTAGTCGCCACCCAGGTTGATCACGTCGCGCTTGAGCCGGTAGAACTGCGGCCGACCGTAGTCGAGCAGGAAGAACGAGAAGTGCTCTGGCGCGAGCGGCCACTTGTTGGCCGACCGCTCCAGGTAGACCACATCGTCGTGCTCGCCGGCGTTGATCGAGAATGCCGTGACCGGCAGTCCGCGCGCGCCGAGCGTCAGCTGCAGGCTGCGCCCGATCATCAGGTCCATGGAGGCGCGCCAGTTGAGCGGCTCGTTGAAGAGCTTGAACACGAGCCGCTTGTCCATGCCCACATGCTTGCGCCAGAGGTCTTCGCGGTAGCCGAGGAGCCCGGTGCGCTCGCCGTGCTCGATCACTTCGGCGAAGATGTCCATGTCCGAGGTGAACTGGCGCGACTTGGCTTGATTGCGGGTATGTTTGTACAAGCCGAACTTGACCGAGTGAAAGTTGGTGATCCAGACATCGACGATGAACTCCGCCCATCCGGCCTTCCGGCTAATCCGGCGCGCCTTACGCGCGGGCGCGCTTTGCGCCTTCAACGCATCGGCCTCTGGCACCGCAGGCCTCGGTTTATCCAGCATCTGAGCGATCTCCCTGCCTCGCCTAGCGTCGACAGCGAACCGATGTAGCGAATCATGAGCGTTGATTATAGCATCGTGCGGCTAGCTTAGGCGGTTGCAGATCGCGCCCTGCAGGAAAAGCTGTGAGCTTGCGGCCAATCTACACTCGGCGGCTTGTTGAACCGGGAAGCAGTTTGCGCGACCGGCCCTGATGTCGAATTTTAATGGCGTTATCGAATCATCGACGGCGGCCAGTCATCTTTCAGCAGGCTACCAACTCGTCCTGTTTGTTAAACACGACCGACCGGATGAAACTCCCGACCGTCGCACCCCTCGCCTCGGCCATCTGACGAAGCTGAGTCTTCTGTTCCCAGGTGACTGGCACTGTGATCGTCGTCCGGCGTGCGTTCTCCTCGATCGGTCTACCAGGTCCTGCGCGTCTACCCATCGTGATCTGTCTCCTTCTCGTGATTGAAGTGATTAGTCGGATATTTATCGGTTCTCGGGAAGGGTCATCCGGAACGTGATAGAGCCGTGACGGTGATGATGATCGTGATGGTCGCCACCTACATGTAGGTGGTCGGAATAATGAACGACGGGTGACTGCACTTCGCAAAGGGTTCGTCGTCGCCCGCAACAGGGTCACCGCCAGGGTCGTGAAGAACGACGAGGACCCGGATTACGACTATGGGGCGGATGAGGAAGTCCCCGGGCTTCCCGAACCTCCGCCCACAGAGTTTGGTGGCAGTCACAAACGCAGATCCGCCGATCAAGGGACGTTGCCAAGCGTGTGCGATTCGTCCGAGTCAATCAATTGTCGACTGATCGTCCAGGGTACGAAATGGCAAGGCAGGCTTTGATCGCGGTAACGCGTGTTGAGCTCGACCAAATCGCCAACCTTCACGGTCAGGTTTTCCGGAACCGCGGCCATCGTCGACCCATCGCGTTGCGGATATCTCTCGACCATGACCCGGTTTAGCGAGGCGTATGCAGGGCTAATTTTTGCTTCCAATCTGGTCTCGACTCTTTGCGTCCTAATCGAAGCTTCCTCGGCCGATAGGAAGGCCGTCACTCGCCCTTTCAGGTGCTCCGGCCTATCAGCGATCCGTAGACTGCAGCCTGGCGGCGCGGATTCGGATTGCGGTGGTGTGGTTACCGCATTCGTGGAGGGTGGTGGCGTGGGCGCTGCCACAGGCGGCGGGGTCGGCGCAGGCTTCAAGCTCAGCCCACCCGGTACCGCCGGGAGCGATAGACGGCCCAATGACAGGGCGTCCGTAGGTGGAGCAGGCTTCGGCGACGGCCCACTCGCTTCGAGTAGCCACGCGTTCGCCATGCGAACCGATGCATCACAGCTCGTTCGCAATTTCGTGTAGGCTGCCGCGAAACCGCGCATGCTCAACGTCAAACCACTCGCTTGCTCATTTCGGGCGAGATCGGCAGCGGACAGCTCCAGCGCGGCACTGTCGTCTATTGCATCGAGCAGGCCTTTGGCGAGCCAAACCGCATGAACATCCAATCCCGCCGAGAGGCTTGGACCGTCTAGATCGAAGCGCCGGCCGTTCACGCCGATACTGGTGGAGCGCAACCCTAAAGGAATCTCTACGGCAGCGTGCTCACGTGTCAGCCCCAAGCGGAAACTCTGTCCCGCTCCGCAAGCCAGGGTCACAAGCCCGTCGATATAGCGGACACGGTCGTGGTCAGTACGCGCGAAGTACCTTTTGATCAAAAGAGGCTGAGGCTTTTCGACGAACTGCCAAGGAGCTTCGTCGAACTCTTTGCGATCGAGACCAAAGCGCACGACTTCGTCCCGTTCAAGGAACCGCTTCGACTCAAAGGGAATGGCGAGGGCGGCTTTGAACAACCCGTCGTCGATTCCCATCTCGCGCAGATATTCCTCGATGCGTTCGTGAGTGACCGCCTTGGCCTCACGTACTGCAGCGCGCGGCGGCGCCGCGGCCGGGTCAAGCCCAACGTCGTGAATGGCGAGCTTCACCCAGGGCGGGACGTGGCGCACGGCGCCCCCGGCGAGCGTGTAGACGCATGCCGAGTTGCACATTGAGACGAGCGGATCGAACCGCGCCTCGATCGCCTCGCCGGAGCGCTTCCGCGCCTCGCATGATTTTTCCGCCGGCTTGTCCTGATCGCAGCCGAGCGCAACAGTGTGCGCAACGCTGACCTCAAGCCTCTGCTCACGGATAAGCCGGCCAACCTCAAGCGCACCGGTCACCAAGCCGCCCGGCGAATGGAAATAGATCGGCGGTCGCGGGCGCCCTAGCTTGGCCAGCAAACGGCGCAGGCGCGCCGTCGCGCCGGCGTCGAATTTTCCCTCAGCCGCGATCCACATATTGCAGCCAGGCCCGCACGCGTCCGCCTCGCCTTTGGCCAGATAGAACTCGATCGCGGGCATCGCCGCCGCATTGGCTCCGCCAGGCGGTGCCTCTTGGCTCACACCGGCGGCCGCGCATGCGGCAGACGCGATCACTAGAACAGTGGTGGTCAGCGGCAAACGAGGTGTCAACATGGCATCTCGCCGGGGCGCATGTGGGAGCCACAATAGCACACTCGCCACTCATTCACATCAGCGGCGTGAGCGCCGCCTCCGACAGTCCCAGTGACTAGTAAAAGGGGCACCGAGGTATCGGGATAGCGAACAGGCTTGAGCGCGGCGCTTATCCGCGAGCGGCTTGGAGAGCCGATGCGGAACCCAAGGGCGATCGCCGCGGCTTTCGTTGTCGCTCTCGACCGCGACATGATCGGGGTCGGGCCACAGCGCGACGGCGCCGCGCTGGAAGGAGTCGATGTGGTCAATGACCGGCATGAAGCTGCGGCAGCGGAAGCCGGCCGGCACTTGGGCCACGATGGCATCGACCGTCACCTCAAAAACTACAAAGCAAAAGCTTTGGTCGGTTGGCCCCCCTTGCGCTCGATCGACCGATGGAGGATCGCGAGCTCGACCGTGGGGGCACTGTGGCGGGAGCCCGGAGAAGGCGGTTTCCGTATCTGGAGAGAGAAGCACTAGCCCGAGTACAAGGTCTGCGACTGCGGCTGGGCTCCTCACCTCTTTAGGCGACTGACCGTCCCGACGATCCGGGCTGAGTCGGCGGTTCAAAGAAGATACGCACAGACCTGTTGCCGCAGACTGGACACTTCAACCTCGACTCTAGTTGGTCGATGGGAAACGACACGCCCCGCGTCCAGACCAGCGTCGCGATGTCGAGGTCAATCATCGCGGCACAGTCGAGCGTGTACCGTTGGCGGCAGAGTCAAGGGGCTAACTAAGTTCCCAAATCCACACTTTTCAAATTCGCTTGGACATCACCGCCGACGATCGGACCTCTTCTCGGCGCCGTGGCTACTTCTCCCATTCCGCAAACGCCTGTGCGAAGGCGCGCTCGCCCTCGGCGCCCTTCTCCAGGGCCAGGATGGCGCGCCGGTTGTTGGTGTAGACGAACGGAATATCGAGCCAGCCGCTCTCCTTCAGCAGCCGCTCATTCTTTTCCCGATCAGCCGGTGCATTGGAAAGCCCGATCAGGAAAATTCCGGTCGTCACCTTGACGCTGAGGCCGGCGAGCGCGACGCCCCTCCGCTGCTCGGTGTCTTTCATCAATACGCCCGGCACGTTGAGAATACCGCCGGAGGGAAAGTCGGGCGGCAGCTTGAAGGAGATGTCGACCGTATGACTCGCGGAGTCGAGTTCGGTGGCACGGCGCAACGTCCAGGTCATGCTCATCTGGCGCTCGGGGATCTCGATGTCGGCCCGCACCGCGACCGTCGGCTTGCCCTCGCCGGGCGAGACGGTCTCGGTCCGCCAGAACGCCGCGCCGGCTAGGCGATTGCCTGTCGGATTACTCGCATCCTCCTCGTAGAGGACCGCATACGACGCCCCGGCGGGCGGCGGCGGCAAAAGCGGCAGGACCGGCAGGACCGTCGGAGGCGCGGGCGTGGGCAGAGCTGGCGGCATCGGCCAGCTCGCCGAAGGCGGGACCTGGGTCTGCGACCCCGTGTCGGCCGGATCGGCGGTGGCGCTCAGCGAGAGGCCTGCGAGCGCGATCACGCCCGCGACGGCAATCCTGATGGCTTTCTCCAACGACGCTGTCGTCATCCGCGGCTCTTCTCAACCTTGTCCCTGGCCTCGACCCGGGACCGTTCCAAGCTGTAGCCCGGATTGAGCGCAAGCGAAATCCGGGACTGCCCCAACCCGCATTTCGCTCCGCTTAAGGCGGGCTTTTTCCTTCAGCCTGTTGCGGCCTCGCCGTCGATCATGAACCGCGCGATACGGTCGACGGTTAACGTGCTCCCCCGCCTGCATACTGAACGGGGAGCCCGGATTTCACTTCGCTCCATTCGAGCTACAGGTTACTTATACATGCTGCTATTCGTGATATTTGCTGGTGGGCAGAGCATGAGCATTTACTATTCGCAGGCGTTGACGGTGTCCGGTCCGAAGGATGATTTCGACCGCTTTTTCGATGTGTTCTTCGCGAAGGATGATAGTGGCCACCCGACCGGCATCGCCATCGACAGAGTCGCCCCCGCGCCCGACGATATCCTGCCGCAGGAAGTCTGGCACGATGATTACGTCATCGACCTCGTGCCTGTCACGATTGTATCTGTCACCGACAGCGCCGTCACTGTGCGGTTCAGCCTAAAGAGCCTGCATATCGGCCCACTCGTGCGCACGGTGGGGAAAAGTTTCCAACCTTGACTTTCCGGTTGGCCGCGCTCGATGACATGGTCGAATTTCCCTATGTGGCCACATGCGCGGACGGTGCCTTTTCCGAGGCCTATGTCGAACTCACCGAAGCGTTCGTGATCGAAGTCGAAGGTCAGCCACGGGAGCCGTGGCCCGAGTGGACACAGCCGTCGGTTATTCAGCCGTGGCCAGCGACGCACATTCGCTATTGGTTTGCTGAACGCCGTCATGAATCGCTGCCGGGCTATCCGGTCTACGAGCCGGTCTTTCCCGGCTTTCCCGCCACGCTGACGGATGAACAGGCGGATGCCAATTTCGAGCGCTTCATGAGTACGCGCGCGCAGCGCATCGACCAACTCCGTGGTTTTCTCGGCAGGTTCCACGTCACACTTGAAACGTCGGACGCCGGCCTGCGGAAACTCGACCGTTGGATCGCGCGATACGGAGCGTTCCTGACTGTGCGAGAAACCGGAGGCACATCATTCGACATCTTTCTGCCGGCATGGCGGGACGAGCGCCTGGGGCAGAACGTCATCTTCGATCTAGCGACCTTCATTGGAGAGGTTGTGATCGAGCGAAATCCGGACGTTCCATGGACTGCGCAAGGCGGCTGCTCGGCGGTTGGCTGAGGCGGGGTGCTCGGCCAGTCTCATCGCCTCCATCACTGGTCACCGGAGCCTGAAGGAGGTCGAGTTCTACACTCGAAGCGCCGACCAGGTGAGGATGGCGAAGAAGGCGATCGAGACACTCGTCGACGGGGAGAGCGCTCAGGAACAGGCCGGGAACAAAGGGGTGTAAAACTCAGTCGGGCGAAGTGTAAAACACCCAAAAAAGTCCTTTATTATCAATGGCCTTTTTCGAGATGACCCGTTCCATTCGAACGGGATACGCTCTGCTGCGGAGGCGGCCATGCCCTCACTTTGGAACGCCAGGCGGGACATGCTCCATGGGCTGATCGCGGCCGTAGCCGTGACGGCGCTGGCGGCCTTCGCGCTTGCCCGCGTGCCCTATGTCCCGCGCGAGCCTCTGGCCATTTCCCGGGAGTTCGTCGAGCGCATTCAGGCGGGGGATCTGGCGGACGCCTATCGGCTGACGAACCAGGGCGCCGACGTGGGCCGCACACCCGACGCATTCGAAGCCAACGTCCGTCATGAGCTGGGCGTCGAGGCCTTCCCGGTCGATCGCAGTATTACGTTGATCGGCGCCCACGGTGCCTTCCAATCCTATGGCAATCGGCTGCGGCGCTGGATCGCGGGACGCAAAGTCGATCCGGATCAGGTCAGTGTCGATTACTATTTTGGCCCGCCGTTGGAGGTGCGCCTGACGTCGGATGATGCCGGCAATTGGCGGATCATATACTTTCAAAGCCACGCAATGTGACTCCTGTCGGAGACGTTCACCGCTCTCGGCATAAGTGCATTCTTCCACCGCGAGCGCGCTCGCCGAGCGCCACGTTGCTTACGGCGTCAGGGCCGAGCACTACCGGCCGCTCGGCGCCGCGGTGCTGTGGACGTTGGAGTGCGGCCTCGACTCGCAAAGGACGCCCCAGCTCGCGAGCGTCTGGATCGCGGCTTACGCGACGCTTTCCGGTTACATGATCGGCAAAGCTTACGGCGAAGCGCGGCTGGCCGGCTGACTCCGGAGCGTGTCCCGGCCTTGAGCCGGGACCGTTGCAAATTCCGGTGCCTGAACGCTCCTGGGTCAAGGCCCGGGACATGCGGTGTGCGGCGCGCCGTCCGCCGACGGCGCGCCGACGCTTTATGCTTGCACCACGCGCTTGCCAGCGAGCACGGTCTGGGCCGGGAACAGCCGCTGCTTGCCGGTGCGCGTGCCTTTGTAGTTGTCGAGGAACTCGAACGTGCCGTCGCGCAGCTCCATGATCGCCACGTCGGCCGGCGCGCCCACATTGAGCGTGCCGCGATTGTCGAAGGAGGCGAACACGCGCGCGGCATTGACGGTCGCGCGCGCGATGACCTCGTTGAGCGGCATGCCGAACATGATGAACTTCGACATGACGTTCGGGAAGTCGACGACGCCGGTCGTCTTCGACATCACGTTCCAGTCCGTGGAGAACGTATCGGGCCAGAAGCCCTGCTTCACGGCGCGCTCGACGGTGGCCCAGTCGAAGTGATCGGCAACGCCGTTGCCGAAGTCGAACAGGACGCCGCGGCGGCGCGCCGCCGTCACGTCCGGGAAGAGCACGCCCTTGTCGTCGAGGATGCCGTTCGGGGCCGGCGCATACATGTGGGTGACGACGTCGCCCCGCTTGAGCAGCGGCAGGATGGCGCGCATTGGCGACACCGTCTGGCCGATATGGATCATCACCGGCAGGTTGAAGGGTGCTGCCGCTTCCTGGGCGCGCCGCAGCGCCTCGAGGTCGTTCGGGCCGGCGACATTCTCCGACAGCCGTGCCTTGACGCCGATGACGACGTCGCGATTGCGCACGATCGCGCCTTGCGCCAGGGCCACGTTGGCGAGATTGAGGTCGTGCAGCTCGCCGCCGGCAGCGACGCCGGTGCGCGAGATATTCACCAGCACGCGGCCGATCTGCGGCGAGCTTCGCGCGACCCCGGCGATCTGGTCGATGTTGTCGGCACCGCCCGAGCCGGCATCGACCCAGCCGGTGATGCCATCGAGCAGTGCCATCGGCGGCCCTTCCTTGCCACGGCCCGCATGGGTGTGGATGTCGATCAGGCCCGGCGCGACGATCTTGCCGCGCGCATCGATGGTCTCGTTGGCATCACCCGTAATGTTTGAGTCAACCGCCACGATCGAGCCGCCCGCGATCGCGACGTCGCGGACCGCATCGAGCCCGATCGAGGGATCGATGACCCGCCCGCCCTTGATGATCAGGTCATAGACCGCCGCGCGCGCCTTGGTCACGCCGGCGAACAGCGCCGCGCTGGCGGCGCCGACGAAGTGACGTCGGTTCATCATGTGAATAGCCCCTCCCGTGGCTATGTGATCGACCGTTTTTCTCGAAGCCGTCCGAGCCGCAATCGCGTGGACGAGCTGCGGGGTCGCTGAGAACGGTACTGTAACAGCGAGGTCGCGATGTGTCAGCGGCCGCGTTGCAAGGCTCGTGGGCCGCGGTGGGGGGCGCCTTGCTGTGAATGGTGGCGCGCCAGCTCTCAAAGGTTCCCGGACCGCACCATACGAATTTGTATACCGGCGGAAAGGAACCCCCAAGGGTCTACGCACAAGCTCTGCAGCCGGAGGGCCTGTCGAGGATCTGAGCAATGGTGTCCGGAGAATCCCGCATTGGTGCCGCATTGGCGGCCTTGATCTGCTTAGTGGGCCCAGCCCTCGCCGACGAGGTCAAAGGGGCTGCGAACGTCAAAGTGCAGGACCCCAAGCGCGGCTCGATCCCCGAGCTCATATACGCTTATGGCAGCGCCGTTCCGACGTCCTCTGGGCAACGGACGGAAAGCCTGCAACGCGATGGGATAGTCTCGGAAATCTACGTGGAGGTCGG
>Ga0126371_10003290_pt1 | contig 14107 bp, 11 predicted proteins | sample PanSoiMetaPlot_4_FD_110145 | JGI IMG/M metagenome (GOLD analysis project Ga0126371, IMG submission 110145) | Tropical forest soil microbial communities from Panama - MetaG Plot_4 | ecosystem: Environmental > Terrestrial > Soil > Tropical forest > Bulk soil | place: Panama | collected 2016-02-17 | reverse complement strand
GTTGTCCAGAGCGAAATCGACGATGGCGCGGATCATTGGGCTATTGCTCCACCGTGCTCTGAAGCTCCAAGGCGTTGCCGACCACTTCCTGCCCGGGCTCAATGCCGGAGAATACCAATTGCATCTTGTCAGGCAGTGTCGGTCCGGCTTTCACCTCCACCCGCCGGAATTTCTTACTGCCAGCGGGAACGTAGACCCAGTCGCGATCGTGCAAGTGCAGGATGGCAGAAGCAGGCATCACAGCGTAGCGCTGCTTTTTCTGGCCGTGAAATGTCGACCCGACGAACATGCCCACACGCAGCAATCCAGCTGGATTGGCCACCTCGATGCGTACTTTAGCGGTGCGCAGTGAGGGGTCGAGAATTGGTCCGATATTGCTGATGCGCCCGGCCAGCACCTTGTCCGGATAAGCGACTAGGCGAATTTCAGCGTTTTCTCCAACCTGGACGTTCGCCAAATCGTTCTCATAGACGTCACAAAGGATCCAAACGCGCGAGAGATCGGAGATCGTGAAGGGATTCGCTCCCCCCAGTCCTTGTATCCCGGCCGCGTTAGTCACCTGCTGATCGGTGATGACGCCGGAGACAGGCGCCTTGATATCCACGACACCTGCGGGATGGTCTTTATCCACACCCAGAACGCGCAAGTGCTCCAGCGTGGTTTCCACGTCCACCTTGGCTTTATCTTGTGCGTCTTGGGCAACTTGAAAATCGTTCAGCGAAATCGCGCCCTTCTCGTACAAGATTTGCGCGCGTTCGAACTGCTTGGTCGCCAACGCTTCGTCGGCAACAGCCTTGCGGTAGTCGGAAAACGCGGAAGCGATGTCCGCACTTTGCACTCGCAACAAAACTTGCCCTTTTTGAACGGTGTCGCCCAGCCGCGCGCGAATTTCCACTACGCGTCCGGTGGCCAGCGAAATCACAGGAACGTTGCGGCTCACGTCAGGACTCACAACACCGGTAACCGTCAGTGACGGCGCTTCGAATGACTCGCCGGATTTTGTGACGGGAAACTGCTCCGGATGTTCCACTTGCACCACGCTGACATCGGTTTGCTGTTCGACTCTTGGTGGAGGAGGCGCGCCGTCGCCCGGTTGGCCTTTACTTGAGCACGCACCGAGAATCGTGACGCAACCGGAGAAAATGAACAAAAAATAAAGAGGTTTGCAATTCATGGCAATACCTCGCGGCCTACTGCCAGATTCAGCTGGCCGGCAGCAGTCAGATACGCAGCAATCAGGTTCAAGTAGTTCACCTCGACGCTCCGGTAGTCAGCCTGAGCGTTCAGGTAGTCGAGCAGTGACGCTCCTCCATGCTCGTAGGAAAATTCGATCGTGTCCCGGATACGCGTGGCTTGTTGCAGGTAGCGTTCCTTGTACGGTTGCAGCAGAACTATAGAGCTCTGCACGGTGGCGTAGGCAGAGTCCACATCACTGAAGACAAAAGCGCGCGTGGCGTCGAGGATCTTCTGGTTACGGTCAATGTCGAGTTGCGTGCGCAGCTTTTCGCCTTGATTGCGGTCGAAAAACCGCAAGGGAACACCAACGCTCACGCCCAGCGTGTGGACGGCTTCCGGATTGTTGAAAGAACCGTTGTGCGTATACCACCCGCTCAATGTCGGATCGGTTGAGCCGTTGGCCACGGCAAGTCTGTGATCGGTGTTCGCCTTGTCCACCGCTTGCGCGGCGGCTTTTAAATCCGGACGAGTGTCGAGGGCGGTTTGGTGAACCTCTTCGATGGCCGGCAGCTGCGTGTTGAATTCAAAAGGCCCCGCGACATCGAACTGATCGACCGGGGTGCGATCGTTGAGCAGCATCAGCAACTGGATCTTGGCGGTGCGCAGGTTCACGAACGCCGATTGCAGGTCCGATTCGTACTGCACGCGCTGGATTTCCAGGCGGTCCATATCCACCTGAGCCAGAGCGCCGACGTTGAAGCGCTCTCGATTCACTTGCAGGAAATGGTCGTAGTAATCGAGATTGTCCTTCGCTAGCCGATAGATGGCTTTGCCTTGCAGGGCCTGCACAAAAGCCGATCGCAGGCCAAAGAGAAGATTTCTTTCAAGATCGGCCTGAGCGGAAGTGGCAATACCAGTGGCTTTTTGCGCGCTCTCCTGGCGAAGTTCTCGTTTGTGCTGGCGTTCATGAAGATAGCTTACGCCTGCGGACTCAAAAGTACCGACAAACGGCTGCCAAATATCATTGTGCGATGCGATTTGCGTGCCGTCCGCGGTTAACGTCAACGAAGGATTGGGCCGCAGATACGCGGTGATTTCGTTGGCTTTGGACTCGTCAATGCCGATCTGCCCAGCGCGCAAAGTGGGATTGTTGGCTTCAAAACGCGAGCGCACTTCATCCCATGTGAGCGCCCTTTGCGCGCCGGCCCTACCGGCCCATCCGAAAAGGAGCAGGACCGCTACGCCGGTGCTCCTGAAGACTTGTTGCATGGCTTTACCCTCGTGTGAACTAGCTTCGGAAGCCCTACAATTCTCTTTGTTTACGGCACTTGTGAGTACTTGCGATGGTTGCCGACCCCGGCCTGGACAGGTTGCGTAAGGGTTTAGACGATAGCGGGACCCAGGCGAGAAAACGGTTACAAATGTGTTAAGGAATTGTAACGGTAGATTAGACGAACGGCGGCGCGCGGCCAGACCGGGAAAGGGTCCATCGGCTGCGCGCGACTCGTGCCGAAAAGTTCCCTAGAGGGTGGGACTCATTCGGTAATTCCGCCCGGATCGTCGAGAGCGGTCCTTCTCCGTCGACAGTGCGCGCACGCCCCAGCACAAATTGAACCACTGGGGATTCCTCCGGCGCGCTTAGCCTGCGCGGGCAATCCGATCCCAGTTGCGGAAATTCGGAGCGCTCCGCCTGGCGGAAATTACCCTTTCCATCGTTCAGGAAAACCGCCAGGAACTTTGCATCAAACTGGGAGGTAACGACGAGGTCTGTGAGCTTGTCTCCGTTTACGTCCTTTGGAGTGATTTCAAGGCCGCCGGCGGGGCCTAGGATGCCGAGGGGCTCTCGTCTTCCGGTGCTGAACTTCAAGTCTACGAAATATTCGGCAAATGGGGCACCGTCACGAGCGACGCGAACCATGGCCAGGTCGGGTTGCAGATCGCCATCAAAATCCGCAATCGCGAAATGCGTGGAGCCCTGCACCAGAGCAGTCCTTGCCAGATGCATCACGGAGCGATCCAGGCTGTGAGCGGTTTCCCACACAAACAGCAGCAGGCAAAAGCTCCAAAGGATCCCGACGCCAACCGGCGCAATCTTTCGGATGCAGCGTCCCATATCCATAAAAGAGAGCAACAGTCTATCCTAGGTGACCCGTAGGTTGGCAATTGCGCGCCCCGTCTACTCCCGGCAGATTCGGAGGCGAACGGGTGACCGCATGTTTTTCCCCTGTGACGATTATCACCAATCGCTGTGACAAACGACGCGGAGCTAGTGAGCGCGAGCCACTACCTTGTTTCTGTCAACGGGATTCGATCAGGCCGTGATCATGAGTTGGTGTTCCGACGCCATCGGATAATCGTCTAACACCCTCTTTATCAGGCAAATGCGCGGTCCAATGTATACAGTCAGTAAGGTAGTGCTCCTGCAAAAGAATAAGGTATGCCCGAGGAGGGCGAAGGAGTGAGAAAGAAATGGCAAGCAATTCGTCACTGCCTGCGAAGACTGCCTGCGGGCTGCCAGCTTCCCAAGTATATACATTCGCCGCATTCGCATTGCTAGTCGGCTTGGCAATTGGCTATTACGGGATCGGCGCCAAGCCCTCTCTGGCTGCTGCCCCGACTCGGGCGCACGACGCCATGACCGCGGGGACGCCGGGCATGCCTGCGGCACACCCGATACCAACCATGGAACAAATGAAGGCGATGGCCGCTGCGAAGACCGCACCCTTGCTCGATAAATTGAACGGGGATCCCAAAAACACCACACTCTTGAACCAGATTGCGGGGACATACGATGCCACTCATCAATTCAAGGATGCAGCTGAGTCCTTCCGCAGATCGCTCGAGGTAAATCCAAACGACAACGCAGTTCGCACCGCGATGGCCTCCGATCTTTACTACAGTGGAGACACGGACGCGGCGTTGGCAGAACTTCAGAAAGTGCTCAAGAACGATCCGAAAGATGTAAATGCTCTTTTTAATCTGGGCATGATCCGTTTTAAGGGAAAGAACGATCCCCCGGGCGCCATTGCTGCCTGGCGGGATCTCTTAAAGGCCCATCCCGACCTCGATCGGCGCTCGACTGTCGAAAAGATGATTGAAGAAGCGCAAAAGAGTACGTCGGTCCAAAAGTGAGTGGCAAATTACCAGCACAAAGGAGCTCGCAGTGGATGAAAAACTCATAACCACTTCCAAAAATATTTGGAGCAGCGGACAGGTGGCTGCATTTGTGATCATGTGCCTCGCCATAGGGATCGCTGGGGGCCAGCTAATTCGTCATGCTCATGCAAGTGCCGGCTCTTCAGAAGCGGCGTACAAAGCGCCTGTCAGTTCGCAACTGCCTCCTGGGTTGCCTTCATCGCCTTCTCCATCCCCCGAGCAAGTGAAGGCCGCAATAGATGCCCAGGCTGCTCCCCTGCTTGCGGAGCTAAAGGACAACGCAAATGACTTCGCGTCTCTCGTAGATCTGGGCAACCTGTACTACGACGCAAAGCAGTACCCAACAGCGATTGAGTATTACGAAAGGGCTCTTGCAATCCAACCCGCGGAGACTTCCGTACGCACAGACATGGCCACCGCCATCTGGTATGCGGGGAAAGCGGACCAGGCCATCGCAGAATTTCAAAAAGTTCTCACCGAGGATCCGAACAAGGCCAATGCGCTTTTTAACCTTGGCATAGTGAAGTGGCGCGGCAAGAAAGACGCTGCCGGAGCGATTTCACTTTGGCAGCGGCTGTTGGCCACAACTCCAAACTACGACGAGAGAGCTCAAGTCGAAGATCTGATCCGCCGCGCCGAAGCTTCTGAAAAACAATAGCAGCCTTCAGGAGCGGCTCGCGGGGTCTCCATCATTCGGCGGCGCCTGTTTAGCCTGTTGGTCACTTCACTCTGCTGCATCGTCGGCGCCTCATCAACTGCTCTCGAACAAAACTTTCGGGAATGCTCCGACCCCAAGGCCCCGCTGACCAGCAACGAACTCCTCAATGAGGCATCGACCTGGAATCTGCCCGAGGTCGGCCGAATGAGGATTGTGCTCTCTACTTGGAATCGCCAATACTGGACTTCATCTATCGTTACCGCGGTCAATAAAGCAACCGGCTGCGGTTGCAAAACTACCGTGCTCCCTTTAACGCCAAGTTGTTCAACCTAGCTGTATTAGTGCGCTTGCTGGTGGCATACGAGACTGCAGGTGTTGGCGGTCCTGTTGTAGGAGATCGGGTTGGTTCCATTCATGGCCACGACGTTTCCGTCAAAGTTGACGAGGCGCTCGCCAGTGATGGTCGCGCTCGTACCTCCCATTCCGTGTGCCGTGTGGCAAACGGAACATGAGAATCCATCATTAATGTGCCGCGCGTGCTCGGTGAAACTGGAGTTGCTGAGAATTTGCGTGAGGTCGTGGCATTTGGCGCACATCGCATAAGGACCGTTCACGCTCAAGTCCGGGGTCGGAAAGATATTTCCAACCAAAGCTCCTGGGGTGGAAGCCGAACTGATTTCATAGCGTCGTTCTAAAATGTGTGTCCACTTGGAACCGTGAGGCCCGTTGGGTCCGCTACCTCCGAATTCCCGGTTGTCGTCGCTATTGTGACAATCGCCGCAGAAAACTTGGGTCCCCATTGCGCGGCCGGTGGTAATCCCGTCCTGCTGCAGCATGTTCAATCGTAAGCTGGGCTGTGGCAGTGAACTGCTGCGTGGATGCATCACCGGATGGCTCGAGGTGCTAGTGAGGGAGAACTGCGGGATCACGTTCAGCAAATCCCCGGAGAAAACGATTCGCGCGGGAAGATAACCGTAAATTGGATTGACGCCCTTGCCGATACTGGTGCCGTGGCAGCGAAGGCAGCTTTCGTACTCACGAACCGCAGGACTGACCGGCGTGATCCCGTCCGTGCTGCTGATGCCGACCACGGAGTTCTGCGCTCCTCGAATGGCAGGCGCAGTCGTAAAGGCTACCGTCTGCTGCGCCGCATGGCTGTTGTGACAGTCCGCGCAGGTAGCGTGCCGGTTGTTGTTCAATACCGCCGCTTCCGTAGGATCATGCGAGTTCTTTGTGGACGAAAACGGATGACCGATCTTGTTGAACTCCGCGTACACATTCAGCAACTGCGGCGCAATGTTGTTGCCGCCGTTGTGGCAAGCGATGCAGTCCTGCTCGCTTGCTCCGCGTAACAACCGCTGCGCACCTGGCGCGTTGTGAACTTGATGGCAGGAACTGCACGAATTTGTGGCCACATCCGGATACGGTCCAACAGACGGCGTGCTCCCAACAGTGTTTCCGGCCGTAGCATGAATACTTGTGGACCATCCGCTCAAAGGATTGATCAGGCCCGTAGTAACACGATTCGGATCGTGGCAGGCAAAGCAGAGCTGTCCGCGCGAACCGTCAACCACAAGAAAATTCGCGGACGCCTTATCGCGCGACTGCACGTGTGCGTCGTGGCATGTATCGCACTGAATGTTCCCTTTGTTGAGCTTCACCGCTCCGGCTGTATCCGCGGTCTTCCCAGAGGTCGTGAGACTTGCCACCAGGTCGGGCGAATCTTGCATGGGCAAGGCCAAATTAAATGGATGCGAGCTCCGCAGATCGGCCCCGAATATATCGGCATTGTTCATGATGCCGGTCATGCTGAATTTTCCGTAAGCGACCGTCTGACCCGGCGCCACGGTTCCATCATGACAGCTGAGGCACAGGCTGCTGGAGCTCGCCAAGGGCGGTTGTGGACTGGCAGGAGCCGTAAACGTCGAACTGCCGTACATTGTGTAACTTTGCACGGACAGCGTCTGGTTCCACAGCGCAGTGGGTGCACTTAGCGACGCGTGCGGCGCATGACAGTAGAGACACGATGCCGAGACGTTCCCTTTTACCGGAGAAGTCCCGCTCTGCGAAAAATCATGCGCTCCCAGCGAATCGCCAATCTGTTGCCCTGCCACAGAACAAGCAATCAGCATGAACAGAGCAGAAGCAAGCAGCAAGCGCTTCATTGGCCGCCTCCTGCCGCCACTTTGCCAGCCGCGAAATATTGAAAGATCTCCACGCGATGGTTGTAGCTGTCCACTACGTAGACTTTGTCCGCAGCGTCAATAAACAAACCCGTTGGGAGTTGAAAATCTCCGAAACCACCCCCCTGCTGACCAAAGTAATAGAGTAGTTGTCCTTCTCGATTGAAAACCTGCACGGCGTTGTGCAAGGCCTCCACGACGTATAGGTGGCCTTCCGAATCCACTCCTAACCCCTTTGGGCGAAACAGGTCGCCGCTCCCGGACCCGAGTTTCCCGATTGCGTACTGGAACTTTCCGTCTTTATCCAATACCTGCACCCGAAAATTCAAAGCGTCCACCACCAGCAGATCGCTGCCGTGAAGCCGCAACTCCGTCGGAAAGTTGAACTCCCCGTCGCCCGAACCGGCCTTTCCGATGCGCTTCAGAACGTTCCCCTTCATGTCCATTACGAAGATCTGGTTTCGCAGAGTGTCGGTCACGTAAATGCGCTGCGCTGCTGAATCCACTGCGATTCCCGTGGGCCGCTTGAAGTAGCCTTCCCCGTACTTCAGGCTCCCGATTACGTAGGAAAACTTGCCATTTGGTTCGAAGACAAACACCCGCCCGAGCCCCGAGTCCGTCACATAGATGTTGTCTTGCGCATCCACCGTTACGCATTGCGGCGAGGTCATCGTTTCCTTACTCTTTTCCCGCCGCGTAATAAACTTGTACTTCTCCTGCTTGAAATCGAAAATGTGCACGCCGCCCGCGTCTGGATCGGTAATCAGAATGCGGCCTTTGGAGTCGGTGGCGATGCCATACGGCCGCTTCATCACCTTAAAGTCCGGTACGCCCGCCACCACGTCAACGAAACGTTTCCAAAATCCTCGCTTCGTTTCGACTTCCCTTTCCGAAGAGAACACGCGCTCAAGCACCAGCTTCCGTCCGCCATCTAGCTGCAACACGGGAACGTCCACCGGACGCGGTTTCTTGTCTTTTCCGGTGGCAGGCAGGGCAGTCAAAACCGCAACCAGACACACACTCGCGCCGACGGACATGGCCGCCATAGCCAGCTTTCGTGCCTGGACCTTCAGGTTGTAGGGCCCTTGCATAAGAATGAATCCCCGACCGCTCATAGCTTACTATTTCAGCCAAAATACTGGCCTTCTCCTGCCGGAATCGAATCCTCCTCCTGTACCCATCCCGGCGACCTGGGCCGCGCCTCGCGACAAAACTAGAAGAAGTTGAACGAGCGCGTGATGCCAAAGAAGAACGAGTTAAACAGGTAGGGAGTAATGTTTGTCTGGTTCGTGCTCTGTTCCACCCGGCTATAGCCAATTACCAGGGAGAGCTGCCGGAAGGAATATTCCGAGCGAGCCGAAATCTGCGTGCTCAGGGTGCGAACTGGTGTCGGGCCCACCAGGGGATTCAGGCTGCTATAGTCCAGATGCGCGTAGTTGGCCGTGATGCTCAACCGGCGCTTTGGTCTCCATCCCAAACCAGCGCCGTAAGACTCCCCGTGGTATTGAATCAGGTTCTCCTCGATCCCCGCGGTGGATCCCGCGACAGGAACGATGGACCCGCCCACCTGCAGGGCGTTGCCCTGGCTCTTTGAGTAGCTGCCGCTACCGCTCAAGTTTCTGTGAGAAAGTGTAGCGGTAAATGTTTCCGAATTTGTGTCGGACAGCGAAGAAGCGTCCACATGCGTATGGGAATAGTTTGCGCTTCCATTGAACGCCCAGTTCTTCATTGCGCGGCTGAGGTTAGCTCCCGCCCCATAACTGGTTTGCGTGTACCCCACAAGGTAGGTAGTCAGTCCGTGGCTGTAGTTCCCGTTGATGCTTCCGTACCAAGCTCCGAGATGATGCGAGTAGGACAAGGACTCGTTGTTTCCTACAAAACTCGTTTGCCCTGTCTCCTTCGCGGTAACCCCACCGGAACTTGTTGACGCCCTCTGTATGGTGTAAATAGGTGCGAAGCTATATGAGACCCCGGAGCTCAACCCCAAGCCGCCTCCCCAGAGCTTGTGAGTGTAGAGTGCGGTTCCGCTCATCGTTGTGGAGGTAAAATCCGGAAGCCCGTCTTGCTGACCTTGAATCCGATGGTCAATTCTCGCGGTCAAGGACAATCCGGACAATACTTGGTATCCAGCGTCAGCCCCATAGCTCAAGAAATCACTTGTGTATCTCGTGGAACTCGAGCTAATTGCCTCTCCGGCAGCACTTCCTTGTGTTCCTTTCTGTGCGCCGATTCCTGAAATGACGTTCGAAAAAAAAGATCCAGTCAGGTCAGAGCTATAGGCAAGAAACGCTCCCAGGTTGATCCGTGAAGTGGCCTTGAGCGTACCATTCGCCTGAAAATTGTTGTAGGTCGAGTCCAGGCTGGTGCCGGCATAACTCCCGTGAATCCCGGAACGGCTGTAGCCGAAACCCACCGACCCCCGAGTTCCAAACGCTCGGCTTGCGGAAATCAGAAAGAGATTAGAATTGGTGTTCTGATCTAGTTGTGTTTCAGTCGTGCCGAGGATGGGGGTTTGGCTGTTCACCCAGCTCTCCGCGAATGTCGCATTGAACGTGGTGCCCCAAATATTATAGCCGGAGTTCAGAGTCAGTGAATTCAGGTGGGAATGGCCGATTCCCGGTTGCCCTTCTGCTTCGTAATCGGATCCGGTGTGGGCGAACGCCGCAGTAATAGAGGGCCAATCATCGGGAAGGTAACTCGCGGCCGCCCCAAATCCTTGCCCGTTCCCATGGGTTAGATACCCGATGCCCGAGCCCGGAATACTCATCGTGGATTGCCGGTTGTAGTCTCGCGAATAGCTGAACTCCATAGGGGTCTTGGTGGCACTCAGAAACTGCGCCTGCGAATAGATCCCCGACGCCAATGTGCTGGAAGTGCTGCTGGAATTGGTATTGGACTGGTTGAGAAAGGGATTGGCGCTAAAACTAAGGAAGCGGGGATCGTGGTAGAAACCCGATAGCAGGCCATTGAAACCATAAACGATATCGTCTGAGTCGCTGCCATCCCACGTGCGGTCATATCCCACGGAAGCAGTTGCATTCAGGTTCAGAGATGTCTCATTTCCCACTTTCAGCTGAGCAAGGCCGCTGGATGCAGTCAGCGTAGCGAGTCCCAAGACCAACCAGGTTCGGATTTTTGTTCCTGCCCGCATCAGCGCTGTTTCCTCAACCTCTTCCTGCTTCCCGCACCTTCCGCGCTGCGCGATCGCGTCAAGGTCTTACAGTTCTTCAATCTTGGCGTTGGCGCGCAACGATTTTTCGAGCGAGGCGCGCAACTGCTTGGCTCGATCTTCTTCCGTATCTTTCTTCAACCGATCCTTCACTTCTTCAAACTTCACCAGGTGGGCGTCTTCGCGTCCATTGACGCGGGCGATGCAGAACGAGTCGCCGGTATCAATAATGTCGCTAATCTGATTGGCCTGCAGCGTGAAGACCACCTTCTCGACCGCCTCGGGCATTCTTCCGCGGTGCAGCCATTTGTGGTCCCCCATCATCACGTGCCAATCGTCCGTGGAAACCTGCTCCGCGAGCGTCCCGAAACCCTCGTAATTCTTCGTGGCTTTGGCCTGCTTCAGGGCGTCTTCCGCCTTTTTTCGCGCCGCCTGTTTTTCTGCCGAAGTCGGTGCCTGCCCATAGGCGATGGTGATGGTCTGCAGCCAGACGCTGTCCGGCTTCCGGAAATGGTCCGGATTCTTGTCATAAATCGCTCGCACCTGCGCGTCGCTCAGCTTGGACTTGTTTTCAATCTCGATTTTCAGATACTGATCAATGAGCATGGCTCGCTTGACGTTGTTGCGGAGCTCTTGCTCCGAGCCCTTTTGTTCCACCTTTACGAACTCCTGATATTCGGCCTCGGTGTCGAACTGTCTTTTGAACTCCTTCATGGCCTTGGCCAGCTTCTCCGGTGGTACGGCCATTCCCTTTTTCAGCGCCGCTTGGTAAGCCAACTCTTCAAACTCGATATTTTTCAATGCCGTCTGTCGAATTTGCGGCTCGGAATCCTTGGGAAAGGTCCCGCCGTGCTGCTTGGCGTAGGGAAATACGTTCAACATTTCGCGCAACAGATCATGATCTGTCAGGATGGCTCCGTTAACCCGCACGATGGACCTTGGTGCTGGGACACTTGCTGCAGGAGCGGCGGAGTTGGTGGGCTTGGTCGTGGGCGCGTGACTTGCAACTTGGGCGTGGACCGAGAGCGCGATACCAAAGAACAGGAGACCGATTCTGGATTGCATCTTCAACCTCACTGGGAGCGAAAGTCCCCGGAGTTTCTGATTTCTGGACCGGAAAGACTCCAGTCGATACTTGGGAATTGGAGGGAGAGACCCGGCCCCTCCCTCCTGGTTACAACTTACTGGGTAACAATCGTGTTCAGGTTCACGTATTCGTTGGACTTGCTGTAGTGGCAGCTGCGGCAGAACTGCGCGCCGGAGTTGCTGTTCGGGTTGTCGGTGTTGTACCAGCCGCGGATGAAGAAGTTCGTCGGCTCAACGGCATTCTTCACACCGAGGTAGGTACCTTTGCTGTAGTTCACCGAATGCGGGTTGTGGCAGGTGCTGCATTCAATATAGGCGCCGACTACGCCGTTCACCGTGCCGCCGTAGAAGCGGACTGGACGGCCATAGTTGGCTGTGAATTGAACCGTTGGCGCATCGGTGGTGCTCCAAGTGAAGGCGCCCGTCGCTGGATCAACGGTGCCTGCCCAGTTGAAGCCGCCAGGCGTATAGGGAACGTCCACGGGGTGATCGTTCTTCAGGGATTCCGTGCCATCGTTGAGATACGTCGGAACCGTAGTGCCTTCGACTTTTTCAACTGTTGTGCCATTCATGCCAATCACGTGGGTCTGGTTACCATCGTGGCAGGACATGCAGGCTGCGGTGTGGAAACGGGGGTCGGTGGCTGCAAACGCGCCGGTGTTGGTGACTGGGATGGTGTTGCCACCGAACGCGGTATAGGTAACCGTATAGAAATCGCGGCCCCACAGATAGTTTTCGCCGGAGGCGGCGTTGGTTCCCGCGTTGCCGACTGCACCGGAGTGCGGTGCGTGGCAGGACGCGCAACCATGTCCGCTGACGTTATGTGGGCCCAGGATGTCCGTCTTGATCTGCTGGGCGGCAGCGATGCCCACGGCGAACAATGCTACCAATGCTACGAACAAGACTCTCTTCAGCATGTAAATACTCCTTTATGTTTCTTCCTGACTTCTGATTTTCACAGCAACGGGCGAAGATTTTCTTCTTCCCGTTCTTGGCCGGCCGGGTGAGCAGTCCGGCACGCGCCAAAATCTTTTTTCTACGGCTTCTTGTCTCCTCCGGTGTTTGCCGTCGGAGAGCTGGCCTGGGCGCTTGTCGCCGGGGCCTTCTTCTCGCGCTCATCCCTGAGCACCTTTGCTTCGCTGTCCGGGATGTACTGAAACTCCTGGACACGGGCCTTAAACTGTTCCGCCACGTAGACGTGGTTCCTCTTGTCGAACACAATTCCGCTGGGCACGGAGAACTGCCCGGGGAGATCGCCGGGACCGCCGAAGTAAGCCAGTAGGTGGGTCTCCTTGTCGTATACCTGAACCAGCCCTTGAAAGGCATCCACGACCCACAAGTGCCCATCAGCATCGAACGCCAGGCCCTTCGGCCGCGCGAATGTTCCGGGAGCGTCGCCATGCTTGCCGAACATCGAAACGAAGTTTCCCTCCGCGTCGAACACCTGGATGCGGTTGTTCATGGTGTCGGAGACGTAGATCAGCCCGTCCTTGTCCACTGCGACGTTACTCGGCTTCGAAAGCGTTCCAGGGTCTTCGTCGCCGACCTTCTTGGGCGGAGTGCCGAGCGCGCGCAGGAAGTGAAAATCGTCGGCATCGAAAGCCGCAATCTGCTCCTTACCCGTGTCCGCTACGTACAGAATCCGGTTGGCCTCGTCAATCGCGATTCCGCCCGGGTGATCCAGATCCTTTTCGCCAAAGTAGGTTTCCAGTTTCAGGTCCTTGCCAAAAACCGCCACACGGTGCCACAGCGAATCCACCACAAACACGCGGTCGGCATCGTCCACCGTCAAGCCGATCACCGTGCCGAACTTGGCGTCCACGCCGTTTTTAAGCAGCTGGGTTTTCTTGGCTTCGAAATCGAAGATGAAGATTGCCGACACGTAGCTGTCCGCCACAAACAGGCGTCCGTGGCTGTCCACGCCCATCCCGTACGGCTTCACCAGAATGTGCTGCAGGTCTCTCTTGATGGAACCGCTGTCGGTGGTTTGCAGACCGGCTACGCGGTCCATCCAACCCTGCTTCTTCTTCGAATCTTGGCCGTCGGCGGTCTTCGGCTTTTCCTCGCCAAAGTATTCGTGGACCCACTTGATTCGCGGAATGTCCGGTGGAAGGGGCCACACCAGCTTGCTGGTGTCAATGATGCTGTGGTCGATCTTGTTGCTCTTTGGCGGCGCAGGCGCTTCACCCTTCTTCTTTTTCTTGTCCGCAACCGCGGAGGGCACCAAGAGAAGCAGGATGGCAAGTATGGCCAGCCACAGAGTGAACGAGCTTCGAGAGCGAGTATTCATGAGCGTTCCATTTATCACTGCACTTGATCTCCGATGTATCCCTTGTGGCAACCACGGCAGAATTCGAGTCCCGGTAGCTGATTCTTCACCAGCATCTGCCGTGAAGCACCCGCATGCGGCTGGTGGCAGGTCAGACAGCTGATTGGCGTCTTGACCTTGGTCAGATCGTTAACGTCGAGAATGTCCTGCGTCGGATGGCTTGGTGTTGGGTGGCCTTTACCATTATTCAGGCGCAGAACGAACACCTTGTTCTGCTTGAAGTAGTCGGCCTGCAGTCGGACTTTGCCGCCGAAGATCGTGACTAGGTCGCTATCCTTCACCTTGGCAGGCCGGGCATCGGGACCGTGGCATTCCAGGCAGAGTGCGTTTCCTTCGGCTCGCAGCAATTT
>Ga0126371_10003289_pt1 | contig 14107 bp, 9 predicted proteins | sample PanSoiMetaPlot_4_FD_110145 | JGI IMG/M metagenome (GOLD analysis project Ga0126371, IMG submission 110145) | Tropical forest soil microbial communities from Panama - MetaG Plot_4 | ecosystem: Environmental > Terrestrial > Soil > Tropical forest > Bulk soil | place: Panama | collected 2016-02-17 | reverse complement strand
AGGGCGCCACAATGAACGGTTGGATCGAACATCCCAGCGACTGCATCCCAGCCGAGCTGCTGGTCAAGAGGGCCTAATTCTTCACCGCTCGTAAGCTACTGATCCTGCTCGATTGAATCTCGTTTTCTTAGCGCCTCGACCGGGACATCTGCTTCGTGAATCATTGCTCTCGCCGCGAGGTACTTTTGGGTCATACGCCTTTTGTGTACAATCGCCTTCCATTTCATCTCAGGTGAAATACGCGGTGCTCTTGCAAAAAGCACGTCAGGAATCGCAACAATGCTGCGTAGACCTGGGAAGAGACGGGTTACAGCGCAGGCGATGGGAGAGTTCTCGACTCCCTCCGCTCGAGGTGGTCGTGCGTTTTCGTCGTCGCATATACGTGCTCTTGAGTGCGCTCTCCTCGGTTTGTCTCTTGGCTTTCGTGATAAACGAGGGTACAGCCGCAACCGCAGCGGCGCTGCCGCCAGAGAAACACTCCGCGCCCGATTCCAGGATCGGCATGACGCTTCGACGCTTCACACCTGCGGAGCCGTACAACTGGCGCGCGGCGCAAACACACGCGCTGGTCACGACTATATGGTATCCGGTCGAGAGTTCTGCGATAGAAAAACCGGTTCAAATTCCGGGACTGAACATTTTTGTGCTGTGGAACGCGGTGCAAAATGCTCAGCTCCCCGCTGAGCCTGCGAAATTTCCCCTGATCCTGCTGTCGCACGGCACGGGCGGGACGGCGATCTCGATTGGATGGTTCGCTGCGGGCCTTGCGCGGCGCGGCTACATCGTCGCCGGCGTGAATCATCCCGGTAATAATGGCGCCGAGGCATATACGCTTGAAGGTTTCTCGGAATGGTGGGAGCGAGCGCGCGACTTGAGCGTGGTCCTCGACCATCTGCTAGCGGACGCTGAGTTTGGGCCGCGCATCGATGCGCGTCGCATCGGTGCGGCTGGCTTTTCGCTGGGCGGCTATACGATGATCGAAATCGCCGGCGGCATCACCGACACAGAGGCATTCATGGCTTTTTGCAATTCGCCAAACGCCGACGCCATTTGCCAGAGTCCGCCGGAGTTTCCCACCTTGGTCGAAGATTTCAAGGAGCGGTTCGCGGACCATCCGGAGCTCCAGCAGCAGGCCCGCAAATCCTACCGTGACCCACGCATACGTGCGGTCTTTGCCATGGCTCCCGCCCTGGGACCGACGTTTCGCAAGGACAGTCTTCAGAAAATCTCGATTCCAGTCGACATTTCGGCAGGTGCGTCTGATACAAACGTGCCCATCGCCAGCAGCGCCAAGTATTTCGCCACTAATATTCCCGACGCGAAGCTGCACATATTCCCTGGTAGCGTCGGGCATTATGTGTTTCTCGATTCGTGCACCGAACAGGGACATACCAGCCGCGCGATGTTGTGCGATGATTCACCCGGTGTAGACCGCGAAGCCATTCACACAGAAACGTGCGAACGCGCAGCGAGGTTCTTTGCGACGAATTTGAAATAGAGGTCAGCCTAGCTCACCGCAGGAAATCAAGAGTTTAGTGCGCATCCTGTGCCTCGGCCGCTGAAACAAGCCAAAGACCTTCATCCTCCTCGAGTTCAGCGCCGTTTGCCCGCATGGCTATGAGAGCCAAATCCAAAGGGCTCCAGGCCGGTCCAGATCCGTCACGGTGTTGGAGCGTCTAGCGTTCCCCTGTGTCTTGCACCATCGACCGGGCATCCCGTTGAGTGACTGAGCTATTTTGTTATCCCGACTTGGCTGAGCAACCACGCGCACTCGAAGGCGCGGTCTCTTAGCTGATCGTAACGTCCCGAGGCACCGCTATGCCCGGCAGGATCCAGTTTCATTCTGAGCAGGATCGGGTTCTTGCTTGTGTTCAACGTACGCGCTTTGGCAACGAATTTCGCCGCCTCCCAGTAGGCCACTTGGCTATCGTTCAAGCTTTCCGTGAGAAGCATGGCCGGGTATGGCGCTTGATGAAGATTGTCGTAGGGACTGTACGAGAGTATGTAGTCGTACACGGCTCTGTCGTTTGCCGGATTGCCCCATTCTGGATAGTCGGTCGTCGTTAATGGCAGCGAAGCATCCATCATGTCGTTCATGACGTCCACGAACGGGACCGCCAGATGCACGGCCTTGAAGAGGTCTGGACGCATATTGACCACCGCGCCCATCAGCAAGCCTCCAGCACTCCCGCCTTCGATCAGAAGAAGATCTTTGGAGGTCCACTTTTCGCGAATGAGGTAGTCGGCGCAATCGATAAAATCGTTGAACGTATTCTTTTTCTTCATCAGCTTGCCGCCGTCATGCCAGGGCTCGCCCATATCGTCGCCACCCCGAATGTGCGCGATGACATACGCGAGACCTCGGTCGAGCAAGACCAATCGTGAACTCGAAAACGACGCCGGATAGCCAAATCCGTAGGAACCGTAGGCGTTCAGCAAGAGCGGTTGACGGCCGTCCTGAGGAAAGCGTCTTTTGTGGACGATGGAGAGAGGCACCTTGACACCGTCCCGTACCGTCACCCACTGGCGCTCCGAAGCATATTGAGAAGGGTCGTAACCCCCGGGTACTTCCTGCTGCTTCCGAAGCATCGATTTTCCGGTCACGGTATCGTAGTCAAAGACGCTTGGCGGTGTGATCAGGCTCTGATAGGTGTATCGATAGGTCGTTGAGTCATATTCCAGATTGATGCCAGGAGACGCGGCATACACGGGCTCAGGAAGCGGAATTGTGCTCCACTTCCCCGACTTAAAGTCGAGGAGTCGCATACGATTCAGCGCTTGCGACTTCTCCACGGACACCGCGAAGGCGCGGAACAAGTCGATGTCCTCAACGAGAACATCCTTATCCTGAGCGATGAAAATGTTCCAATTTTTCACTTTGGGACTATCGTCCGGCGCCGTGAAAACCTGAAAATTCCGAGCGCCCTTATTGCTTCGAATGTAGAAGAGATTTTCGCGATGATCGATAAAGTAACGGTGCCCCTTTTCACGAAGAAGAAAAAGAACGAAAGAGGATTGCGGTTGATCGGCCCTCAGATACCGAAATTCCGTAGTATCCGTGCTCGAGGCCCCCAGCAGGATGTATTTCTTGTCCCGGGTCTTGTCCACGTCGAGCCTAAACGTCTCGTCCTTTTCCTCATACAGAAGTTCGGAGCCCTCCTGGCCGAGCCTGTGACGCCAGGCGCAATTGGAGCGCTTTGTGACCGCGTCCTCGGTGACAAGAAACAGGGTGCGGTTGTCCCCAGCCCAGGCTATGTTGTCGACGCGCTCTATGGTGTCGGGTAGAGTAGTGCCCGTCCGCAGGTCTTTCACAAAAAGCGTGAACTGCCGATATCCTTCGTAGTCGAGCGTGTAGGCAAGCAGACTCTGGTCGTCACTGACGACAAAAGCGCCCAGTCCGACGAATTTCTTTCCCTGCCCGAGTTCATTCAAATCGAGGAGTATTTCTTCTTTGCCTTCCAGGCCTCCCTTTTTACGGCACTGGATAGAGTACTGTTTACCTTCCTCGGTTCTCGAGTAGTAGTAGTATTCGCCGCGACGCACAGGCACGTCCAAATCGGTCTGTTTGACATGCGACAACATTTCGTTGTAAAGCGCATCCTCAAATGGTTTCGACCCAGCAGTCATCGCCTCAGTGTACGCATTCTCCTGTTTGAGGTATTGGAGGACGTCCGGATTAGACCTCTCGCGCAACCAGAAATAGTTGTCGACCACTCTGGCGCCGAAGCGGGTTTCTTCGTGCGGGATTACCGGTGCAACGGGTGGAATTGGCGTTTGATCGGCCAGGAGGCCACCAAAAAGGAATGCCGATAGAGTCAGCGCAATAAAACCAACCTGAATCGCCGACGTCGTTCATACTCCCGTTTGAACGCCGTGCCCATGCTGTGACCCAAGGACGTTTCTCTTTCACCCCGAGGAACGAGCTGGATTGTACCATTCACCGCGTTTACCGGTGGGGGAGATAGCGGCTGGCCGAAAGCTGCTCCTAGAAGCTTGCGGAAATACCAAAACGGCTGGTCGCGGCCTCTTTTGAACCGCTCCCACGCTTTCGGGCCGATTGGTTGGCAATCCTCTAGAATCGCGCGCATGGTATCGATGGCGCTGCCATCGCGAAGACTCCTATCACGTTGTCCCGTTGCCGTGACCTGACGAGATAGCCCACACCGGGGATATGCTTAAGGCGTGAATTCTCTAGAGCGTGCTTTGGGCGGGCAGTGGCACCAAGGTGTTCGGATGAGGAGTTCGCTCGGGGGCCACACAGAAACAATCCTCGCAAAGCGAACTTAACAGTGACCGATCGCTTACAAAACAGGAGAAACCAATGTCGAAAACGTTTTCCATCACCGGGGCAAAAGAGGAAGTGGACTTATGAAGATTGCCATCCTCGACGATTATCAGAATGTCAGTTTGAAAATGGCGGATTGGACTGCTCTCGCCGCAAGGGCTGACATCACAGTATTCAACGATCATCTTGCGGATCCGGAGGCGCTCGTTGAACGGCTTGCCCGCTTCGACATCCTGTGTGTAATGCGAGAGCGGACGCCGTTATCGCGAGAAGTGCTACAACGCCTGCCACGACTCAAACTGATTGCGTCCACAGGGGCACGTAACGCTTCGATCGACAGCTCTGCTGCGAAAGAGCTTGGAATCGCTGTCACAGCGACTGGATACCAACCGACCGCCACGATCGAGCTCACCTGGGCTCTCATCCTCGCGAGCGTCCGCTTCGTTGTTCGCGAGAATCAAGCCGTACGTGACGGCTTCTGGCAAACCTCGATCGGAGAAGAACTCGGCGGCAAGACCTTGGGCGTATTGGGCCTTGGCAATATCGGAACACAGGTGGCGCGGCTTGGCCTCGCGTTCGGAATGAAAGTGATTGCGTGGAGTCAGAACATGACCCCAGAGATCGCCGAAGCGGCGGGAGCGAAGCTGGTTTCAAAAGAAGAATTGTTCGCTGAAGCGGACATCGTTACCATCCACCTTGTCTTAAGCAGCCGTACGGCGGGCCTTGTGGGAGCTGCAGAGCTTGCGCTGATGAAGCCGACTGCCCGATTGATCAACACGTCCCGTGGACCTATCGTTGATGAGCCATCTCTGATCGAGGCACTACGCTCACATAAAATAGCAGGGGCCGCGATCGATGTCTTCGATCTCGAACCGTTGCCGCCTCAGCATCCCTTCCGGGCCATGGCTAATGTGCTGGCGACCCCGCATATCGGATATGTCACCGAAAACCTCTATCGAACGTTCTACAGAGATGTAGTGAAGAGCATTACCACATGGCTGGAGAAGCAGGCGACAGGAGCAAGGCAATGAGTCCGCTCCGACTGACGGGATGCGGTCATGAATGAAGTGGCAAGCAAAGAGATTCCGCTGAAATGGGATGTGTTCGTGGCCAAACGCCAGGGGATCACCCGTGACCTTCCGCCGGGAAAGGAACAATTGATGTGGGTAGCCGGCTCCTCAATTCTCATTTATGGCGTTCGCGATGCCGTCCTGGTCGACACCCAGCTGACCATTGATCAGAATCGTGCTCTCGCCGCATGGATCGCCAAAAGCGGCAAAAATCTGACCACGATCTACATCACTCATGGCCATGGTGACCATTTCTTTGGTATCGCGGAGCTAAAAAGGTTCTTTCCCCACGCGAGAGCAGTCGCAACTCCTAATGTGCCAAAAGTCATGCACCGACAGGCTTCGCCAGAGTACCTGGCAAAATTCTGGACGCCGCGTTACCCGGGGTAACTTCCAGAGAATCTGATGGTCGCGGAGGAACTCACTTCCAAGGTGATCCAACTCGAAGGGGGTGACCTCGTGCCGGTCGAACTCGGACATACGGACACCAACCACACCACGTGTCTCCACGTGCCATCAATCGGTTTGGTGGTCGCCGGTGATGCCGTTTACAACGATATTCATCTCTATCTTGCCGAGTCGAGTCCGCAAAGCCGACGTGAATGGATCGCCGCTCTCGACACAATCGACGCACTCAACCCGCGCGCAGTCGTCGCTGGCCACAAAAAACCTGAAAGGAATGATAACCCCGGAAACATCGAAGAAAGCGATACATTCGCGATTTCGACGACCTCGCTGAGACGACCACCACTGCGCGGGAACTTTACGAGAGAATGCTGGAGCTTTATCCCAATAGGGCCAATCCGGGTTCGCTGTGGAGTTCGGCCCAAGCGGCGAAAGGCTAGAGCGCAACTGAGCTACGGGCACTCGATAGTGCGGGGCTTCCACAAACAGCCCAAAAGTTCGTCAGCAAGCAAGGGTGATGCCTCTTCGCGTCTAAACCGTGCCCGCACTTTCTTTGCTGGGCCGCTTAACCGTGGCGGTAGCTAGGAGTTTTTTGCTACGAATTCCGGCTCGCGCTCGTCGATGCGAATCTCCGAGAGTTCCGTGATGAGGCTCCCAGCCCAGCGGTACACGTTGTGTTCTTTGACAATTTGGCGCATGCGCCGCATGCGGGCTTGCCGTTCTTCCGCATCCATCTCCAGCGCCGTGCGAATGGCGTCCGCCAGTTGTTCGGTATCGTAAGGATTCACTACCAGAGCGTCCCGCAGCTCGCGAGTGGCGCCTGTGAAACGGCTGAGGATCAAGGCGCCTTCTTCATCGTCCCGTGAGGCAACAAACTCCTTGGCCACAAGATTCATGCCATCGTGGAGCGACGTGACCATGCACAGATCGGCGGCCCGGTAATATGGCACAATCTCTTCGTGGCTGTGGTGACGAGTGAGCAAAACAATCGGCTTCCAGTTTCCGTTCTTTGTAAATCGACCATTTATGCGCGCAGCCTCCGCCTCAACTTCCTCTAGGAGGTCGTGATAGCGCGGAATCGTAGTGCGGCTGGGCGCACCAATCTGCACGAACGTGAAACGGCCTAAGTAATCCGGACACTTTTCAAGGAACCTCTCTACGGCGCGGAATCGCTCGATGATTCCCTTGGTGTAATCGACACGATCCACGCCCACACCGAGAAAGCTTGCCCGTACGCCGTGCGACTTGAGCAACGAGGCCCGCAAGTCGTAAGGCGATGGAGCCAAGAACGCTGGTGCAACCTGGGCCTCACGGAAATCGACGCTGATTGGAAACGGCCGCACGTTTGTCACGTGATCTCGACGCTTTACGGAGAAATGCTCCCACTCAACTCGCGACTCTAGAGCTGCGTCGACGGTTTCGAGGAAATTATTGCAGTGCGCCTGCGTGTGAAACGCAACCAGATCGGCACCAAGCAACCCATCCAGCAGTTCACGCTGCCAGGGGCAAATGCCGAACGCCTCCGGATTTGGCCACGGGATATGCCAAAAAATCGCGATGCGTACATCAGGGCGCGCTTCTTTGATCATCCGCGGCAACAACGCGAAGTGATAATCCTGCACGAGGAGCAAAGCCTGCTCGGAGCCTTCCATTTCTTCGAGCACAACATCTGCAAACTTGCGGTTCGCATCTTGGTAGCTCTGCCAATCGGAGGCACGGAAAATTGGCCGTGTGTGCGCGATGTGGCAAAGCGGCCAGAGGCCCTCGTTTGAAAAGCCGTAGTAGTAGCCTTGCTCTTCTTCTTTCGTGAGCCATACCCGGCGCAGGGTGTACTCCGGTTTATCCGGAGGAACACGCAACCGGTCCTGCTTGTCCACAACCTCACGATCCGCGTCACCCGAGCCAAAGGCGATCCACGTGCCGTTGCAAGCGCACAACACAGGCTCGAGTGCCGTGACCAACCCGCTCGCCGGAACGGAGACTTCGATATTCTTTCCGCGACGCATGTGTATGTATGGCTCTCGGTTGGAAACGACGAACAACGAGCCGTGCAGCTTGCTCTGCAAGCTCACCCGCAGTCTTTCCGGTGTCCATAGCGACTGGCCTGTTTCGCGCAAGCGAGCCTCTTCGGCCGCAGCCGCTCGCGCCTCATGGAGGCTGCGCGCCAGGTTGACCACCTCTTCTGAGAACGGTGCGAGAAAACTGTCTTTGGGAAGCTTCACGCGCGGATGCGCCTTGCCGCTGCGCAGGTCCTTTATCCATTGCGCCATGCGCGACATCGGGAGCACGACGGTCCACCGAATGATCAGCAGCGTCACAAAGACAACCAGCAGCACCTGCGCGATCACGTGCCATATGGTTTCGCGCCAGATGCTCTTGCTCTGCGCTTCGATGTAACTGGCGTCGTCAAAGATCGCCAGCGCACCACCGACCGAACCATTCTTGTGCAGCGGCAGGTAATAGACATGCACCGCCTTGCCATCTAGGTGAAGGAACTGTCCGAAGCCCTGGTCTTGCCTGACATGCTCAAACGGAGGCGCCGGTGGTGTGACCCGGCTCTCTAGCGTGGCGCTCTCTGCCAATATGTTTCCATCCGAGTCGTACACTGCGACACCAAACAGACGTTGGCGGTTTTCAAAGCGATTGACAATGCGCCGAAGTTCGGTACGCGAATCGTGGGCAAAAGCAGGCTCAACAATTTCTTGAAGGCTCTCAGCGAAAACCTCGGCGCGCCGTTCCAGATCCGAACGCAGCCCTTCCTTTTCGGAGCGGACTTGGCTCCTCGATATGAGATACGTTACCAGGGTGATCCCGACGACCAGGGAAAGGATCAGCCGCAGGCCAAGCCTCACGGTAACCTCTCTCGAGAGTTTCCAATCGTGTTCATGCCCTAGTTGGGTGTGAGCAAGAGTGGCACAAAGTCACACGCCTCCGACCCCGTTTCCTGCTGATGGTCTCAAACGCGTCCGCGAAATAGGTTAATGAGCTGCGATCTGTAACCCCCCTCGCGCGCCGTGGATGCACAGGAATCGGTCACCGCTGGTTTTGAATGTTCACACGAACATGAGCATGCGCCGTTGGGCCCATTGATCTGGAGCTAGTGGATTCTGCGTTGCTACATTTCGGTGCGTCGTAGCACCGTTTCCCGGAGCGGGGCCGATGGCGAAAACGCCGAGGAGGACAAAGACAGTCGCAGTCCAAGCCGTTCCGCTCATATCCACCTCGGTCAGCGACCTGCAGCTAGCATAAGGGTTAAACCGGGTTTATACCATACAGGGAACACCCTACACGCTCCGTATCTTCATGAGCTGGTGGTGTTTTCAGAGACCCCTTGAACTTTGCAAACAATGGAAGCTGAGCCTGGAATGAATTTTTTACGCAGTCTAGGGCCGCCACGGGCCTGCTCGCTCGACAAACGGGGCGTGCTTGACCCTCCTGCATAGCCCGCGTAAGCTGGATGGAGCGCAACACATGGCAGAGGATTCAACCAAAGTGAGGCTGGTGGGAGCCGGCCCGGGCGACCCCGATCTGCTAACCGTAAAGGCGCAACGCCTGATGCGCGAGGCCGATCTCGTCCTTCACGACGACCTGGTGTCCCCAAACATTCTGGCCCTGGCTCGTTCACATTCGGAAATCGTGAACGTCGGTAAGCGCTGCGGCTCCAAAGGGATTACCCAAGTCGAGATTCACGAACGGATGATCCTGGCCGCACGCCTCGGCCGGTCTGTCGTTCGCCTCCATGGCGGTGATCCCGCGATCTTTGGGCGGCTGGGCGAAGAGATTGATGCTCTGACCGAGGCTGGGGTGCCCTTTGAGATCGTCCCTGGAATCACCGCCGCGTCTGCCGCGGCAGCGGCGCTCGGTGTCTCGTTAACGGACCGGCGCAAGGCTTCCCGCGTGATCATTGTGAGCGGCCATCGCGCCGCGAAGAGCGCCCCGTACACCGCGACTGACTGGAAGGAAGTAGCTCGAGCGGACGCGACCCTTGTGGTTTACATGCCTGGCAATCACTTCGCGCCGCTCCGTGAGGAGTTGCTCGCCGCCGGACTATCGCCAGAGATTCCCGCCGCGATCGTCTCGCAGGCGACTACCTCGGTTGAGCAGTGTGCGAATGCTACACTCGGTACAATCGATCTGCTACCACCTATGGATTCTCCCGCCGTTCTTCTGATCGGGCGATCACTTGATCGCGCGCGGCGCAAGAGGAAAGACGCTGCGTTGGTTGCCTTTGAGGAAGCGGAGCTGATCCTGTCTTCACTGTGATCTTCCCGCCCCACTCTGGCGCGTCTGCCGGAAACGCAACACCAATGTTCGTGTTAGATTGAGTTCAGATCGAACTTGGCTTTGGCGAGGGTCCCGCGCAAATGCTCGAGCGCAAACGGTCCCAGATCGATTGGATCGACATCGTCTGGTTCATTTTCATTGTCAGCCTAGCGCTCCTACCGCCGGTTGACGAAATTCACAAGCAACTAATTCTATTTTCCTTCGCTGTCTTTCAGTTCTTCGAAAGCCGCTTTATTGTCTGGTTGCCCTCGCGCGGCCGCGTCTACAGCGTGGCATTCAAAATCGCCCTGGCTACCTTGCTCCTCGACCACACCGGTGAGGTTGCAATCAACAGCAGTTATTCCCCGATCTACTACGTCCCGATCATCACTGCGGCCATTTATTTCGGCCCGCTAGGGACGCTTTTTTGGACGGCCGTCACTTCTCTTGCCTACAGTTTCTATCTAATCCCTGCGCATTCGGAATACGAAATCACCGCCGAGGGATTCAAATATCTCGCCATCCGCATCCTTTTCTTCTTTCTCGCCGCCATGCTTGTCAATCGGTTTGTGGTGGAAAATCGGCGGCAGGTGGCGCGCTACCAAGCGTTGTCGGAAACTCTGGAAGAAACCAATCGTCAGCTGCAGCGGGCCGAGGCCGAGGCGCGCCGCACCGAACGCCTGGCCGCGCTGGGTCAAATGTCCGCAGGCCTTGCACACGAAATCCGCAATCCGCTCAACGTCATCAAAGGTTCAGCCGAAATGTTGGCGGAAAAACTGAAAGGCTCCGAGCCGCTCGCGAGCGAGTTGGCCGGCTACATCTCTTCCGAAGTGAATCGCCTGAATGCGCTTGTGGCGCGGTTTCTCGATTTTGCGCGGCCCTCGCACTTGGATCTGAAACCGCAAAAGATGGACGAAATTGTCGAGCGTGCCCTCGAATCCGTGCAGGCTCACTCACCAAACCCAAACATTCGGGTCGAGCGCCATTATACTTCGGCCCTGCCGGAGATTTTTGCCGACGCACAACTGTGTGAGAGCATTTTCGTCAACCTGATTCAAAACGCGTATCAAGCAATGGAGTCCTCTGACCACGGGCGCGAGAATGTATTGCGCTTGTCCGTTGAACCAGAGTCGTCAAACGGTCGCAAAGGAGTGGGAGTCAAGGTGGTTGATTCCGGACCAGGCGTTCCGGCCCAACTGCGCGAGCAGATTTTCAATCCCTTTGTCACATCGAAGCAGGATGGCGTCGGGCTTGGCCTCGCTCTCGTCGCCAAATTCGTGGACGATCACCGCGGCTCGATTCGCCTGGAAAAGAGCTCGGGGGCAGGCGCCACGTTTCACGTTTTTCTGCCTGGCCTAACCACAGAGAAAGTGCCCGGTTCCTATCGTATGGAAGTGTTTAAATAGCTCAACAGGTCGCACACGTGCCCGCCGAAAAGCCATCGATCCTGGTCATCGAGGACGAATCCAAAATGCGCCGGCTGCTCGAATTGCAGCTTGCCGAAGAAGGCTTCCGCGCCCAAACTGTCGCGGACGCCGAAGCCGGCTTGCGGCTGATGAATGGCGAGAAATTCGATCTGGCCGTTACCGACTTCAGACTTCCCGGCATGAGCGGCCTTGAATTTCTGCAGGCCGTAAAGCGCATCGACGCACATCTTCCAGTCATCATCATGACCGCTTACGGTTCGGTTGAGTCCGCCGTGGAAGCCATGAAACATGGCGCCAGTGATTATGTCTTGAAACCTTTTTCTCTCGCTGAACTAGTGCTCGTAATTCGTAAGGAACTTGCTGCGCACCGTTTGCTCGAAGAAAACCGTTCCCTGCGGGAAGCTCTCGGGCAACGCTATCAGTACAAAAACATCGTCGCCGAGAGCAAACAGATGCAAGCGGTTCTGGCCCTCGTCGAGCGGGTGGCTCCGACGAACGCGACGGTTCTGATCGGCGGCGAAAGCGGGGTCGGTAAGGACCTGATCGCTCGCGCGATTCACGAGCACTCCAATCGTGCCTCCGGGCCATTCCTTAAAATCAACAGCACCGCGATCCCCGAGAACCTGCTCGAGAGTGAACTCTTCGGCTATGAAAAAGGCGCCTTCTCCGGAGCAGTCACAAGCAAGCCCGGAAAATTCGAGCTGGCCGATCGCGGTACGCTGTTCCTCGACGAAATTGGCGATGTGCCGCCGCCGATTCAGGTGAAACTCCTACGCGTGCTTCAAGATCGTGAGTTCGAGCGGCTGGGTGGCACGCGGACCCACAAGGTAGATGTGCGACTGATCGCGGCCACTAATCGCGATTTGCGCGCCGCCCTCGAAGAAGGAACGTTTCGCGAAGATCTCTACTATCGCCTCAACGTGGTCGCCATCGACATGGCGCCACTGCGGGAGCGCAAGGAAGACATTCCCGCGCTGGCCGGTTTCTTTTTGAGAAAGTTTACCCAAGAAACCGGAAATCCCATTCAGAGCATTACGCCACCAGCATTGCGCCTGCTGATGGACTACCACTGGCCTGGCAATGTCCGTGAACTAGAAAACATCCTCCAACGCAGCGTGACTCTCTGTTCTGGAACGATCCTGGATGCAGCGGATGTTCATTTCGATACCACCCGTTCGCGGCGAACCGTGGAAGCGGCTCCCGTGCTGCCCGATGGATTCACCCTCGAACAGTGGGAACAGGAGGTCATCCGTGAGGCGCTTCGACGCGCCAATGGCAACAAGAGCCAGGCAGCGCGAGCGCTAGGTCTTTCGCGCAATGCGCTGCGCTACCGCCTCTCCCAAATGGGCGTCGCCGATTCGGCCGAAGGCGAAGTGTAGCCTTCAACCAACCGCAGCCAGCTGGCCGAAATCCACCACCCCGCTTGAAAAGCACCAGTCCGCAGAACTTCCTCGGATCCTGGCCTCTTCGCAACAGACAGAATCAGAGCGACTTAGCGTTATATGTGAGGATCCCCTTTTGGCACAGCCCATGCGTAGCAGAAGGGTGGACCTAAGGATCCTGGCGAGTCGTCGGCTGGGAGGGAACATGAAACGATATCTGGCAGGTATGGCACTTTTTCTGCTGGCTTCCGCTGCGCGCCCGCTTCTCGCGCAGGACCAGTCGCAAGACCAATCCGATCCCTACGCGCCCTACGATTCGCCTGGCCCGGCTCCATCGCCCGGTCAAAGCGCTCCCCCGGAGTCGAACCAGACAGCGACGGGCATGGCGCGCCTCAGTTTCATTCATGGCGACGTTTCCGTTCAACGCGGTGATAACGCCGACTGGGAAGCGGGGACCATTAACACCCCGATCGCAGTCGGCGATCGCGTGTCAGTCGGCTCCGGCGGGCGCGCAGAAATTCAACTCGATTACGCCAACGTGCTGCGGCTCTCTGATGACGGAATGGCAAAAGTCGCTGCACTCTCGCGCGGGAACATTCAAGTGCAAATTGGCCAGGGCCTCGCCACATATTCAGTGCTGAGAAACAGCGAGGCCAGTGCGGAGATCGACACACCGAACAGCGCCATTCATCCGAACGGCCCGGGTGACTATCGCATCAGTGTGATGCCTGATGGGTCGACCGACGTTGTGGTTCGCGAAGGCTCCGCTGAAATCTCCGAGCCGCAGGGCAGCACGCAGGTTGAGAGCGGACAGATGATCACCGTTCAGGGCAGCGATAATCCCGAATACAAGATCTCATCCGCGCCCCTGGCAGATGCGTGGGACTCCTGGAACCAAGACCGCGACCGCAGGATTATGAACGCCAGCAGCTGGCGCCATACCGACCCGTATTACACCGGTACACAGGATCTCGACGAGTACGGTGCCTGGTCCGAAGTTCCCGATTATGGCCCGGTGTGGACTCCCCGGCAGGGTCCGGACTGGGCTCCCTACAGTGCGGGCTCCTGGGTTTGGGAGCCCTATTGGGGTTGGACGTGGGTTTCCAGTGAGCCTTGGGGCTGGGCGCCCTATCACTACGGGCGCTGGTTCGTTTGGGGCGGCAATTGGGTGTGGTGGCCTGGCCCGGTGGTTGCCTATCCCGCCTACTATCCTGTTTGGGCGCCAGCCTACGTCAGCTTCTTCGGCTGGGGAGGCGGCGGATTTGGCGTCGGCGT
>Ga0126371_10003287_pt1 | contig 14111 bp, 14 predicted proteins | sample PanSoiMetaPlot_4_FD_110145 | JGI IMG/M metagenome (GOLD analysis project Ga0126371, IMG submission 110145) | Tropical forest soil microbial communities from Panama - MetaG Plot_4 | ecosystem: Environmental > Terrestrial > Soil > Tropical forest > Bulk soil | place: Panama | collected 2016-02-17 | reverse complement strand
GGTCGCGCTCATGTTCGGAATGAAGTCGACCGGATAGCAGGCGCGGGTGTTCTCGGTCAGGCTGCCGTCGTCGAGGTCCGGCATCCGCGCCGCCGGATCGATGACGACGTTCTCCAACACCGTCCCGAAGCGGAACACGGTGTCGTAGATTTCGGGCTCGGCCTGTTTCGACAGGTTGATGCATTTGGCGTAACAACCGCCCTCGAAATTGAACAGGCCCTTCTGGCTCCAGCCATGCTCGTCGTCGCCAATCAGCGTGCGCGAGCTGTCGGCCGATAGCGTCGTCTTGCCGGTGCCCGACAGACCGAAGAAGATGGCGGCGTCGCCGCGTGGGCCGACATTGGCCGAGCAATGCATCGGCAGCACGTCGCGTCCCGGCAGCACGTAGTTGAGATAGCCGAACACCGACTTCTTGATCTCGCCGGCGTACTCGGTGCCGAGGATCAGCACCAGCTTGCGCGCGAAGTTGACCGCGACGATGGTGTCCGAGCGGATGCCGTCGATCTCGTGCATCGCGAACAATTTCGGCGCATGCAGGATGGTGAAGTCCGGCGTGAAGTCGCGCAGCTCCTCGCGCTTCGGCCGGATGAACATGTTGCGCGCGAAGAGCGCGTGCCATGCGCTCGGCGTCACCACGCGCACCTTGAGCCCAAAGGCAGGATCGGCGCCGGCGCGCAAATCGTGCACGTAAAGCTTGTGCCCTTGGTACCAGGACAGCGCGCGACGATGCAGCTGATCGAAGGTCGCCTCGGGCAGCTTCTGGTTGATCTCGTTCCAGTCGATGTCTTGGCTCGTCGACGGTTCGTCGACGGTGTATTTGTCCTTCGGCGTGCGGCCGGTGAAGGCGCCGGTATAGGCGACGAACGAACCGCCGGCGCCGAGAAAGCCGTCGCCGTTGCGTATGGCGTGTTCGTAGAGCACCGGAACCGACAGGTTCCAGAACTCGCCGCTCAGATTGCGAAACCCTTGCTGCTTGAGTCCGAAACTCGAAGCGATCGCGGCCGCTGTCGCGGGTGCGTCCTTAGGCACGGTGGTTCCTCCTGGCCGAGGTGACTCCGGCGCCGGCTTATGGGCGACGCGCTTTCCCCCTCGCGTCGCGGTGTCGGCTTGGCGATAAAAATATCGCGCCGAATATGACCAATGCAACGTGGGGCTGGCCCACGATCCGTGACCGATTTCTGCCGCAGCGCGATGGTGTCGCGGCCGCCGCGCGCGTCAGCCCTTCGCTTTTGCCGATGCTGCGCTGCGATATTGGTCGCCCGATATCCCGTCGATGCGGCCGAAGCCGGCGACCAGGTGTACGCGGGCGATCCGGAGGCGGTAGAGCGCAAAGTCCTTGAATCCGGCATACGTCGCGGCCGACGGATGACGGGCGACGAACATCGCCTTTGCCGCATCGTCGTCGTCGCGCAGCGCGTCGCCGAGAAACGTCGCACGCGGCATGGCCAGCGGATCGCCCGCTTCGTCGGCGCTCGCGACCAGCAACGACGCGCGCGGGTCGCGCGCCAGATTTTTTGCGTGCTCCGCGAGATCGGACAGCAGCAACAACGGCGCGCCGGCGCCGTCGTTGGCGGTGAGCACCAACGACGCGTAAGGTGCGCCGGTCGCAGTCAAGGTCGCGAGGCTGGCGCGCGGCGCCTTGGACAAAAGAACACGCGCGGTCGCTGCGACAGTTGCCGGGTCGCTCATGCGGCCATCCTCGGCCGCGCGTCGGTGCAGCGCAATGGCGGCGTCGGCGCGGTTATTCGGCCGCTTCGACCACGGGCGAGCCGACCCGTGCGCCGCGCGGGAAGAGCCAGGCCGATGCGAGAATGCCCGCCGCAAAGACCAGCAGCACGGCAAACAGCCAGACGAATCCCGCACGCTCCGGCGGCAGGAACGAGACGAGCGGCACGGCGATGCTCGCCGCGACGAGCGAGATCAGATACCGCGCCGCGTAGACGCGCGAGCGCCAGGCGTCGTGCGCGTAGCGCGCGACCATCGCGTCGGTGATCGGAATGAAGCCGAAGACCACGAACATCATCGCCACCGCCACCGCCAGCATCGGCCAATCGCTCGATGCGCCGGCCAACAGCAGCAACGGCCCGAGCAACACGGCGAGCGGCAGAAACACGTCGCGCAAAGGCCGGCCGTCGATCAACCATCCGACCAGCAGCTGCGCGAAGGCGGCGATGACGTAGACGAAGCACACCAAGACGCCGACGCCGAAGGTCGTATGCACCAGCGCCGCGAGCCGCACATCGAACAGCTTGGGCATGACGATGGTGGTGGCGTTGAAGACGACCGCGCCGCAGATCGTCGCGAAGGTGAGCAGCACGAAAACGCGGCGGGCTTCGCTGTCATGCTGCGCACGTCGCGTGCCGCCGGCGACCATAGCCGCCGGTGCCGGGGATGGAACCAGCCAAGCGAAGGCGATACCGATGGCGATGGCGATCGCGCCGGGCACGGCAAAGGCGGCACGCCAGCCGGCCAGATCGGCGAGCGCGCCCGCCGACAACGCCGCGAACGCGACGCCGAGATTGCCGCACAGCCCGTTCCAGCCGAGTGCGCGGCCCATGCGCTTCTGGTCCTTGACCAGCATGGCGATGCCGACCGGGTGATAGATTGCGGCGAACAAGCCGACGAGCGTGAGGCCGGCCGCGATCTGCCACGGCGTTTGCGCCAGTGACGTCAGGATGCCGGCGACACCGACACCGACAAAGAAGACGATCATCATCGGACGCCGGCCCCAGTGGTCGCCAAGCCAGCCGGCGGGCAATGACCCGGCGCCGAAGGCGATGAAGCCGCCAAGGGACAGCGGCAGCATGGCGCGATAGTCGGAGCCGAACGACGCGGTCATCGCCAGTACGACCGTCGGGAAGATCAGCATCATCAGGTGATCGACCGCATGGCCGATATTGAGGAAGGCGGCGGTGATGCGGGGCTGGTTCATGGTGCGTCGCACGAGGCGATGGAATCGATGTTTCACGCTATCGCGCCATAGCCTTGCGCGCTTGCGCAAGTAAGCCATAATCTATCGCGAAACGGCCATGCGCCATCCCCTGCTGCGCAGCACCGACGCTGCCGATTATCAGCATCTCGCCCGCCCGATCGCGGTGATGGCGAAGGACTATCCGCGCGGCGCCGCCAATGCGCCGCATCGTCACCGCCGCGGTCAGCTGATCTATGCCGCGACCGGCGTGGTCGCGGTGACGACGCCGGCGGGGACCTGGGTGGTGCCGCCGCATCGCGCCGTCTGGGTGCCGGCCGAGACCGAACACTGGATCCGCACCTCGACCGCCGCGGCGCTGTGCGCCGCCTTTGTCGATTCCACGATCCCGGGCTTGCCGCCGCGCTGTTGCGTGATGGCGGTGTCGCCGCTGCTGCGCGAGTTGCTGTTGCGCGCCGCGTCCATGGCGCTCGAGTACGACGAGGACGGGCCCGACGCCCGTATCATGGCGGTGATCCTCGACGAGCTGCGGGCGCCGCCGGTGCTGCCGCTGTACTTGCCGCGGCCGGTCGATCCGCGCTTGCGCCGCGTCTGCGACGCGATCGAGCGCGATCCGGCCCAGACGCGCACGCTGGCCGGGTGGGGCCGCCTGGCCGGCGCCGCGCCGCGGACGCTGGCGCGGCTGTTTCGTGCCCAGACCGGCATGAGCTTCGGCGCCTGGCGCCAGCAGGCCCGGCTGATGGCGGCGCTCGACCGTCTCGCCGCCGGCGAATCGGTGACCGAGGTCGCGCTCGATCTCGGTTATCAGAGCCCCAGCGCCTTTACGAGCATGTTCCGCCGCGCTCTTGGGACATCGCCGACACGATACTTTGGAGACAATGCGCGGTAAAATTGGCTGCCCTAAACTCGCCATACTTGGGCGGCTACCTAGGGCACGCCATATTCTTTGATCGATAAGAGGGGTCTTCAGTGGCCAATTCGATTGCTTTGGTTGATGACGATAAGAACATTCTGCAGTCGCTGTCGGTCGCGCTCGAGGCCGAAGGCTTCGCCGTGCGCACCTATAACGACGGCGCCGAGGCGCTCAAGGCAATGACCGCGCAGCCGGTCGACCTGGCGATCCTCGACATCAAGATGCCGCGCATGGACGGCATGGAGTTGCTCGCCAGTCTGCGCAAACAGAGCGCCCTGCCGGTTATTTTCCTGACTTCGAAAGACGACGAAGTCGACGAGGTGCTCGGCTTGCGCATGGGCGCCGACGACTACATCAAGAAGCCGTTTTCGCAGCGCCTTCTGGTCGAGCGCATCCGCGCGTTGCTCCGCCGCGGCGAGATCGCACGCGGCGGCGTCGACACCCAGGCCGAACCGGTCGTCCAGCGCGGCGACCTGACGCTCGATCCAGGCCGCCACCAGTGCACCTGGAAGAGCCAGGACGTCGACCTGACGGTCACCGAATTCCTGATTCTAAAATCGCTCGCCGTTCGGCCGGGCCACGTCAAAAGCCGCGACCAACTGATGGACAGCGCCTACGGCGAACACATCTACGTCGACGACCGGACGATCGACAGCCACATCAAGCGGCTGCGCAAGAAGTTCAAGGTCGTGGATACCGATTTCGCCCAGATCGAAACCCTCTATGGCGTTGGATACCGTTACCGCGACCACTAATCCGCGCGATGCTGCGGCCGGTGCCGGGCCGCGCGCGACGACCAGAGCGGCCGCGATGCGGTGGCTGCGCTTGCGCTTGCGCCTGCACTGGCGGCTGTCGCCACTGACGCGCCGCATCTTGACCGTCAACGTCCTGACGCTGGTGCTGCTTGGCATCGGCGTCCTTTATCTCGGCGAGTACCAGGACAGCCTGGTCACCGCCAACATCGAATCGCTCAAGACCCAGGCCCAGATCTTCGCCGCGGCGCTCGGCGAAGGCGCGGTCGATCAGCAGCGCGCCACGTTCAAGCTCGATCCGCAGCTCGCGCGCGAAATGATGCGGCGGCTGGTCGAACCGACCAAGACGCGGGCGCGTCTGTTCGACGAGCACGGCAAGCTCATCGCCGACACCAATATCCTCGAAGGTCCCGGCGGCATGGTTCAGGTCAGCCAGCTGCCGGCGCCGGACGCCAGCCTATTCGAGCGGATTACCGACGCGGTCTACGGCGCGGTTATCGGCGTCTTCCCCTGGCAGCAAGGATTCCCGCGCTACATCGAGCCGACGACCGACAACGCCGATTCATATCCCGACGCCGCCCACGCACTTACGGGCGACGTCGCGCACAGCGTGCGAACCCGGGGCGGCAACGGCTTGATCCTCACCGTCGCCGTGCCGGTGCAACATTATCGCAAGGTGCTGGGCGCGGTGCAGCTGTCGATCGGCAGCCACGACATCGAGAAGGCGATCCGCTCGGTCCGCATCGAGTTCATCAAGGTTTTCCTCGTCGCGCTCGGCATCACGATTTTGCTGTCGATCTACCTCGCCGGCACGATCGCCCGGCCGATCCGGCGTCTCGCCGCCGCCGCCGAATCCGTACGGCGCCGCCCGACGCGCGAAGCCGCGATCCCTGATCTTACCGGCCGGCATGACGAGATCGGCGATCTGTCGGGCGCGTTGCGCGAAATGACCGCCGCGCTGTGGCAGCGCGTCGGCGCCATCGAACGTTTCGCCGCGGACGTCGCGCACGAGATCAAGAATCCGCTGACGTCGCTCAAGAGCGCCATCGAAACCGCCGGTCGGCTCAACGACCGCGAGAAAGAGCGCAAGCTGCTCGCGCTCGTGCACGAAGACGTGACGCGCCTCGACCGCCTGATCACCGATATATCCGACGCGTCGCGGCTCGATGCCGACCTGGCGCGCGACGAACTGGTGCCGGTGCCGCTCGGCAAGCTGCTGGCGACCCTGGTGCAGGTGAACGAAGCGGCGGCCAAGGAAGAATCGCCGCGACTGCTGCTGTCGCTGCCGGGCGAACCCGGTACGCCGGTCGGCGATCTGCCGGTGCCCGGCATCGAAGGCCGGCTTGTCCAAGTTTTCCGCAACCTCATCGCCAACGCCGTCTCGTTCAGTCCGCCGGGTAGCGCGATCCGGATCGCGGCGCGGCGCGACAGTCGCGACGTGGTCGTGACCATCGACGACCAGGGGCCGGGCATTCCCGAGGGTAAATTTGGTGCAATCTTCGAGCGCTTCTATTCCGAGCGGCCGCGCGGCGAAAAATTCGGCACTCATTCGGGTCTCGGCCTGTCGATCTCCAAGCAGATCGTCGATAACCATCGCGGCAAGATCTGGGCCGAGAACCGCACCGACGATCGCGGCCAGGTGCTCGGCGCCCGGTTCGTCGTGCGGTTGCCGGCGACCTAGCTCGCCGGCGATATTGCCTTGCAACATGGTGGGCTTCCGGCAGGCCACCTTAACCATTAGAATCCGTAAATATCGCTTTCTTTTCAATAGCTAGGGGTCTGTCAACGGTTTGGTGCAGTGCCACACCATTGACATTGAAAGCGCCCCGGCGCACCTAAAGCGCCCAATGCAATTGGTCCACGGCACGGCAGTGCGGTTGGGGCAGGCAGGCGTGCTCCTGCGCGGCCCTTCCGGCAGCGGCAAGTCCGATTTGGCGCTTCGCCTGATCGAGGCGGGCGCGTGCCTGGTCGCCGACGACCAGGTGGCGCTTGCGCTCGATGATGGCGACGTCTGGCTGAGCGCACCGCCGGCGATCGCCGGCATGATCGAGGTGCGCGGTGTCGGCATTCTGCGCCTGCCGCGCGCCCAGCGCGCCGCCTTGCGCCTGGTGTGCGACCTGGTGCCGCGCGCCGAGGTCGAGCGCCTGCCCGAGCGCGGCGATTGCGTGCTGCTCGGCGTTACCGTGCCGCGGCTGGCGCTGTGCGCCTTCGACGCGTCGACGCCGGCCAAGCTGCGCTTCGCGCTTCGCGCGATGACCGGCGACGCGATCGCGTCCGAGCCGCTTTCGGTTCAGCCGTGACGCCCGGCTCCGCCCGTACGCGCCTTCTGGTGGTGACCGGCCTGTCGGGCGCGGGGCGTTCGACCGCGCTCAAGGCGCTCGAGGACATGGGGTACGAGGCGGTCGACAATCTGCCGCTGTCGTTGCTGCCAAGCCTGATCGGGCCGCGCTCGGCAATGGCGCCGCTGGCGATCGGCATCGACGTGCGCACGCGCGACTTCGCGGTGCCGTCGCTGGTCAAGACGCTGGACGAGCTGACCACCGGCCGCGCGATCGATCTCAAGCTGTTGTTTCTCGATTGCGACGACGATCATCTCGAACGGCGCTTCACCGAAACCCGGCGGCGGCATCCGCTGGCGCTCGAACGTCCGGTGGCCGACGGCATCCGGCTCGAACGTCAGCGCGTCTGGCCGCTGCGCGATCGCGCTGACCTGGTGATCGACACTAGCAATCTGGCGCCGGCCGATCTCAAGCGCCTGCTGCAGGGCCATTTCGCTTTGACGTCGCAGCCCGGCGTCACCGTCGCGGTGACGTCGTTTTCATATCGTCATGGCTTGCCGCGCGACGCCGACCTGGTCTTCGACATGCGTTTCCTGCGAAATCCGCATTACGTGCCGGCGTTGCAGCCGCTGTCGGGCCGCGATCGCGCCGTCGGCGTCTTCATCGAGGCCGATCTCGACTTCGCCCCCCGCTTCGCCGAGATGGCCGCGTGGCTGGACCGTTTGCTGCCGCGCTACGAGGCCGAAGGCAAAAGCTATCTCACCATCGCTATCGGCTGCACCGGCGGCCGTCACCGCTCGGTCTATGTCGCCGAACGGTTGGCGGCGCGGCTCGCGGCCGGCGGGCGGCGCGTCGCCCTGATGCATCGCGATCTCGACCGGCCGGGTGAGGCCGGTCCGCATTCCGCCGAGCCGCCGGCGTCTCCCGTGAAGGATATTGCATGATTGGTATGGTTCTCGTGACGCACGGCCGCCTCGCGGCCGAGTTCATCGCCGCGCTCGAACACGTGGTTGGGCCGCAACGCAACATCGCCGCCATCTGCATCGGTCCGGAAGACGACATGGAGAAGCGGCGTCAGGACATTCTCCGGTCGGTCGAAGAGGTCGGCGACGGCGACGGCGTCGTGTTGTTGACCGACATGTTCGGCGGCACGCCGTCGAATCTGGCGATCTCGATCATGGACAAGGCCAAGGTCGAGGTCATTGCCGGCGTCAACCTGCCGATGCTGATCAAGCTCGCCAGCCTGCGCCAGACCGAGTCGCTGGCCGACGCCGTGCGCGGCGCGCAGGAAGCCGGCCGCAAGTACATCAACGTCGCGTCACAGCTCTTGGCCGACGTTCGCTGATGGCGGAATCGCCCGCCAGCGCCGCCGCGCCAGCCCACGCCAACCGCACCGTCACCATCCGCAATCAGCGCGGCCTGCACGCGCGCGCCGCCGCCCGCTTCGTCAAGCTCGCCTTCGAATACGACGCCGAGATCACCGTCACGAAAGCCGGCGCATCGGTCTCCGGCCGGTCTATCATGGGCCTGATGATGCTCGCCGCGGGTCCCGGCAGCACCGTCGACCTGAGCGCGACCGGGCCCGACGCCGCGTGTGCGATCGACGCGCTCGTGGCGCTGATCACCGGCGGCTTCAATGAGGACTGACGGCGGACACGGCGAACGGCGGTTGCAGGGTCTCGGGATCGCGCCCGGGATCGCCGTCGGCCGCGTGTTCATCACCGACAGCGGCGCGATCGCCGTTCCCGAGCGCCGCCTCGAGCCGGCGGAGGTCGAAGGCGAGCAGAAGCGCTTCGCCCAGGCGGTCGAGACCGCGATCAAGCAGCTCAAAAAGCTTAAGACCAAGGCGGTGGCGTTGCCCGGCACGGCGGCCGAAGAGATGGGCTATCTGCTCGATGCGCATCTCGCAATGCTGTCGCGCTCGCGCTTCGTCCGTGGCGTCGAGCGCCGCATCGTCGAGGACCGGGCCAACGCCGAGCGCGCCGTGGCGCTCGAGATCGAGCGCATGGGCGAAAGCTTCGCCGCCATGGGCGACGCCTATCTTGCGGCGCGTATCGAAGACGTGCGCGTCGTCGGTCAGCGGCTGTTGCGTAACCTGACCAAGACGCCGTACGCCACCTTCAAGACGCTGGCCGAAGGCACCGTCGTCCTCGCCGAGGAACTGAGTCCGGCCGACATTGCCTTGATGGATCCGAAGCAGGTCAAAGGCTTCGCCAGCGTGCTCGGCGGCGCCGAAGGCCATACCGCAATCATGGCGCGCGCCCTCGGCATTCCGGCCGTGCTCGGCATCGCCGATCTGCTCAAGGACGCCGCACCCGGCGACGTCGTGGCGCTCGACGGCAACACCGGCGAAGTCGTCTTGCGGCCGAGCGCCGCCACCCAGGCGCGGTTCGACAAGCGCCGCTCGGCAATCGAACGCGCCGGCCGCGGTCTGGCGCGGCTCAAACGCCTGCCGGCCGAAACCCGCGACGGCGTCGAGATCGTGCTCGAAGCCAATCTCGAGCTGCCGCGCGAGATCGGCCAGGCGCTGTCGGTCGGTGCGCAGGGTCTCGGCTTGGTGCGCACCGAGTTCCTCTACATGAATCGCGACGACCTGCCCGACGAGGACGAGCAATACGCCGCCTATCTCGAACTGGTGCGCGGCATGGACGGCAAGCCGGTGACGCTCCGGACGCTCGACATCGGCGGCGACAAGCTGGCGGCGCCGCTCGCCGAGCTGATGGAAGGCGAAGGCGCCAACCCGGCGCTCGGTCTGCGCGCCATCCGGCTGTCGCTCAAGGAGCGCAGCCTGCTCGACGCCCAGTTCGCGGCCATGCTGCGCGCCGCCGCGCACGGACCCGTGCGCATCCTGCTGCCGATGATCTCGAGCGTCGGCGAAGTCCGCACCGCGCACGAAAGCCTTGCCCAGGCCGCGCGGCGCCTGAAGCGGCGCGGCGTGCGCGTCCCCGACGAGCTGCCGCCCCTGGGCGTGATGATCGAGATTCCCGGCGCGGCGCTCGCCGCCGACGCCTTGGCCGCGGTCGCCGACTTCTTCGCCGTCGGCACCAACGACCTGATCCAATACGCGCTGGCGGTCGATCGCGGCGACGAGCGCGTCGCCTATCTGCACAATCCACTGCATCCGGCAGTGCTGCGCCTGATCCAGTTCGCGGTCGAGGCGGCGTTGCGCGCCCAGATCCCCGTCAGCCTGTGCGGCGAGATGGCCGGCGATCCGCGCTTTACCGCGCTGCTGGTAGGGCTCGGCATCCGCGACCTATCGATGGCGCCGGCCAACGTCCCGCGCGTCAAACAGCGCATCCGTGCCATGGACCTGGCGGCGGCGACCCAGCGCGCGCGAGCGATCATGGATCAGCTCGATGACGTGCGCATCGCCAGCCTGCTCGACGATTTCAACGAACTCGCCTGACGCCGCGGCGCTACCGACCCGGCACGCCGGTCATGGTCGAATACTCGAAGTGCAGCGCCTCGCCGGGATGGACGAGCGGAAAAATCGCACGCGCCGCCAGCGCCGCTTCGGCGAATCCCGACAGGATCAGCTTGAGCTTGCCCGGATAGTGCGCGACATCGCCGACGGCGAAGATGCCGGGCTGCGACGTTGCGCAGGTCGCAGGCTCGACCTTGAGATGGTGGCGTTCGAGCGCCAAGCCCCATTGCGCGATCGGCCCGAGGTCCGTGGCAAGGCCGAAGAAAGGCAGCAGCGCGTCGGCCGGCAGCGTCCGCGTGCCGCCGTCGAGATCGGCGACGATCACTGCACGCAACGTGCCGTTCTCGCCGTCGAGCGCGTGGAGCTGGCACGGCGTCACCAGCTCGATCGTACCGACCTTGGCGAGGGCTTCGAGCCGCGTGACGCTTTCGGGCGCGGCGCGGAATTTGGCGCGGCGGTGCACCACCATGACCTTGGCGGCGATCTCGGCCAGCGACAGCGCCCAATCGACCGCCGAATCGCCGCCGCCGGCGATGACCACGCGCTTGCCGCGGAAATCCTCGCGCCGGCTCACTAGGTAGAACACGCTCTTGCCTTCGTAACGCTCAATGCCGGCGAGCGGCGGCCGGTTGGGTCCGAAGGCGCCGGCGCCGGCGGCGACGATCACCGCGCGCGCCGCGACGGCCGCACCGCCCGCCGTGCGCAGGACGAAGCCGCCGTCGCGCGGCGCCAGACCGGTGACCGGGTAGCCCAAACGATACGCGGGCGCGAACGGCGCCGCTTGCTCAACGAGCTTGTGCACCAGCTCTTGCGCTGCGATCCGCGGATAGCCGGGAATGTCGTAAATCGGCTTTTCCGGATACAGCGCTGCGCATTGGCCGCCGGGCGCTTCGAGGGCATCGATGACGCAGCAACGCATTTTCAGCATGCCGCATTCGAACACCGCGAACAGCCCGACCGGCCCCGCGCCGACGATTGCGACATCCGTTGCGGTTTCCGTCATCGCGCGTACCATGCAGGCGCGCCGCGTACGGCGCAACCCCGCGGTTGCGGCGCGAAAGGCCGCAGCCTAAAACAACGCCGTGGGTGGAGGTAGCGCGCTTGTTCTTGCTCTGGCCAATGAGGCCGCGACCGGCCGGGTCGCGGCGCGTCTCGCGCGTCTGGCGCGGCGAGGCGACGTGATCGCGCTCAAGGGAGAGCTTGGCAGCGGCAAGACGACCTTCGCCCGCGCTTTCATCCGCGCGCGGCTCGGCGATTCGCTCGAAGTGCCGAGTCCGACCTTCACACTCGTCGAGATCTATGGCGCCGGCGACTCGGCGCCGGCGATCTGGCACTTCGACCTGTACCGCCTGAATGGCGCAGACGAGGCGCGCGAACTCGGCTTCGAGGACGCGTTGGCCGGCGATATCAGCCTGATCGAATGGCCCGAGCGCCTGGGGCCGCTGCTGCCGGCCGAGCGACTGGAGCTCACGTTCGCGGCCGGTCCGACGCCCGAATCGCGCAGCCTGACGATGCAGCCGTCGGTATCCTGGTGTGACCGAATCGAGGAGCTATCTGGTGGTTGAACGTGCGGCGTTGATCGAACGCTTTCTCGACCAGGCGGGTTGGGGCGCCGCCAAGCATGCGCCGCTGCCGGGTGACGCTTCGTTCCGGCGTTACGTCCGGCTGCAGGGTTCGGACAAGCGCACGGCGATGCTGATGGACGCGCCGCCGCCGCAGGAGAATGTGCGGCCTTACTTGGCAATGGCGCGCCTGTTGCGCCGTCTCGGTTTCGGTGCGCCGGCGATCTACGGCCAGGATGCCGAGAACGGCTTGCTGCTGATCGAGGATCTCGGCGACGACACCTATACGCGGTTGCTGGCGAACGGCGAGCCCGAGGAGTCGCTCTATGCCCTCGCGGTCGACGTGCTGATCGCTCTGCGGCGGCGGTTCACCGCCAAGGAAATGAAACAGGCGAAATTCCTCGCGCCGTATGACGATCAGCGACTGCTCGACGAGGCGGCACTGTTGGTCGATTGGTATTGGCCGTCGATCGCCGGTCGGCCGGTCGATTCGGCATTGCGCGCCGAATATCTGACGCTCTGGCAAGCGGCGCTGCCGGCGGTGCGCAAATTGCCGACGACGCTGGTGCTGCGCGATTTCCATGTCGACAACCTGATGCGCGTGCCCAATCGCGACGGCCTGCTCGAATGCGGCGTGCTCGATTTCCAGGATGCGGTGACCGGCCCGCCGAGCTACGACCTGGTCTCGTTGCTTGAGGATGCGCGGCGCGACGTGACGGCCGATCTCGCCGGACGCATGAAGCAGCGCTATCTCGCCGCCTTTCCCGAACTCGACCACGCCGCATTCGACGCCTCGTACGCGATCCTGGGGGCGCAGCGCAGCGCCAAGATCGTCGGCATCTTCACCCGGCTTTGCGTGCGCGACGGCAAGCCGCAATATCTGGCGCACATTCCGCGCGTCTGGCACATCCTGCAACGGGGCCTGAAGCATCCGGCGCTAGCGCCGGTCGCGGCCTGGTTGGCGCGTCATATTCCCGAGGCCGAGCGCACGATTCCGCCATGCCGCCCCGCCGCCTGAGCGTACCCGACAGCGCGATCGTGCTGGCCGCCGGCCGCGGCAAGCGCATGGGCACGCTCACCAATCAAACGCCCAAGCCGCTCATCCGCGTCGAAGGCCGCGCGCTGATCGATCACGTGCTCGATCGCCTCGCGGCCGCCGGCGTCAAGCGCGCCGTCGTCAATCTTCACTACATGGGCGACGCCATCGCCGCGCATCTAGCGCACCGGCGCGATATCGACATCGAGTTCTCGCGCGAAACCGCGGCGCTTGAAACTGGCGGCGGCGTGGTCAAGGCGCTGCCGTTGTTGGGCGAGTTCTTCTACGTCCTCAACGCCGACGTGTTCTGGCTCGACGGGGCGACGACGGCGTTGCGCCAGCTGGCGGCAGGATTCGATCCGGCGCGCGACGATGCGCTGCTGCTGATGCAGCCGACGGCGCGCGCCGCCGGTTACGAAGGGCCGGGCGATTTCATGCTCGATCCGGCCGGCGCCGTGCGCCGGCGCCGCGAGACCGAGATCGTGCCGTTCGTTTTCGCCGGCATCGAAATCGCGCAGCGGCGATTGTTCGACGCCGCACCCGCCGGCGCCTTCTCGATCAACCGGCTGTGGGACCGGGCGATCGACGGCGGCCGCTTGCGCGGCCTGGTGCATGACGGCGAGTGGTATCACGTCGGCACGCCCGAAGGTCTCGCACTGGCCGACGCTCGCATCCACCACATGCATGGGATCGAACGCTAGCGCCATGGGCGCGGTGTTCACGATCGACGCCGGCGTGTCCTTTCTGGACGCGCTGGCGGCGGGACTGATGGCGCGCGCCGGCGGCGAGCCGCTGGCGCTCGCGCGCATGACCGTGTTGCTGCCGACGCGCCGCGCCGCGCGGTCGCTCGCCGAGGCGTTCCTGCGCCAAGGCGGGGGCCGGCCGCTGTTGCTGCCGCGTCTCGTGCCGGTCGGCGACGTCGACGCCGAGGAACTCGCGATCCTGGCCGACGAAGGCGCCGGCGACGACGTCATCGACCTGCCGCCCGCGGTGCCCGACCTGGCGCGACGGCTGATGCTGACGCGGCTCGTCCTTGCCTGGGGCCGGACACCCGCCGGCGCTGGACCGGCCAGCGCCGCCCAGGCGGCGCCACTCGCCGCCGAGCTGGCACGCTTTCTCGACGAAGTATCGGCCGAAGGCTGCAGCCTCGCCAATCTCGACCGGCTGGTGCCGGCGCAGCATGCCGTGCATTGGCAACAGGTGGTCAAGTTCCTCG
>Ga0126371_10003286_pt1 | contig 14113 bp, 13 predicted proteins | sample PanSoiMetaPlot_4_FD_110145 | JGI IMG/M metagenome (GOLD analysis project Ga0126371, IMG submission 110145) | Tropical forest soil microbial communities from Panama - MetaG Plot_4 | ecosystem: Environmental > Terrestrial > Soil > Tropical forest > Bulk soil | place: Panama | collected 2016-02-17 | reverse complement strand
CTCTCCAGTCCGGAGATGAATAGGCTAAAAAAACCGCGTATTAGATTCGAGATTCGTTGGAACATGACTCGCTCCTGTGCTGCGTAGCACGGCGTTATCGATTGCTCTGGGCCCGCTGCCAACTCTGCAGAAGATTATTGACTACTTCGGCCTTGGGCGGCTCGCAAATCTTTTGCAAGTCAACCTGGACTCCGTTGCCGGCATATTTCACCAAAGGACTCTCGGCAAACCTAACCGGGACGTTCGGGTTCGCCGGGCGGAAGCCATGCACCAGCGCCTCGCGCTGAATCCTGTCAGACAGCAGAAAATCGAGGAAAGACTGCGCGGCCTTACGCTGGTCGGGAGTGCTCCAAGGTGCATCGATGATGTAGTATGGATTTTCGTTCCATGCGTTGTATTCCGGGTAGACGACGCGCAGTTCTCCCCAGCGGCCTTCAGCGTTCTTCAGGTAATCGATAGCTACGGCCTCGTAAACCATCAATGCGTCGTAGGACGAAGGGCCCTTCAGCACCATTTCTTTCATCATGTTTCCGGTGCTGTTGGAAAATCCGGAGGTACTGCGCTCCAGCGAGGTGAGCCACTGCTGGAAGTTGGCATTCACCACGTCACCTACCGTCAGGTCTCTGGTTTTGTGGTTGTAGGCGTAAGCCGCGAGCACAAGCACCATCAGCCCAGAGTTCGATTCGTTGGGGTGAGTGTGCCCGAACTTGAACAGTCCCCAGTCAGGCTGATGGGCGATGGCATCCCATCCGGACTTTTCCTGCAATGCCTGGTTGATGGTGTCGAGGTTCATCACCCTGTATTTCTGGAGGAAGGCTTTGTAGCGCTCGTCCCAAACCACAAACACCATTGGCGTCAGTGCCAGCGGCTCTTCTTTGATAATGGGATTTCCGCCGCCATTCTTCACCTGCCATTCCTGTACAAAGATGTCTTTGTAGACTGCGCTCGCGGGTGACCAGACATTGATTCGCTTGTCGCCGCCGAGGATGGCGTGCGCGCCTTCGAGAGAGCCCATCGGTATCAGGTCAACGGTGATGCGCTTGCCGTCGTAGGACTTGGCAAACTCCGACACCGCCCACTCTAGCCAGCGCTGCTTCTCGGTTCCGTAAGCGATGCCGATTTCTACTTGTGGTCCGCCGCCCAGAATGTTGCCTGTCACCTGCTTTGTCTGCTCGACGGCCTTCTTGCCCAGGAAAAGGTAGTAGGCTCCGGCAACGCAGGCGATGACGAACAGGGCGACGAATAACTTGCCGAGCGCTGTAAGTTTGGGACCGTCAGAGGAAGATGGCATCATGAGATCTTTGCGTCAGAAGAATGTTGAGATATCACGAAAAACCCCCACAATGTTTTGTGGCGTGCCCAGGTACGAGTTGGCCTGAGTCGCGTCGGCGATCTGTTTCAGGATGTCCTTGCGGGCGTCGTTGCCGTAGGCGATGGTGAACACGTGTATCGCTCGTGTCTCGCCATCGTAGCGAATCCGCTCCATCAATTCATTCAGCTTCAGTTTGCTTTCAGTGTCCGCGCCGTCGGTCAGCACAACTACGGACAGGATACGGTCGCTCTTTCCGCTCTTCTCCTGCTGCAGCAGGTGATCGTAACCGGAAGCGATGGCGTCGTAGAGCGCTGTGCCTCCTTGAGCATAGAGTGAATCGATGGTACGCAGGAGGTTGTCCTTGCCGCTGGAGATGGGCACGTCGGTCGTCGCCCAGGCGACGTTTGTACTGAACGGCACCAGCGACAGGCGATCCTCAGGGGACAGGAGATTCACCAACTGCTTGGCGCCTTCGCGGGCGTTCTGAATCTTGCGCTCTTCGTTCATGCTGCCGGAGGTATCGAGCACGAGCACGACGTTGGCCGCCTTCTTCTTCTGCGCAAAGAGCTTCAGGATGGCGTCCATCACCGGTACGGACGGCACTGCCAGAGTCGTCTTGGGCTCCTTCGGATCAACGCCATGCGCTGCGTCAATCGGTGACGCCAGCGGAATGTCCACAGACCCCGGACGGAAGCCGTAGGTCATTGCGCGCTCCTGCTGTGGCCGTTGCAGCAGGTACTGGATGTAGACCTTGGCCGCTTCGCGATGCGCCGGAGTTACCCAGTCGCGCTCGACGATGCCAACGGGATGGTCGCTCCAGAATGTTCCTTCCTTGGGGTAGATCGCGACAACAGGAAAAGCAAGCTTATCGGCCTCAGCGTACGATTCAACCACCATGCTCTCGTAGAGCACCGCTGCGGAAAGATACTGTGGTCCGCTGGCAAACATCTTGCGCCCGAAGAATCCGGTCGAACTGCCGTAGTGGACTACCGAACGCTCGATGCCTTCGACGAATTGCCCCGTGTGCGGCTTTTCCACCTCAGCAACGGTCAGGCCGGCGGTCTGTCCGGTCGCGGCATAGACTTCCGCGAAGAGCGAGATGAGCCCGCTATTGCTGTATTCGGGATGGGTATGGCCAAACTTGAACTGTCCCCATTGCGGATAGCCGTAGGCTGCCCATCCCTTCTGATTGGTCGCCAGCGAGAGGATGTCAGACCAGCCGATCGGCTTCTTGCCCCAGCCGATGGCTTCGGCCATCGGCTTCCACATGGCGATCACAACCGGCGAGAGTACGAGGTTATCGGTCGAACCAATCAGTTCCTTGCCCGTCTTGGTCTGTGACTGCGCATTGCCTAGCTTGATATATGCCGAGGATGCTGGGCTGATTATGTGCGGCTGACGCGTGCCATCAAGGATTTCGCTGATGAGTTCGCCCGAGCCCATGGGCACGGCGCGCACGAACATGCGCTTGCCGCCTGGCGCACGATGGTCTTCGCGGTTGAACCTGTCAGTGACTTCCTTGATCCAGCGCTCTTTCTCCGAGCCATAGGTAAACAGCAGCTGAATCGAGTCGGGCGGTGCCTGCTGGGCGCGTTCTTCGTTTGCGGAGGAGTTGCCCTTGGGCTTACATCCCGCGAGGAAGAAAACGCCCGTCAACAGCAATAGGAATATCAGCGGGACAATACTGTACGAAGTTGGCTTGAGCAAACTGGAAATCACACGTCTGGAGCCACTCCAGCGCGGGATCCTCATGATTGCCTCCCGGAAACTGTCCACATTGTACTCTGCCTGAACGATGCATAGACCAGCGCAAGAAGGGATACAGCCCGATACGTTTCTGAACGCTGGGTCCGCTAAAAGCCGCTTTCGCCCACGTTCTTTAGCTGCTGAGAATGCGTTTTTGAAGGATTCAGGCCAATAGGGAGTTGCGGTTTGTCTACCACTTGGAAATTGGTCAGAAACGCTAGTGCTGTATCGAATGGGCCGTAGGTAAGTATGGGCGGAGGCTGAGTGGTGCAGGGCGCAGCCGATACAGCCGTTTGAAGGAAGCCGCCCCACGGGGAAGGCGTCTATGCAAATTCAATTGGTTGTGGGGTTGTGAGAAAGAGTTGAGGCCGTATAACGCCCTACTCGTGCTCTTGAAGATCTCCAACCAGGTCGCGGCCACAAGGACGGAACGCCGACTATACGTTTAAATGGCAGCGAACGACTCGTTTTCCGAGTGGCCGACTACACTGAACCTATCGGGATCAACGTAGGAGGCAGGTCTATGGCGGACTCACGCTGCCCCGGGTCGCGAGGCACCGAGCGCTGGGAGCTTTTCGTCAAATCCAGCAGTGGGCACCGGCGTGAGCAGGCTAACGGCTCCGGTCACCGCAAAGTTGAAACATAGCGCAATGAAGCCAGGGTTCAAACCATGGTAAGGATCGCGCCCCGTCAGCATCAAGAACGCGGCAACCGCAATGCCGATAACCAGCCCGGCAAAAACGCCGGAGCTATTCACTCGTTTTGAGAAGAGGCCGAGGACAACTCCAGGGAAAAACTGCGCGACCCCGGCCGACCCCAGCAACCAGAGTGATACGAGGCTCACTGAGCTGTAAATGGCAAGAACCACTGCCCCCGAAGTGAGGACCAACACCATGACCTTGGCCAGCTTGGCAACTTGCTGGTCGGTCATGCTGGGCGCCAAAATGGGCCGGAACAGATTCTTGGCGTATAACGTTGCCCCAGTGAGGAGTTGAATTGCCGCCGGAACCATCGCCGTGAGCGCGCCCGCGCCGCCGATCACGCCCAAGAACCATGCGGGGAAGGTCTTTCGCACGATCGTCAACATTGAAAGATCGCCGTTGCTCAGGCCGGGCACGATCAGAAGTGCGCTAAGGCCCACGAAGAACATCAGCGGCATCGTGATGCAATATAGCGGCATAATAACGGCGTTACGCCGTAAGATTCTGGCGCTCCGCGCGGTAAAGCTAGCAGCGAAATATTGCGGCCACATGTAAAAGCCGAAGGAAATCATCAAGACGGTTGTCACATACCACATGTGTCCAAGGTCTTTCGTGGCCCCCGGCATAACCAAGTGATTAGGATTCGCCTGCACCAGGGCCGCAAACATCGGCCCAATACCCCCGAAGTAGATGCGCGGCACGGCAATTCCAATAAAAATGGCGGCGGCCAAGAGCAGGAGGTCCTTTATCACGCTGACCCAGGCCACGCCGCGCACTCCGCTGACAAATACGAACCCCGCGACGAGAGTGAAGCCGATAATCATGGCGGGCGTACGATGGATCGCTCCAAAACTCGCAATTTCCACGATTATCCCCAAACCAATGACCTGTATCTGCACGTATGGGATGAGGCACACAACTCCCACAAAAGCCACAAAGGCGCCCAAATATGTACTGCCATATCGCACTTGAAAAAAATCAGCTTGCGTCTGGAGGCGGTGTTTCCGCCCAACTTCCCAAACAAGCGGTAGGATGAAGAACGACACCACATAAATCAAGGGGCTATATCCTAGGATGTATAGGACGGGACCACCCTTCGAATAGGCCCAGCCGCTGGCACCGAAGAATGTGAATGTGGTGAAGATCTCGCCCGCCATTAACAGCCAGACCAGCACCAGGCCAAAGCCCCGGCCCCCGACGGTCCATTGTTCCAAGTCCATCTTGTGATGAAATCGCGCAAGAAAGCCGACAAGCGAGCCTACTGCAACGATGCCGGAGGTGATTGTCAGCGCAACCAGGCGAGGGTTCAATGTGCGCCGCCCTCTTCACGATAAGGTGGTTCGGGTGTGCGTGGCGCCTCCAGCCGATAGGCTCCCCACATGCACAGAGGTGTGAGCGGCAGCCACAAAATTAGCCAAAAGAAATTAAAAGGAAGGCCGAGAACCATAGGATAGATACGGTCCCAGAGAGAAACCGAAAAACAAGTCGCGGCGAACGGGATGAGACCAAAGAGAATCGCCCCGATCGATGGACGTTTCACGCAGTGTCTCCTTCAACTAGGTTGCGAAATTGTAGCAGGATTGGCAAGCGCCTGGATTACGCCCAATGCGCCAGGAAGCGGGAGGTAGGGTCTTGTCCAGCTGCGCAGGAGGCGACTGGTGAATGAGCAGACACGGCAAGGGAAAATGGCCAACACCTCGCCTGGGCTGCCGCCGCCGATTGAGTAGGGTGGCGGTAAAGCAAATAGGTTGACATCGAGCAGAAGACCTCCGGTAGGGCCTGTCCGACCTGCTCTCGGAGCCGTCGGGAGTTGCTGGGACGAAAAGATGGAAAAAGCCCAGAAGCGCAGGCCATTCGGGGTGTATAGTGTTGGCCACTCAGGCCGACCCAATGGAAATCCTAGTTGATTGGAATCTGGCTAACTTCTTCTAAGGGGCGTAAATCATGACCTGGAACGCTGGCAAGCTCACCGCGACGCCGGTCGTGTCTCACGTGGCGTTTGCTCGTTTGCGTCCGTTCGCCAGCTCTCAGAAAGGTGACGCTGCGGCTAGCTTCAACGGCCTCTCACGCGCCCTGCGCGATTACGGAGCGCTGGTGCGAATTCACGTTCGTATCGTGACTGGGGATGCTGGGGAGAAAGTTACTCACTGGGACGTCGAAGGGGGAACCTCAAGAGCCACGGCCCGCCGTGGGCGCCCCAAGAAAGCGGACGTACACGTTGTTATGCGGCCCGAAACCTGGACGCAGATCGCCAGCGGTCAGCTTGCGCCCTACGAGGCCTTGCTTTCGGGGAAGCTGCGCGTAGGAGGAGACCTCGAATTGGCCAAGCGGATCACCAAACATCTCAGCGATCCCTCAATGCCGTACATAGCGCCTTGCTGAGGAGGAGATAACCGTGGCAGAAACCATCGGAAAGGTCACGAATATCAAGCTGGCAACCGTCGATCCCGGCTTCCCGAACCCGATTGATGTCGGTGCGATCACCCTGCATGAGACGACGACCGGTATTTCCTGGCTCTTCTATTTATGGGTGAGCCACGCGCAGGACCCGGCGGTGGATCGTGTACTCGCCTCACAGCGACTGGCCCTCATCCGCGAAGCTGCGTTTCGCAAGCTGACCGTACATGTGCTGCACGATGCTGCTTCCGATCTCGCCAATGAGATCACGCTCGATATTCCATAACGTAGCGAGCTCATTACTGCTTGACCCTGGGGACAACCTCACAGACTACACTAGCTATGACCACGATCACACGAGTCGCTCCAACCAATTCAACGTTTCCGCAGGATGACGTGCAGCACTGCACCAGCGGCCGCATTCTTTCACTGGCTTTGTCGGCCGATCCCAGCCGCATTTATGCCGGGAGCTTTGCCGGCGTCTGGCGTTCCGACGATTCCGGCCAGACCTTCTACCAGCTAATAGGTCCGCTCACCGATACAGCCGGTCCGGGCATCTTCGGCGGAGTCTACGCACCTCATATCTTCGATCTCGCAGCGTCCCCGGTTGACGCCAATCTGGTGCTTGCCGCCGCGCGCGACGGTCAGTTCACGACCAACCGCGACGGCATTTACCGCTCTGCCGACGGCGGCCATTCCTGGGAGCTGGTTCTGCAAGTCAATACTGCTCCAAGCTTGGGTGTAAGCCAGGTGCTCTTTGCTCCGGACGATCCCAACCTCGTGTATGCTGCGCTCGGCTTTGACGGCGTCGGCATCAGCACCGATGCGGGTAAAACGTGGAACACTGTCTTCGTTGCCAATGGCAAAAATGTTTGGCACCTCGCCGTCGCGCCTGCCGAGGGTCCCAGCATCCGGAAGGTGTACGCCTGTGGCGACATTACATTTCCACCGAATAACCCTAACGGGAACGTCTTCTTTTCCAATGACGGGGGCAATTCCTGGTCCTTCGACCATGGCGTTTCTGTGATCAATGCTGCACGGGCCAGTTTGGCGGCATTTCAACGGGGTTGTGGAAGCACGGATCCAGTCGGAACCTTCGGCAACATGACGGCAACGGGAACTACCGACACAAGCGCTCCCCAGATTCTTGCCGTCGAACCCGGCAATCCGGCACGTGTTTATCTTGCAACGATAGGTGGCGCCTTCGGCCCTACCTATTACAACGATACTGGCATTCCTCCTGACGGTACCCAGGCCAACACCACGTGCAAGCGCTTGGCGGGCGAAGGCAGTCTCTGGTACGGCGATTTCAGCCAGTTCGCCAACACCGGCGCAGCGCAGTGGGAGGAGCTGCCCGGCCCAAACATCTACGGCGGCGGGGGTGACACTCCCAGTGGAAGTATCTATGTCATCACCAAACCGATAAGCTCCGGATTCCTGGTCTTCTTCTCCGACATGGGTCACGTGCACGTATCGCAGGGAACGCCGACAGGGTTCAATTCGTGGCATCGCCTGGGCGGCAAGGACGCCTCTGTTGCCCACAAGGATGGCACTAACGATAACTTCATTACCGTGCATGCGGATCCGCACGGGCTCATCACCACCCCCGATTTCGAAATCACCTTGAAGCCCGCGACCGGCGTGAGCGATCCCTACAACCTCAACGCAGAACTCGACCAGTACATCGGCGGTACCATCTGGATGGCTTGCGACGGCGGCATCTTCTGGAGCGTCGATGGTGGCGTGAACTGGAAACGCCCCGACGGCCTCGAGACTCTTGATCCCGTAAACATCGCCGGGCTCTGCGGCATCGGTAGCGCGCCCGCCATCTACTTCGGCTGCGGAGATAACGACGACTTTTTTACCCGCGACGGCGGCCAGACCTGGCATGACCCCATTTCCGCTTGCGGAGACTGCGATGTCTGGTTTGCCGATGAAGCCCAGGCCGATCGCGTGTTGCAATTCGAGCCGCGCCATTGGGACGGCAATCTCAGCAAATTCACTCCCGGCGTAAACGTCATCATCAGCGGCGACCCTTCGCAGTACCCCGATGCAGGCGACGCCGGCAGCACCCATTTCATTCATTCGCCTTTACGTACCAACGCTGGCCCTTATCCGAAATCCGATCTGGCACTCCGCGGATACCGGCCCATCATCCGCACCCTGCCCACCGAAGCGCCTCTTTCCGACGGCGACTATGTTTTTATTCACTCGCCCGATGGAATGACGCGGCAGGTTGTTCGCACCACGTCGATCTTCGCCATCCATTCCGTCAGCGACTGGAGCGACACAACCAAAGCCCAGCCTGTCGGTACGCCCCTACCTGGTAACCCCACTGACCCTGAGCCGGTGGTGCAAGCCTCAGGTGGCCACGCCAATCCTGTCTTTTATGTCAACGATGCTAAGGGCGTTCTGCGGAAATGGGACCCTCCATCCAATTCCTGGAAGCAGATCGTGCCCGGCGGCATCCCCGGACAAATGTCCAACGGCGCTTTCATGTTCTTCGTCGACCCCTTCAACCCGCTGGTGATTTACATCGTGGATACTCAGCTCGGCGTCATGGTTTCTCTCGATGGCGGGACGAGCTGGCAGACCGAACCGCACCTCAACCATGCAGTCTCCGCCGGAGGCAAGATTGTTTGCCCTTCGTCCACGGCTATCGCGGACATGATCTTCACCCGCAGCGAGGCTTCCACGCGTTTTGCGTGCGGCGATGCCGGAGTCTTTTGCACCATCGACGGCTTCAACTGGATCACACTGCTCGACGCTATCGCCATTCCCGGCCGTCCCGCGTCTGCCTTCTTCGACCCACTCAGCGATCCTAACGATCGTGCGCTCTACGTTGAATTCGAAGGTCGCAGCATTTTGCGCCTCGGCGATATCCCGAGTCCGTGGACCACGCCTTATCCGTTTGATGACATGGTTTTGTATGCCGCCACTGTCGATTGAATGTGCTCTAGTGTTTCAAAAGCTAACTGTTGGGAACCGCCCCTTATCATAAGTGACCGCTCGGGTGAGGGTTCATTGACGCTGCAGGTTGTGCGCCCGGGCGAGGTCGGGAGCGGTCCCAGGCTCTTGGCTTGGGGATGATTCTGGTACGCCTCCAGCAACATGAAAAAGTTTCACGAGCGTGCGGCGACCGTCGTACTCGTTCGTCAGCTCGTAGACGGGCGATTCTGGATCGTGGATTCTCGAGGTTTCACATGGCCGACTAACGCCCAACTCTTCGTCCTACAGGTTCTGGTCACAAGGACGGAACGGAGCCTCCCGCTCATGTGGACTGTTTCCGGCTTGCCGACCACCCGTACAGTGACTGGTCGGACGTTTAGGCAGAATCCAGCTGGACATCGAATCTACCACTGGGGCGCAAGCCCCTCTAGTTGTCTTGTCATTCTTTCAAGTGGACCGCTGAGGAACTACCGCCAAAAGCAAAGCACAAGCAATCGAGTGACCTCCCTGATCGCTCAGCGGGAACAGAAATCGCACTTTTGTCTTTAGTTTCGAGGGCTTACCGGAACACTTGTAAAACAGCCTCAAGCCAGAACCAGACCATTGTGCGACTGGGCGAATCGCGGCAAAGTGCCTCGTGTCAGCCGGAATCACCGGACAAATTCAAAAAAGGAGACACGACAATGAAAACCACTCGCACACTGACAACAATCGCCTTATTGCTCACTGCCGTCACCCTGTTTGCCCAGACCACCCCAAGCCAGCGGCTAATGACCGTTAACATCCCCTTTGCCTTCGACGCCTCGGACCAATCTCTGCCCGCCGGCGAGTACCTGGTCCTCACCGTCACCCCGGAGCGCTCAATCCGCGTCGTTAGCACCGACGGCAAGCACTCTGCCATCTTGAACACGCTGCCAAACTATTCGGGTTCGCCTTCGAAGAATAGCCGTTTGGTGTTCCACAGATACGGTAACGAGTATTTCCTGTCGCAGGTATGGACCGCCGGCCAGAACGTGGCGCGCAATCCATTGTCCAGCAAGCGGGCGATGGCCCTTGCCAGCAGTGGCGAAAAGCCCGATACCAAGGTCGTAATCGCTCTTGCTGATGGCCGTTAACCAGTCTGCCTTACCTGAAGCCTCGGGCGCGTCCACCGTCGCGCCCGTTTTTTTCTGTTGGGAAAAGGACTAGAAGTTCTCCACCATCCACACGTTGCTTTCGCCGGTCGAGACTGACAGAGCGCCATACTTCCCGTCTGGCGACGCGAGGACATAATTGAAGGGATTGCTGCGGTTGCCTTCCAGCAACACTTTCGCATTGCCGTCTATGTCGATGCTCAGAATAACGGGCGCGCCCGCATGAGTGACACTGGCTATCAACAAAACCTTACCGTCCGCGGACCAGTCCGCGCTCTTCCGGGCTGGCCAGTCTTTCACCACCACATCTTTAACAATTCCTGAATCCGAGCCGGCTTGATGCCGCCGACGTTGCCGAGCGAAACGAAGCTGCCCTTGTCCTGCGGCTTCACGCCCAGCACGTGCTCCTTGTGGAGCACGAGCATGCGGGCGTTCTCGGCGTCCTGCTTCGCGCGCTTGACTTGGCTCTCGAACCGGCTATACTCGCATACCCGAGCACGCACGTTCCCGCCACCCGTCAATTCGATCCTCCGCGGATCCTGAGGAGGCCCCTGTGCAGTTCATGGAAAGTTTCTTTGGACTCTACCCTGACGCGGGAAACGGACTTCTCGAACTCGGCTTGCTGGCCGTCCTCCTCAGCGTTATCGCTTTTCGGGTGACTTTCAGCCGCTCTTTCTCGTGGAGCAAGACCCACAACCAACAATCGCGCAGCTAGCTCGGTTCGGATCATCGGAGGACGGCCATGAAGATGTTCCTGTTCTTCCTCAAGACGCTGCTGTACGGCTGGATTCTCGCCCTTATTGAACTGCTGCAGACTGGCTGTCGAATCCTGAAACGCATCTGCCGGCACAGGGGAAAGCGGCCGTCACGCCATCGCTGTGTACCCATCAACAATCCAGCCTTCGTCCGGCCCGATCCCATGATCTACGACCAGTACTATTTGAGTAGTCTGGGCCTGTCGGTGACATGGGACAACCCTGACATTCAGCTCTATCTGAATGGCGCACCGGTATCCTCCAATTCGCTACTGGCTGGGACAACATACGAGGTGGTAGCACAAATCTGGAACAACTCCCCGGACGCTCCAGTAGTTGGCATGCCAGTAGCATTTTCCTTTCTCGAATTCGGCGTCGGCACGGTGAGCGTCCCCATCGGCTCGACCCAGGTGAACCTCGGCGTCAAAGGCGGAGCGAACTGTCCCACCTACGCAACCATGCCGTGGACAACTCCCACAACTCCGGGACACTACTGCATTCAGGTTCTGCTGGAACCTGCCGACGATGCCAATCCGCTAAACAATCTTGGCCAGGAAAACACCAACGTTGGCACGGCCCATTCTCCCGCGGTGTTCACCTTCACCCTGCGCAACAACACAAAAAAGCAGCAAACTTACACTTTCGAGTTGGATTCGTATGTACCGGGCGCACCCGAGCCCTGTGGCGCTGCAAGCTCTGCCAGCGACCGTGCCGCACGTTTGGCGCATCATCGGCGCGGAGTGCAGCCGGTTCCACCCGGCTGGCAAATCACCGTGGTCCCAGCCGCGCCTACGCTGGATGCCGATCAATCCGCCACGATTACGGTTACCGCTGCGCCGCCTCCCGGTTTTACGGGAAACCAGGTCCTCAACGTGAATGCATTTCTTAAAGGCGGAATGGCCGGCGGCGTAACCCTGACGGTGCAGGTGGTGTAGCGAGGAGATACCCGATGGCAAACTATCGGCAATATACACAGTGCGTTGACATCAGTAACTTCAACCCGCAGAATCCCTTCACGCAGGCAGCGCTGGTCGGCCTCGGCGTGACGCTGCCCGTCGCGGTGATTCCGGTACTGATGGCGATAGGTGGCGCCAGTCCCTGGTGCTTACTGTTGCTGGCCGAGGTTTATCTCATCGCCGGTGTCATCGGCTACACCTATTGGTGGCTTTACCGCCGGCTCATTTGTATTCCGGCGACACCCGATCACCCGAACGACAGCAACGGCAGTCAGATGGTGATCGGCACTCTGATCGACACGCTTCCGCCCGGCTCAGACGCCAATCCGCTCGATATCGACAACGACTTCAGCATGGGCATACTGCCGGCATGTGTTCCTTTCGGTTCGAAGGATCCATTTACGGCTGCGAACCCCGCGCCCGGACCGTTCGGGTACCTGATCACAGAGCAGCCGGTCACGAAGAACGGCGTTCCTCCACCCCCGCCCGCATATACGGGACAGGGTGCCGTCGATTATCACTTTCCCGACCCGAATCAGGACGTTCGCTCACAGGTGCTGCACTGCGAGTTTGAAGGCCGCGCGGTCTACGACATGTTTATTGCGGCACAGGCAGCGCTGCTTCCTGCCGTTGCCGCCGTATTCGCCTGCCAGATTCCCGGCGCGGGCTGGATCATCGCGCTAATACTCGCGTTTCTGGGACTTTTCTCGCTGGGAGTGGGACTTGTGGTCGGCCAATTCGATTCTGGCGAGCCTACCGATGTGAATCCCAACATCGGAGAACTTCACACCAATGGTCCCGACCATACCGGCGCCAGCGTTCTGATGGTCATGGGGCATTGGGTCTGCGACTCCGGGCATCGCTACGACTATCACGACCTGTTCTATGAACTTCATCCCATCACGATGGCTTGCATCACAAGTCAGGTGACAGATTGCAATCCCAATGTCGTGATTTTTCTCAAACAGCGCTGGCAAACTGCGGTAAACGACGCGACCTCGCCAGTCACCCTGGCGAACCAGAAGCTGCCCCAAAACCAATGGCAGGTTCATCCGCTCCTGGATGGATGCGAACCGTCGGTGATTGTGTAGACATGCGGATCGTGTAGATAGGCGCGATGCAGCATAGGCGCAAAAGAAGACCAGCCGCTTGCGCAGCCGGTCTTTACTAAGTGCCAAACGCTAAGTGCGAACAGCTAGTCGCCGGGGCAGGTCACGCAGATGTGTCGGCAGAATGCGTGATCGAAGTTGAAGGTGGTGGACAACCGCCGGCATCATACTGAAAACAAATAACTTAAGTAAAAATGGTGGAGGCGCCAAGAGTTGAACTTATCATTCCCACTGATAACAGGCAACTTATTGATTTGTAAGCACGCCCAAAACTATTAACACTCTCAATCTGAGGATTCGTTGCACGTGTATTGCACACACTAAGAACGGGCACTGCCGAAAACTTCCTACCGGTCAGTGATCCGACAACAATCCGGACGCAGCACTTCTCCGAGATGGCGACTCTACGGACAAGTGGCGTCAAGGGGCGAACCGCTCGCCCCTCGTTGCCTCTCACTGGCATCCAGTCTGACCAAGTTCCCCCACTCATTTGAAGCGAGTCGCGGGGCCGATGGCGCAGCCGCCCGTCGCAATTGGGTCACCGTTGGTATTCAAGATTTCAAGAGCAATATTATTGGTGAACTCGTCCCCGTTGTCACCGATGTCGATGGTCCACGTGATCCTGTGTATCTGGATCGGGACTCCTGCGGGACTAAAAAGGAAGGCGTCGTAGACCGCGCTGTAGCTGTGGCCTTGCGTGTGTCGCCATATTCCCAGGCCGGTGGTATATAGCGAGGGCGGCTGGCCTGCGGTCACCACTGTTAGCGTACCCCCTTGGGCGAAGGCAGCCAGGGCCGGGAAGGACCGCAGCGTCGCCCCTGTCTGGCAGTCGTAGACTTTGACCCGAAGGCGCCATGTCCCTTCGAGACCATTGGGAGCCCCAGCATCCTCCGACTGAGCCCTGGCGGTTAATCCCGACCCTAGAAACAACATGCCGGCTAGAACCATTGCTGCTGCTCTACCGGAGGCTGAACGACGCTTCAAGTTTCTTGAAACCATGGGAGGTTCTCCTTCTTGTTTTGAATATCGCTGACGAGTTCCAGTCCCTCGATCTG
>Ga0126371_10003285_pt1 | contig 14118 bp, 12 predicted proteins | sample PanSoiMetaPlot_4_FD_110145 | JGI IMG/M metagenome (GOLD analysis project Ga0126371, IMG submission 110145) | Tropical forest soil microbial communities from Panama - MetaG Plot_4 | ecosystem: Environmental > Terrestrial > Soil > Tropical forest > Bulk soil | place: Panama | collected 2016-02-17 | reverse complement strand
TCCACAAGGAAAATCGGTCGCTCCGGCCGGCAAAAGAGCTCCGCACAGTAATAGGAGGAAGGTTGTAGGACGAAATTGCGCCTGTCGGGGTTCGATGGCAGTTGTGTAGATTGCCGGATACAGGGAATCTTGTAGCAGGTGCCTAAGTCATTGAAAACGCGGGAGTGGGAATTGGAAGCAAGGTTGCAGCGTTAATTCACGTTGGGTGCTTTGGAGGGTAATGCCGTGATGGTGATGCTCCTAGCGTTGGCAGTGTTTGGGTTGTTTGTCTTCTCCATTGTGACCGGGCACTTGTCGGAACGGCGTTAATCCAGACGCATCTTCCCTCGACAACTGGTGTGATATTGGCGCGACAGGTCTTCGCAAAAGTGGCGAGATGTGTTCCGGAAATGCGTCCCTAACCGGGTGACGCTCACACGAGCTCGCGATTTTGTTTGTTTCGTTCCGACACCTCCTACATGGATCTTGCCTAGCGCCGATAGCGCTTTCCTAAGCAGACAGCTCTGGAGAAAGAAAAACGGCCTGCGTTTGTCCGCTTCCGTTTTTGCCTGGCCTTCGAAATAAGTAATTTACTTGCCGGAGTAAGTGTTCGCGGCATCGATGGCGCGGAGCGAGTAAATAAGCGCAGCGCCAGCATTCATGGCCGAGTGGAAGGTGATGCAACCGTCGCAGCGGGTGGTGACGGCAACGGCAAGAGAAATAAGCTGGCGCGTTTTCTCCCCGAGCAGCGAGTTGGCCTTGTTGGCATCACAGAGGGTTTGGTAGCCCTTGAGGGAGTCGGGGGTCCGTCTCGCGAATCCGGGGACGGACTTGGTGAGTTCATTTTTGTCGGCGGCCCAATCGAAAAGCATTCCTTCCTCGAGTCAAAAACACACCCGGAGGATACGATGCGCAGAAGCGAGTCCTGGTGAGCAGAATTTTGCGGCTGGGGCTGGTAAAGAGAACGTGAAGGGCGGTGAAAACAAAGTGATGAGCATAAACCCCCTTTGAGCCGTGCCGAGCAAACCACAGAGTTAACAAAAGAACCGGCCGAAGGCATGGAGAGTTGAGGGCGTGGTCGAGATGGTGGTCGCTACAAGTCTCGCCACATTAGGATTTCGTCGGAGTAGGTGTTGTTGTACTTGAGGGCGCGAGGTTCGAGTCCGTATTGGATGAACCCGCACGACTCATAAAGCCGGATGGCCGGAATGTTGGTGCTGACGACGGCGAGTTGGATTTGCTCGACGCGGGCGCGGGCGAGGTCGAGGACGGCTTGCACGAGTTTGCGGCCGGCGCCGGAGCGGCGGAAATTCGGGGTGACATACATGGCACGCAGCCAACCCTTGTGGGCGTCCTTACGGCCGGTGCAGGCGCCGAAGGCGGCCATGCCAACGAGTTGCGTTTCATGGAATGCCCCCAGGACTATGGAGTTGTCGAGCCAGCCTAGGTACTTGTCGATCGGCGCCGTGTGTTCGTCCTCGTAGGTGCTGCCGAAGGCTTCGGCGTTGAGGCGGAGTCCTTCGAGACGGAGCACGCGAAGGGATTCGACGTCGGATGCGGTGAGCTGCCGGACAGTGATGGACATAATTATAGATAGCTTAGATGCGGCGTCTGGACAATGGACGGGAGCATTTCGGCGGGGAGCGGGCGGTGTGATATTGTTTTTGGTTCGGTGGTGGGCCGGAAAGTGGAGAGATGGTTGAGACAGTGCCGAGATCCCGCCACTGTGCGGCCCAGTGCATCAGGAAACGGCGCGAAAGAATTGGGCCACTTCGGTCGCGGTGATACTCTCCGGTGATTTCGCGGTCGGACATGAACACGGAGTTGGCGGCAGGGAGACAACGATGAGGACGGCGTACAACGGGATAGCGGTGCCGACAGATGGCAAGGCCATTGGATATGAGGGAGGGAGGCTCCAGGTACCGGACCATCCGATTATTCCGTTTATCGAAGGCGACGGAACAGGACGCGACATCTGGAAGGCCTCGAAACGCGTGTTTGACGCGGCAGTGGAAAAGGCATACGGCGAGAAGCGGCGCGTGGTGTGGTTTGAGGTCTTTGCTGGAGAAAAGGCCTTCAATACGTTTAAGGAGTGGCTGCCAAACGACACCGTAGAAGCGGCGCGAGACTTTCGTATTTCGCTCAAGGGGCCGCTGACGACTCCGGTGGGAGGGGGAATTCGTTCGCTGAACGTGGCGCTGCGCCAGATTCTGGATTTGTATGCGTGCGTGCGGCCGGTGCGCTATTTCCAGGGAGTTCCCTCCCCTGTTCGCGAGCCGGAGAAAATGGACGTGGTGATTTTTCGAGAGAATACCGAGGACGTGTATGCGGGAATCGAGTGGAAGAGCGGTTCTCCGGAAGTAAAGAAGGTGCTGGAGTTTCTGAACAACGAGATATTAAAGGATGGGAAGAAGCAGATTCGGTGGGATTCGGGCGTTGGCATCAAGCCCATTTCGCCGACGGGAACCAAGCGACTGGTGCGGCGAGCGGTCCAATACGCGCTCGAGTCGAAGCGGCCGATCGTGACGCTGGTACATAAGGGCAACATCATGAAGTTCACCGAAGGCGCGTTTCGCGACTGGGGTTATGAGCTAGCGCGCGAAGAATATCGTGCGGAGACGGTTACCGAGCGCGAGAGCTGGATCCTGGACAACATCGAGAACAATTCTGGGCTTACGATCGAACAGAATGCAGCGATGATCGAACCGGGATTGGAACAGGCAACCGAGGACTTCAAACAGACGATTTACGCCGAAGTGAAGAAGACGCTGGATGCGATCGCGGCTTCGCACGGGAAGGGACAATGGAAGAAGAAACTGATGATCAACGATCGCATCGCGGATTCGGTGTTCCAGCAAATGCTGATGCGGCCGAACGAGTACAGCGTCCTGGCGACGCCAAATTTGAACGGCGACTATCTTAGCGATGCTTGCGCGGCGCAAGTGGGCGGATTAGGGATCGCACCTGGGTCGAATATCGGCGACGGGTATGGAACGTTTGAAGCCACGCACGGGACCGCGCCAAAGTATGCGGACAAGGACGTGATCAACCCGAGCTCGGTGATGCTGAGCGGGGCGATGATGTTCGAGTTTTTGGGTTGGAAGGAAGCGGCGAAGTTGATCGAAGACGGGATCGCAAGGACCATCCAGCAGAAGCGCGTGACCTATGACCTGGAACGGTTGATGACGGGTGGAACAAAGCTCGGGACGTCGGCGTTTGCCGGAGCCATTATTGAGAATATGGTGGGGCTGGCGGCGGGACGATAGGAAACAGCGAAACAGACAAGAAGTAAACCAGCAAGGAAAGAAGTAAGAAAGATTTGCCGGGCTAAAGCCAGGCACTACGTGGAGAGAAAAATGAGCCGGAAGAAGGTGACAGTGGTGGGCGGTGGATTTGTGGGGTCGACGACCGCACAGCGGATTGTGGATATGGAGCTGGCCGACGTAGTGCTGACCGACATCTTGGACGGGCCACCGGCAGGAAAGGCGCTGGACATGGTGGAGTCCACGCCGATCACGCGCACAGATTCGCTTGCGACAGGGATTTCGACGGCCACAGGCGATTACAGCGCAACGTCGGGAAGCGACGTGGTAGTGATTACCGCCGGATTCCCGCGTAAGCCGGGCATGAGCCGCGATGATCTGCTGAAGGCCAACTACGACGTAGTAAAAGGCGTGGTCGAACAGATCGTGAAACACTCGCCGAACTGCATTATCGTGGTGGTAACCAACCCGCTCGACGCAATGGCGCAGGCGGCATTTCGCGTGAGCGGGTTCCCGAAGAGCCGCGTGTTGGGGATGGCGGGCGTGCTGGATTCGGCGCGCATGAGCGCATTTGTGGCGATGGAGTGCAGGGTGAGCGTGGACAACGTGCACTCGTTTGTGCTGGGCGGGCATGGAGACGACATGGTGCCCCTGCCGCGCTATTCGACGGTGGCGGGGATTCCGTTGCCGGACTTACTGCCGAAAGAGAAAATTGACGCGATCGTGGAGCGCACTCGGAAGGGCGGCGCGGAGATCGTGAATTTGCTGAAGACCGGGTCGGCTTACTACGCGCCTTCGGCGGCAGCGGTGGAAATGGTAGAGGCGATCCTCAAGGACAAGAAAAAAATTCTGCCCTGCGCGGTTTATCTGGAGGGCGAATACGGGATCAACGGGTTGTTTGTGGGCGTGCCGGTGAAGCTCGGATCGAAAGGTGCGGAGGAGATTATCCAGATCAAGCTGACGGCAGAAGAGAATGCCGCCCTGCAAAAGTCGGCCAGATCGGTAAAGGAACTGGTAACGGTTTTGGGAATTTGAGCAGGAAGTGACTAATGACGAGTGTTTGGTCACGGGTGAAAACAGAGAACGCGAGCCCACTTGCCGCCTTAGCTTGCGTCGCGTTGCTTTTGGTTGGCGCGCGGGTGCTCAGTTCCGCAGAGGTGTATAAACAAAGGTTGGAGAAGGAGTTTGAGGGGTTTTTGAGGGCGTATCACAAGGGTGATGACAAAGGGATGGACGAGAGTTTTCGCGTGTTTCATCTGCCTAAGTCCAAGGAATGGTTCGAGAATAGTTTCTCGCCGGAGGACGCTGCAAAACTCCAAGCCGATTACGATGCACAGCTTGGCGGCGCGGAAAATTCCTTTATTGAAAGCATGAACTTGGCGGATGCCGGGAGTAGCTTCCGCTTGCGGTGCGAACCGAGCGGACTCCCCGTTGCTGGAAAGAGTCCGGGGAGTGGCGGAGGAATGCAGCCGCTCAAGGCAATCCCGGTAGAGCAATTCATCCTCGAATTCGAATCGACGAAATCGCTGAAGAGATTCCGCGTGGTCGCTAACTTTGTCTATATCGACGGGGCATACCGGTTCGTGGGGGGAGGGGGAGCGCCGTTGTGGGTGAGGTGACATCCCCCGGCGATTGGCACCGAGGAAATATCGAGGACGAAGACAGAAATTCGTTAAGAGGGGACGACGTTGGCGGTGCTGTCGGATTTGCTTCAACGTCACAGATGAAAAAGACGGTCGGCACCGACGACCAGAGCCAGGGTGAAGGCGGCTATGGCAATTTCGCCGACAAAGCCCACAACGAAGGGACGCAGGCCTTGCTGGCGCATTTCACGGAAGTTGGTGCGCAGGCCAACCCCGGCAAAGGTGAGCAGGAACGCCCAGCGCGAGAGATTGGCGAGAGCCGTGTTTTGATCCTTGGTAAAAAAGCCGACCGTGGCGAGAATCGAGACAAAAAGAAAGCCGAGGACGAACTTCGGGAATTTTTGCCAAAGGAAGGCGGCTTTGTTGGTAACGGCTTGGGCTTGGCCGCGCGAGGCCCAGTAGATGGCATAGGCGAGGACAACGAAGCCAATCAAAGCGTTACGCGTGGTCTTGACGAGCACCGCGAGCTTCGCAGCGGAGTCGGAAAACAGCGCTCCAGCGGCGGTGGCTTCGGCGGTGTTGTCGACGGCGAGGCCGGCCCAGGCGCCATAGGCGTGATCGCTGAGCCCGATGGTGTGACCGATCAGCGGAAAGGTAAACAGGGCGATGGCGCCAAGCGCGAGAATGGCGGCGATGGCGAAGGACGAATCCTCGTCGTCGGCTTCAATTGCCCCCTTGGTGGCGATGATGGCGCTGACTCCGCAGACAGCCGACCCGACGGCAAGGAGCGTGGTGAGTTTCGGGCGCAAACCGAAGAGACGGCCGAGGAATGTCATAAAAGCGAGGGAGCCGGTGATTTCGATCAGGACCAGCACCAGGCTGACGCCCCCGAGCTTCGCTACGTCCCCCAGGAGGAATCGCGAGCCAAGGAGCACGATGCCTGCTTTGAGCCAGAATTCGTAGGTAGCGACGCCGGGCTTGAAGATTTCGGCGAGGCCAAAGATGTTGGAGATGGCCAGGCCGATGAGGATGGCCCAGAGGACATACTCGATGTTGGGGATGGTCCAATGATGGGATTTGGCGTAAAGGTTGATGTTTTTCTCGAGCAGTTTTCCAGCAAAGCCAATAGCCGCGAGCAGGGCTATGCCGGGAATGAGACGAAACAGTCGCGTGGAGATGGAGACCGGGGGATTCTGCGGTAGTACGATTGCGTCTGCCATTTGGTTTTTAGTTCCCTTCTGTCTTGCGACCTTTGCGAAATTCAATTCGTAATCAGTAGTCCGTCGTCAGAAAAAACAGCAGACCCTTGCTGCGCTAGGCGGAACGCGCTACCAGGGGACTTTGGGGATCGCGCCCAAACGTACCAGCAGCGCCGCGGCCAATGCCAAGAGCACGGCCCACTCATCAAGCGTGATGCGTGCGCCAGATCTTGTAGTGGTTTGTGAAGACTGGTTGCCCATGATGATTTCTCCTTCTTACGAAATCCGGGAAGCCTCGATTGTGGAATTTACCTCCTCGAAATAACTTGGAGCCACACAGGCGTCAGAGGCATTGTGCGCGACGCGGCCGACGATCAGAACAGCGGGCGCGGGAAGCGGAGGAAGCTGCGCTAGGCCCGCAACGGTGGTGGCGTGTTGGGATTGCTCAGGGCGGGAAGCTTTGGAAATGACGAGGACAGGCGTGTCGGGGGACACGGCTGCGTCCTCAAGCCAGCGGGAGACCGCAAAGTAATCGGGGCCGGGCATGTAGACCACGACGGTCGTTTCCGAAGTGAGGCCGATGCCGGGGAGAAACTGCGATTCGGGCGCCCGGGAGAAGGTGGTGAAAAGAACGTGGGACGCGAGACCGCGGTCGGTGAGAGAGACCTTTGCAGCAGCCGCGGCTCCGAACGCGGCGGAGATGCCGGGGACAACGTCGAAGGGAATATTGGCGGCGCGGAGGGCGTCGATCTCCTCGGCGGCTCGGCCGAACAAGAGAGGATCGCCTCCCTTGAGACGGACGACGACTTTATGTTTGTGCGCGGCGTCGACCAGGAGAGCGTTGATATCGGATTGCGTGAGCAGTCGGAACCCCGCACGTTTGCCAACGTCGATGCGTTCGGCCGAGGCCGGAATGAGATCGAGAATTTTGGGACCGACGAGAGAGTCGTGAAGGACGAGCTCGGCGGATTGGAGAACGCGCAGGGCCTTGACGGTGAGGAGCTCGGGATCGCCGGGACCCGCTCCGAGCAAGAAGACGCCGTGCGGGTGCCGGTAGGCCGGCGTCATGAGCGAAGTTGGATGCTTGGTCATGGGCGGTCCTCGATGGAGTGGGGAATACGCTCTAGGGGCAGGTCGCGCAAGGCGATTTCAGCTTCGTGCGCGGGTTGACCCGAGAGAATGGAGCGCAGGTGATCGGCAGTCTGGCGCGCGAGAAAATTTTGCAGAGATTCGGCATGGTGACGCAGGGCGTGGAAATGATCGAGGAGGCGCGCAATGGCGTTCGGGACTTCATCAGCGGCGCAGCGATAACCGACCGGACGCGCAATGGATGCGATCTGGCCGACACTGCCGCCGACGCAGAAGTAGTAGGCGTCCACAAGTTTGCCGTCCTGCTTGATTTTCTTGCCCTCGAGGCCAATGTCAGCAATCCAGTGCTGTCCGCAAGAATTGGGGCACCCGGTGATGTGCAACTTGATGTCTTCCTGGTAGCCGGGATAGTGTTCGTCGAGCTGCTCAGTGAGCCAACGCGCAAAAGATTTGGTCTCGGTCAGCGCGAGCTTGCAGAACTCAGAGCCCGTGCAGGCGACAGTGCCGCGCACGAAGGAATTCGTGAGAACGGGTAGGCCGGCAGCGTTTAGAGCGTCAACGACCGCCGCCGTGTCAAGTCCAGCGATGTTGATGAGGAGAAGATTCTGCATTGGGGTGGCACGGAGGTGGCCGTCGCCGTACTGATCGGCGAGATCGGCTGCGATGCGGATCTGCGCGGGACTGATGCGGCCACGGACTACCGAAGCGCCGACGGTAAAGAGGCTGGGCTGCTTTTGCGGAATGACGCCGAGATGGTCACGGTGGAAACTGGGCGGGAGGAGTTCAGGTTCGGCAGGATCGAGCTTGTAGCCAAGCTTGGCTTCGATCGCGGCCAGGAAGGACTCGGCGGTCCAGCCGTGCTGAAGGAAGAGATACTTCAATCGGGCGCGGTCGCGCGACTGGCGGAGGCCCTCACTGTCCTTGAAGACGTTGGTGATGGCGCGGACAACGGAAATGACTTGGTGCCACTGGATGAACGCATTGAGCCTAACCGCGAGATGCGGCTCGGTCGAGAGGCCTCCAGCGACGCGGAGAGAAAAGCCGATTTCCTCCCCGCCGTGGCGAGTGCGGCGCGTGGCTGTGAGGCCAATGTCGTTGATTTCGGGATAGGAGCACCAGTCGGGGCAGCCGGTGATGGTGATTTTGAATTTGCGGGGAAGATTGTAGAACTCCGGATTGCCGCCGAGTTCCTTGTCAATGGCCAGCGCAAGGGGCGCGACATTGGCAATTTCATGGGCGTGAATGCCGGCAAGCGAGCAGCCGGTGACGTTCCTGGCCACGTCTCCGCAGGCGCCGGTGGTGCGCAGTCCGACCGACCAGAGGCGTTCGAGGACTTCGGGAATGTTTTCGATGGACACCCAGTGAAGTTGAATGTTCTGGCGGACGGTGATATCGGCCACGCCGTTGCCGAACTGCTCGGAGAGTTGCGCGATGAGACGGGCTTGTCGGGCGGTGAGCAGACCGTTGGGGATACGGATGCGTACCATGAAGAACGGAACGGCCTTGCCTTCCCCGTTTTTGCCGCCGGTAACGCCCGCGCCGTCGCCTTGCGTATAAATACCCCAGGAGCGGAAGTAGGTCCCGACCCATTCGGGAGGAATGGAAGCGAAGCCCTGACGAGCGAAGGCACGAATTTCGTCGAAATGATCCCAGGCGTTCTTGGCGGATTTGAGGCGTTCGATCCGCTGGGCTTTGGTTTCCTTGATTTCGGGTACTTCGGGCATTAGGCAATTCCCTTTCCCTTATCGATCCCTATCGCAAAAGCTGCTGGCTTAAAAACCAGCGCTAAATTCCGAACAACCAATCGAGCTACCGAGGGCAGAAAAACAAAAAGCCCACGTGCCGGGGGTCCTGGCACGTGGGCTTCGAAACTAAAAGTTCAGGAAGAGCTAGGTTCGGAAGCACCTCTGGCCAGAACTGGTCTGCCGACAGCAACAGCAGGCCATCGCTTGACAACAACAGATCTGGCAAGAGGTACGCATTTCCGTAAGAGGCTACGTGGGATATGCGACTAAGTCAATCCTACGAGCCATGCAAATATTCGATGTTGCGTATGGGGGATTTGGATACATGGTGGCGCCTGGCGGTTAACCCGTAGTTGCCCGTGACAAGCAGGGCGAGGCAAGTCTCGCCCGGACAAAAAGATACGGCCCCTTATTGGGGATTTGGGGTGGGCGTGGCGGGCTTTGCCGTGGCTGCGGGCTTGGCGGCAGGCTTGCCCGTGGTGGCCGGTTTAGCTGGCGCCGCACCAGCAGTGCCTACCAAGGTGGCGGAGTTGATTTTGTCTAGCTTGGGCCACTTTTGGGCGACGTACTTTTCGCCGCCCTTGGTGATGTTTTCCTGATCCATGCCCGAGGATTCCCCGTACTGGTCATAGAACATTTCGACGACGTTCATGCCCTTCCCATCCACAATGCCGAAAGGAGTGAAACCCTGCGAGTCGAGCGAAGTGTTGTCCTTAAAGTTGATGAACAGTTGCGTCGTGCGTGTGTTGGGTCCGCCAGTCGCGAAGACGATGGTGCCCTTCTTGTTGGGTTGGGAGTGGGGATCGTCTTTAATGGGGGCCTTTTCCCAGGCTGCGTTGACGGCAGGCTGGGCGCTTAGACCAAATTGCGCCACGAAACCAGGGAGGACACGGAAGAAACGGGCGCCATCGAAATAGTGATGCCTGACGAGGTTATAGAAGCGGTCGGCACCGAGCGGAGACCAGGCACGGGTAACAGTCACGGTGAATTCGCCTCGGGTGGTATCGAATTTGACCTGGTAGGTTTCGGGAGCTTTGGCGGTGAGCATGGCCGGTTTGAGGAGGGCGTGATCATAGGTGGCAGCGGTGGAAGGCTTGGCGGCGGTGGAGGTGGTGGATTTGGGTTTTGCGGCGGGAGCCGTGCTTTGCGCAAGCGAGGGGATGGCAACCGCGAGTGCGGCAAGTACGAGCGCGCAGGATTTCAGGGACATGTGAGAAGGCCTCCGGAAATTTTCGGGTGATATTGAGACGTAGAGTAGTTTTGCATATTTTCCCTGGGAGAGGAAGAAGACGGAATAGACATGGCGGTGTAGATGTAAAGCTTGCCGAAATCAACGAAGGCAAATGCAATTGGGCGGGCCAAAAAGCCGCTGGCCGAGCGATCCGGTGCCCTCTCCCCCGGCGTAGTTTTTTCCAGTCAAGCCGCCCAGCGAAACCGAGATCGCAGTGCAGTTAGGTACGATCAAATGGCACCAACAGTTTTATGTTTCGACAGTCTCACCCACTCACAAACGGAAAAGAATAACAAGCTGGCGTAGAACGTAAACACACTCGACACCCCTTTTTCCTCTGTTCACGGTCAATAGCATGCAACGGTCTTTATTTGGAGTTGAGTTCGCGCGAGACGCGTTCGGCCTCAGACAGGACTCGCAGCGTGTTCTCGCCGAGAATTTTGCGGACGTCGGATTCGGAATAACCCTTTTTGAGAAGGGCGTCGGTGATTTGCGGGAGATGCGTGACGTCCTGCATGCCGATGGGCATGACGGCACCATCGAAATCGGAGCCAAGGCCAACGTGGTCAACGCCGGCCACTTTCACGGCATGATCAATGTGCTCGATGATTTTGGTCCAGTCCACCTTGGGGAGTTTGCCAGCCTCCATGAAGTCGCGAACGACCTGATCACCTGTGGTGAGCTTGCAGGCTTCGTTGTCCCCGCACCGCTTTTTCACTTCCTCGTTGATTTCCTTTTCCGCCTCGGGATGGGCCTTTTCGTAGTCGCGGAATTCCTGGGACAGGAAGCCTACGTGATAATTGATCTGGATGACTCCGCCGTGTTTGGCGAGGTCGCGAATCATGTCGTCGGTCATGTTGCGCGGGGCCTGGCAGATGGCGCGGCAAGAAGAGTGCGAAGCGAATACCGGCGCCCGGGAGGTTTCGAGCGCGTCGTAGAAGGTTTTGTCAGAAACGTGGGAGATGTCCACGATGATGCCGAGCCGGTTCATTTCGCGCACCACGTCCTTGCCGAAGTCGGTGAGGCCGTTGTGAGTGGGCCGGTCGGTAGAGGAGTCAGCCCACTCGTTGTTATCCATGTGCGTGAGGGTCATATAGCGCACACCAAGCGCGGCAAAGGTGCGAAGGACGGAGAGATCGTTGCCCATCATGTGGCCGCCTTCGACGCCCATGAGGGCCGCGATTTTGTGTTGTTGCTTCGCGGCTTGCACGTCGCCGGCCGTGGTGGCGAGGAGGAGATCGCTGGGATGTCTGCGGACGGTTTCGCGCACGGCGTCGATCTGGTCAAGGGCCTGTCTGACAGCGTCGGGCCCAAGGATTTTCGATGAAATCCAGATCGAGAAGAAGATCGCCGAGAGGCCGCCTTGGCGCATTCGGGGGATATCAATATTGCCGTCAGCTTGGCGCACGGCGAGATCGAATTTGGGATCGAGGAGGCGTTGCGTGGTGTCGTCGTGAGTGTCAATGACGATGGAGGAAGAATGGAGCTTGTTGGCTCGGTCGGAAACAGATTGAGCGGAACCGGAGACAGACATTAGGACTCCCACGATAAGGATCACAATGCGGCGGATCATTTTTTCTCCAGAGGTCGAGCGGAGATTAGAGTAGCAGAAAAAGGCAGTGGCCAGTCAAAAGGGGCGCGAAACCACCCTGAACAATCGAAGAAAGAACACCGAGATACTCTGCGCATCCTCGCCCGGCCCGGTCGAGCGTCGCCGGATTGGCGTTCGACAAAAGAGTAAACTCAAGATCGCCCAAGAATCACAAAGGCGCCTTCTGGTTGCCTGGCGAACCCGATGATCCCGATTGGTGTTGGTGAGCTAGCCAACGCCCGCGACTTCGGCCGCAGGGCGTTCGAGGCAGGAGGCTTTGAGGAAGTCGCGGTTGGAGCGAGCGATTACCTCGAGTTTGATGTCCTTGGGGCAGGTGGCTTCGCACTCGCCGATGTTGCTGCAGTTAGCGAAACCTTCGACATTCATCTGGCGAATCATGGAGAGAGCGCGGCGGTGGCGTTCCGGCTGGCCCTGCGGCAGGTGGCCGAGATGCGAAATTTTCGCACCGACGAAAAGCGCGGCGGCAGCGTTCGGGCAAGCAGCGACACAAGCGCCGCAGCCGATACAGGCGGCAGCGTCCATGGCGAGGTCCGCCCCCTGCTTGGGAACCAGAATGTTGTTGGCGTCTTGTGCGGAGCCGGTCGGAACAGAGATAAAGCCACCAGCGGCGATGATGCGATCGAAAGAGCTGCGGTTGACGGCGAGATCTTTGACAACGGGAAAGGCAGAGGCGCGCCAGGGCTCGAGGTAGAGCTCGTCGCCGTCCTTGAAACGGCGCATGTGAAGCTGGCAGACCGTGGTGCGCGGAAAACCACCGTGGGCCTTCCCGTTGATCATGAAACCGCACATGCCGCAGATGCCTTCGCGGCAATCGTGGTCGAAGGCGATAGGATCTTCGCCCTTAGTGATGAGCTGTTCGTTGAGAACGTCGAGCATTTCGAGGAAGGACATGTGCTCGTTGACGTCGCGATGCTCGTAGCGGACCATGCGGCCTTTGTCCTGCGAGCTTTTCTGACGCCAGATGTGCAAGATGATTTTCATGTCTTACTTGTAGCTCCGTTGCGTGGGGTGGACGTAGTCAAAGGCCAAAGGTTCCTTGGAGAGGGCTGGACTGGCGCTCGGGCCCCGGTATTCCCAGGCGGCAACGTAGGAGTAGTGCTCGTCGTCGCGGAGGGCCTCGCCTTCAGGAGTCTGGAATTCCTCCCGGAAGTGGCCGCCGCAGGATTCCTTGCGCTCGAGGGCGTCAAGGCACATGAGTTCGCCGAGTTCGAGGAAATCCGCTACGCGGCCCGCTTTTTCGAGCGACTGGTTAAACTCTTCGTTGGAGCCGAGAACGCGCACGGTTTTCCAGAACTCTTCGCGAAGCGTGGGGATTACGCTGAGGGCCTTTTTGAGCCCGGCTTCGTTGCGGGCCATGCCGCAGTAGTCCCAGACAATCTTGCCGAGTTCCCGGTGGAAGGAATCCACAGAGCGCGTCCCGTTGGTGCCAAGAAGTTTCCTGGTAATGCTGACGACATTGGCGATGGCGTCCTTGGCCGCCGGCGCGTCGGCGGTGACTTTCGCGAGCTTAGCGGTGGCTAGGTAGTTGCCAATGGTGTGCGAGATGATGAAATAGCCGTCTGCAAGGCCCTGCATGAGCGCGCTGGCGCCGAGACGATTTGCGCCATGATCGGAGAAGTTGGCTTCCCCGAGAACGAACAGACCGGGGATGGTGGACATGAGGTCGTAGTCCACCCACAAGCCGCCCATGGTGTAGTGGATCGCAGGATAAATGCGCATGGGGACTTCGTAGGGATTTTCGCCCGTAATGCGCTCGTACATTTCAAAGAGATTGCCGTAGCGTTCCGAGATTTTTCCCTTGCCGAGGCGTTTGATGCAATCGGTGAAATCCAGATAGACGCCGAGGCTGGTTTCGCCCACACCGTGGCCGGAATCGCATTCGGTTTTGGCGGCACGGGAGGCAATATCGCGGGGAACGAGGTTGCCGAAGCTGGGATAGCGGCGCTCGAGATAGTAGTCGCGCTCGGAATCGGGAATTTGGCTGGGCGGACGCTTGTCGCCCGGAGTTTTGGGAACCCAAATGCGGCCATCATTGCGCAACGACTCGGACATCAAGGTGAGCTTCGACTGATAGTCGCCCGAGACAGGGATACAGGTGGGATGAATCTGCGTAAAGCAGGGATTGGCGAAGACCGCGCCGCGCTTGTAGGCACGCCAGATAGCAGTTGCGTTCGAGCCCTTTGCGTTGGTGGACAGATAGAAGACGTTGCCGTAGCCGCCGGTGGCGAGCACCACCGCGTGCGCCGAAAGCGAGAAGATCTCGCCGGTGTTGAGGTCGCGGCACACGATGCCGGCGGTGCGGCCGTCCTTCACGACGAGGTCGAGCATCTCGGTGCGCGGATAGAGCTGCACGCCGTAGGAATGCACCGCGCGCATCAGCGCCTGATACGCGCCGAGCAGGAGCTGTTGTCCGGTCT
>Ga0126371_10003284_pt1 | contig 14119 bp, 11 predicted proteins | sample PanSoiMetaPlot_4_FD_110145 | JGI IMG/M metagenome (GOLD analysis project Ga0126371, IMG submission 110145) | Tropical forest soil microbial communities from Panama - MetaG Plot_4 | ecosystem: Environmental > Terrestrial > Soil > Tropical forest > Bulk soil | place: Panama | collected 2016-02-17 | reverse complement strand
AGGTTCACATAGAGCCCCTCCTGATCCCGCCAGTAAATGCTGTCGTTCAGCTTCGAATACTCCTCAATTCCCGAACCCGTGCAACACCAGAATGTCTGATCTTCTGTATTGAAGGTCTTCCAAGCGCCCGGAGCCAGCGAGAGGTAATACTGCGTGTATCCAACCTTCGGCCGGATCGTGCCGATGCGATGATTGAGCAGCAAGCGCTCATAGTAATCAAAGAAGGCGGGCGACGGACTCCAGCTGTAGAGTTGTCGCGTCAGCTTCAGCATGTTGTAGGCGCAGCAGCATTCAGCCGTGTTTACGCTCTGCTTCAGCTCAGCGGCCAAACGTCGCGGCGGAGCGAGCCAAGCTTCCGCATTGCTCGTCCCACCCGTGACATAGGAGCGGGCGGTCGTGACTTCATAAAAGAAGTACTCCGATAGGTCGCGAAAGCGGCTGTCGCCCGAGATCTCATACCTTCGCGCGCCCGCAAGTACCTGCGGAATATGCGTGTTGACGTGCAATCCTTGCAACTCATCCCGCCGCGCTGCCAGCGGATTGATGAAACTCTTCTTCTGAAAGCGGTCGCCCAGTTTCGCCCATTGAGCGTTGTTGGTCTCCGCGGCAAGATGATAGAAACTCTCCGCAATGCCGCCAAACTCGATCGTGAGGATCTGCTGCATGTGCGCTTCTGTCTTTGACGCCGTCCACTCGTCGGCCCAAGCCGCCATGCCTTCGAGCACTTGCAGCGCCTGTTTGTTCCCGGTCAGCCGATACATGTCAAACATCCCGGCTGTAATCTTGTGAATCGTATAGAAAGGAGCCCAGACGCGCTCGCCTCTTTCGAGCCGGTCCCACCATGTTGGCGGAAAGGCGCTAAGATACTTGCCGCCGAGCTTCGCCTGACACTTAGCCATCTCAGCAACCATGTAGTCACCCTTAGCTTTGGCCTCCCTATCCCCCATTGCCGCCAGCTGTGCGCTGGCGGTAAGGAAGTGGCCGCCGAAATGCCCGCGCAGTTCGCTCGATCGTTGACCGTTTTCGGGCTGCTCCCAACCTCCGAGCGGCTTCGCCGACCCAACGGGAAGTCCGGCATTGGCGCGGAACGTATACAGGAGGCGGTCCGCCGAGAGTCGTGCCATATAACCGCGGTTCCACTCCTGGGAATCGAAGTACACATTGTTTGGCAGCAGTCGAACCTGACTTATTGGGAAAGGCTGCACCCTCGGCGCAACATCTCGACGGGTGAACTCCATCGGCCCATCAAATGCCGGCGTGTCCGCCACAAGCGGTCGTCGGAACGATCCTGGAGCTAGACGTGTCGAGGCGGCATTCGGCTGCTGAACCTCCTGGGCAACTAAGGCGCCAGCCGCTGCGCCCGCCGCAACAAGGACGCCGAAGCGTCGTCGAGATAAAGTACTTGCATTTTTCTGATCGCTCATTCGTCTACCCTCAATCGTGAAACACGGCGGAAGTAGAAACACCGCGGAAGTATAAGATAAGCACGTTCGCTGGGCCACGGGTCTATCTGTTGTAGACCGGCCAAGGGTTCACTCCATTTCGTTTTTGCTTGTTCTTGTATCTAGGGAGACCTAATGTAGGTTCGTTTCTCCGATCACAACCGCCCGCAGTTGCGCAGCGGCGGCCGGAAGCCTTATACGCTCACCGCCAGTTCGGCGCCGGTGCCCTACGTCACATCGGGCCTCCGATTCACGATATCTTCGGCGGGGTTATGCCGCCGTGGGTTGGAAGCATCTCGCGAAGCCGTAGGCAACTTGGCTACATTTCTGTAGGTCAAAATCCCACTGCCCTCTGCTCATTGTCCGAAAACTGTCCTTCGTGCCGATATCCTTTACAGGCGATTGCGGTCCACGATTGGCCGCCCACCTCCTCATTCCTCGAAGTGCTGAGTTATTACCCAGGAGATCGAAATGAAACGGTTACCCTTGTTTTTGATAATCGCGGTGCTGACCCCGGCCCTGGCTTACTCCCAAAGCAGCGGGAACTTCACTTATGGCTCGAATTCTCAAACTGAAAGGTGCGTGCTCAACAACGATAACACCGGCACCATTTCCGGTGGATCGATGTGCGGCCTTACTGCCCGGGGCCGCTTGCACCACCAACACAGACTGTACCGCTCCGGCAGTCTGTTTTAACCCTACGGGCGGCACCAATGCTGGTCAGTGCGTGGATAGCACAAGCGGTGGCCCATGCACCTCGGACGCCCAGTGCACAACTCCAGGCCAGACTTGCGTAATCCCGCAAGGGGCAACTTCAGGCACGTGCGGCGTGGTTGAGAATGGCGTGTGCATTGGGGGCTTCAAAGTCGGAATAAAAACGTCAAGCGGGAGTGGCAACGTGTTTCTCATCCGGCCTTCGGCTGTTATTGGCCTTCTGACGGACGTCTCCATCGGGAGCAAGGGTACCACCGTCATCGGAACAAGCTCAGCGCTAGCCGACGTTGATTTCGCGGTCAAAGTTTCGCCGGCGGGCAACCAGCGCAATCCCGTCCTCACGCCGAGCTATCCGATCACCTACGACGCTCGCTTCATCCAGATCAGCAGCAACCTGTTCAGTGTCTTGGGTACACTCTGCACCACGGCAACCGGCTGCTTCATCAGCTTCAACGAAAGCACAGTATCAGCGCATAGCTTCGACTGGATCGCTTCTGGGCTGGCGTCGGGCCAGTACAACGTTGCGGTAAGCTGGAGCTCCTCGCTGGGTGATTTCGGCGTCGCCAACTCGATGACTTGCGTCGGACCGGTCAACCTGACCGTGCAACAGAATAAGGTCTTCAGCTTCAACACGACCAACAGCTTCTAACCACGCTTGCATTGCAAGCCGGGCCTCGACTCGCGTGGGCTTGAGGCCTGGCTTGCAGTTACTGCGAACACGAAGGAGGAAATCAAGGTGGGTACATGGCTATGGCGCCTTTCGTCGTGCGCTCTGACGATCTTAGTTTGGGGGAGTATTTGCGCTGGAACAGATCTCGAGTCAGCCAAGCGCGCTTATGAGCAAAAGGACTATGCTACCGCGTTCAAGGAAATCGCCCCGCTAGCCGAGCAAGGCAATGCCGAGGCCCAGTTTATTCTCGGGAAGATGTACTGGAAGGGCCAGGGCGTTCTAAAGGATCCCGACCAGGGAGTGAAATGGTTCAAGGCGTCCGCCGCGCAGGGAAACGCCGACGCGCAATTCTTCATGGGTTCCTATTATCTGCTGCCCCACCGGGACATCGCCGAGGGGGTAAAGTGGCTTCGGCTTTCCGCTGAACAGGGGAACAAGGATGCCCAATGGCTACTTGGTAAGGCCTACAATGCTGGTGATAAAGAGCTTCCGCGCGACCCGATTCAGGCAGAAGTGTGGCTGCGCCTTGCCGCTACGGACAATTTAGAGTTCTATCAGAACGAGCTCAGAGCAGAGGAAAGACAAATGACCGCGGAACAGATCGCTAAGGGCAAGGCGCTGGCAGCGGCATGGAAACCAAAGCTCGCGGCCGCTGCGCCTGCTGCAAAGACCAGTTCCCAGCAGGAACAGAAGAACTAACCAAAACACCGACGAGAACGCAGAAGCGTGCGGACCGCTGCACGAAGTCGGCTCGCTTGAACACAGAAAACATTTCGAAAGTGGGGGGAACCATGTTTAGACAAGAACCATTGAGAACCTCTTTGCTGGCGCTCATTTTTTGCCTGACCCTTGTTTCTGAGTGCTCTGCGCAAACCAGGCCGCAAGGGGAGGCGAATGAGCCTGTTGCGTTCGTTGCCGGCCAGCCAATTTACGAAAAGGACTTGATGTCTGTGGCAGGGCCGAGTTTGCTCGATCTGCACAAGCAGGAATACAAAACGAAGAGCGATGCCCTCAATCAACTGATTCGCGGGAAGCTCATCGAGGTGGAAGCGAAAAGGAAGGGCCTGAGCAGCGAAGAGTTCCTAAAGCAGGAAGTCGACTCGAAGATACCTGATCCTTCCGACGAGGAAGCCAAGGGCTACTATCTCGCGGTTAAGAACCAGACTACCTTGCCATTCGACCAGATCAAGTCGCAGGTCAAACAGCTTCTGAAAAACGCCGAGGTCGAACAAGCCCGCGAAAAGTATGCCGAATCTTTGCGCGACAAGACTGAGGTTTCCATCCTTCTTCAGCGTCCGCTGGTCCAGGTAGCCTACGATCCGGCCCGGGTGAAGGGAAACGCCGATGCCCCGATCACCATCGTGGAATTCGCGGACTTTCAGTGCCCGTTCTGCAGCAAGGCGCAGCCCCTGGTGAACAACGTGCTGGCGAAATATAAAGACAAGGTGAAGCTGGCCTATCTGGACTTCCCTCTCTCGCAGATCCATCAGCATGCGGAGGCTGCCGCCGAGGCCTCGCGCTGCGCTCTCGAAAAAGGAAAATTCTGGCAAATGCACGACGCCATGTTCGCCGACCAGTCCAAGCTCGACGAAGCGGCCTTGGTCAAGATGGCCATGGGCTTGGGGCTCGACCAAAAGTCATTTGAGTCCTGCCTGAAATCCAGCAAGTACAAAGAGGTCGTGCAGAAAGATCTTCAGGTGGGTTCGCAGGCCGGAGTCAACGGCACACCGACTTTTTTCATCAACGGCGAGTTTTTGAGCGGTGTGCAGTCCGAAGCGGATCTCGCAAAGATCATTGACCGTCAGCTGTCCAGCTTGGTTGCCAAGGCCCAAACGCAATCCGTCCGCTGATTCGTCGGCTCACCCCGCCGAATCGCACCGGTATGCACCAAGCATACAACGTCTCTAATAAGGCCAAAACTCGACAGGATAAGATTAGGACTAGCCACGGGTCAACGCAGGCGCTGGCGCTTTCCCCTTGACAGGTACGATCCTTATCTAGATTAATTTCCCCAGTCGCATTTCGGGCTTTCTGAAGCCTGCTCAAACGAGTCAGTGTGACGCTGTGCGTAGGGATGAGACCCTGTACGCCGGCAAGGAGCCTGGCTCAGAAGTCGAGGAGCGAGATGAGATCGCACTCGTGCATTTGTCGGCACGACTGGTCACCGATGTACCTTCTGGAAGTAAAACCCGAGCGTCGGAGCTTTCGCCAGTGGTGCTGTCCCAGGCGCACCACGACCCGCGTCAGCGGTGAGTTGCCTTGATGTCGCTTTGGCGAAAAGAAGCTTTTTGTCGGGTGGTTTACGTCAGCCCTCATCTGTTGGATAAGAAACAGGTCGGCGCTGAGTTTACGAAGCCCTCTTCCCGCTTTTGGGATCGCCTTTCCTCGGTCCAATTGGACAATAGGAAGTCCGGAAGCGAAGGCAGTTGTGCTGGCGGCACTCAAGATTGGGTTGCTGAACCGAGAAAATGTAGTTGCTCATCGCCGCAACCGATCTAGAATTCAAGAATCCCGGGAATTTCAGTCAACGTATGGTGGGAGGAGCCTTTATCTCTTTCTCGATCAACTCTCGCAGGATGGCGGGGACCTTTTGAAATTCAGCAGATTTGTCAAGGAAGAAATTCGCTCCGACTGTCAGGCATTCCTCACGATACTGGGGATAAGGATGGTTCGTGCAAATGAGAACATGAGGATGCGGATGATCCGCCCGAATAGCGCGGAGGATGTCGAGACCGCTGCCACCGGGAATTTGCAGATCGAGAATGATTGCGTCCGGCTTCATTTTTTGAATGCCGTCTACAGCCTGCGCGACATCGTGGGCTTGACCGACGAACTGGATTCCAGGTACTTCCTTGAGCAGGTCCGCCAGGCGTTCCACCACTACTTTGGAATCATCGACAATGAAGACTCTCATGCTTAGCTTTCTTGGGGATGGTTCGTCCGTGTCTATACAATGACGAATTCCTCTCCAAATACATCGGGTGAAAACAGGAATTCTTCGTAGGACAAAGTGAAGGCCATAAGCTCGCCTGTCCTGCATGGTAGAGCCTGGGCTCTCTCCCCGCCAAATTCATGGCACTCTCAGGATGGAGACGGGATGTGGGTTTTGACTAGTGCACTAGCCCGGCCTGAAGAGCATAGCGAATCAGGTCCGCGGTGGTTTTCAAGCCTGTTTTCAATAGGATGCGCGCCCGATAGGTGCTGACCGTCTTCACGCTGAGGGCAATTTCATCGCCTATCTGTTTGACGGTTTTGCCGGACGCAAGCATCAGGAGCACCTGAAACTCACGATCCGAGAGAAGCTCGTGGACTGGCATATCGGCTTCCTGTCGCAAGTCGAAGGCTAGTTTCTCCGCCAAAGACGCGCTAACGTAGTGGCCCCCGTTCTGCACTTGCCGCACCGCTTCCTTAAGCTCTTCCGGCGCGCTCTCTTTCGTCAAGTAACCTGCGGCCCCGGCCTTGAGCGCCCGCCGGGCAAATTGTCCTTCGGGATGCATGCTGACCAAAAGAACCGGCAATTTGGGCCGCAAACGGCGCAAGTCGTCCAAGATGTCCAGCCCGCTTTTTCCGGGCATACTGATGTCCAGAATGAGCACGTCCCAGTCCTGGTGCATGACGCTCTCCAGGGCTTCTTGCGCCGCTTTTGCCTCCCCGAACGTGGCCCGGGGAAAGGCTTCGCCCAGAGTTTCTCGCAGCCCTCTGCGGACAACGGCGTGGTCGTCGGCAATAAGAATTCTCATCGCGATTCGTTCCGGGATAGGTTCAATCGTGGGAGCGGAATCCGCAACGTTACCTTGGTTCCTGAGCCGGGTACTCCTTCAATCTTAAATTCTCCATTCAGCAAAAGAGCGCGCTCTTGCATGCCCACGAGGCCCAGCGACCTGCGCCCGCCCAGCTGCGCTTCATCAAAACCCCTGCCGTTGTCCTGAACCACAAGAATGAGCTGATTTTCCTGAATTTCCAGTCGCGCGTTCACGCGCGTGGCTTGGGCGTGGCGCGCAACGTTCGTCAGTGATTCCTGAAAGATGCGAAAAATTGCCGTCGAGTGTTCGGAATCAAGTGCAAGCTGTTCCCGGGGAAGAACAACGGTACAGCGAATCCCTGTGCGGTTCTCAAACTCTTGCGCCTGCCCTTCCAACGCTGCCGTCAAGCCCAGGTCATCGAGCGTTTTCGGGCGGAGGTCTGACGCGATTCTCCGCACGGTAAAGATCATCTTATCCACTAATTCCAGGGCCGAATCGACCTTCACCCTGATCTGAGTCTGCCTCTTCGTCGCTTTGCGGCCGATGGCCGCGAGGTCCATCTTGATCGCCGTGCATGCTTGACCTAGCTCGTCGTGCATTTCTCGCGCCACCAGGGTGCGTTCTTCTTCCCGGACTAGCTGCAGCCGGGCCGCCAGAGCGCGCAATTGCTCAAGCGACTTCCTGAGCTCTCTCTCTGCGCGTTGTCGGACGTCAATTTCTTGCCGGAGATCGAGGTTCACTTTCGCGAGGATCGCAGCTCGCTGCTCGCCGCGCAGTTCCAGCGTCTCTTTGGCTTCCTTCAAAATCGCCTCGCGTGCGCGACGGTCAGTCGTATCCCGCGTGATCTTCAGGAATCCACGCAGGTTTCCGCTGGAATCTTTTACGGCTGTAATCAGCACGCTCGCCCAAAAGCGGGATCCGTCCTTGCGCACTCGCCAGCCTTCGTCCTTACATTCCCCCACCCGGGCCGCCTTCGCCAGGTTATATTCCGCCTTTGCGACCTCGTTGGGATCATAAAAAAGGGAGATGTATTTTCCCAGGACCTCTTCTGCGCGATAGCCTTTCAGGCGCTGTGCTCCCGCGTTCCAGCTGACGATGTGGCCTCGTGGATCCAGTTGGAAGACCGCGTATTCACGAACATTCTCAATTAACAACCGCAGGAACTCCTCGCCTTCGAGGAGCGCCTGTTGGGTATTCTTGCTTTCGCTCACGTTCTCAAAGGGAGTCTCCAAAATGATTCCGGGCGGCGCAGATTCAATTTCGAGCTCATCGGACAAACACCAGACTCGCGCTCTCCTTACTCCCTAGACTCCTTTTTGAATTCTTGCGGCGGCCACTCATTGGACTGGGGGACGGGAGTGACGTGAACTTCTGTATGACGAAACCGGACGCTAAACGGGCAGGGTATCTGACTTGAGACCGTCTGATCTTACCACAGTCACTGGGAGGTCATCTTCCGCGTTGTTTTCGGAAAAGGCAACAAGATTGTATGTCGGATTGGATCCCAAGCTCCCGGGCCGGGCAGACCATGGTGGCGGTGGACGATTCAGCGCAATCACTTGGTTCCCGCGGCCACCAAAGCCGGGCTGGGCCGAATCGGGTGGCCCGGGCTTTGACCTGAGGCATTGGGATTTGCCCGCCCCTGTACTTGACGGGCAGCGTCTGTCAATCCTCGTGAGATCAGTTCGGCGGTAGGGATGGCGTCCGAAATGGCGCAGACGTGGTTGGCCCGTCAATCCAATGGGTTTCAGGCGTGTGAAGGGTAGGGATTTTGGGCCGGCTGACCAGATCCGAGGCGTACTGCCGCTGGCCCCCACTAAGGTTCGGAATCGAGAGGACTCTGCGACGCAGCTTTGATTTGCTTGTGGCAAAAGCGAAGGACTTCGGCTGTGTTTCGTTCAGACTGGCCGCTCAATTCGTCGGAATCGTTTGGTAGAAGGCCAACGACGTGCCCCAATTCGTGGAGGAGGATCGTCATTTGCGCGCCGCGTGTGTTTCCGGGGTACGAGCCGGCTAGGAGCTCGCGCGAACCAGACAGGCGATAAAAACCGCCCTGGTGGTCCTGCTGAAACACGGGTGCGGCACGGACGAAGAACGCTCCGTTGGCGTTGAGGACGACGACGGTGCTGTTTTCGAGTGCCTTGGCGGCATAGGGGTGCTTCAACAGCATTTCCCCCGAGCCCGACCGCAAGCCAAGGACCTGCTTTGGTCCGTTGGTCTCAATGATGAATTTGAGCGAGGCAAAGGTGGACGCGGCGTTCGGGTCCACCCCTTGAAACCAAGCACTGCAGGAATTGTTGGACTGCAGAATTTCGATCACACCGCTTCGTGCCTGCGCGACGGCTAAGCCGGGCTTTCCCTTTGTGAGGAGTTGCGCCCGAATAGGATCGTTTGTGGCGAGCATATGGCTTTGGGCGAATGAAACGCCAGAGCTATACGCCACGCATAGGAACACACCGGGGCCTGCCAGCCTCAGCACGAAGCGCATCTTCATCTCCAGCCTAGACTTCACACCACCACAGGCCGTTTGGCGGGAAGCGCTTCAAGCGGCAGACCAATGTCCAGGTTCAATAGTGATACGAAGAGTCCCAGGGTTTTCTTTCAACGCACGGTGGGCGCGAGTTCTAAAGAGTTCTCGAGTGCCTGCTCAAAAACCACGCTAGATTTTTTTGGGCAGCCGAGCGCGGATGTTTTGGCCGTAGAAGGCCCTTTGTGCCATTGATTCAACTGCCCTTACGGATGCCCCAACGCGATTTTTGACCTTGAACCCTGAGGCTTTGGCTCATTTGGACCTAAAGCAGTGGAAGTCGAACTATTTCCAAGTTTCCCGTAACTAGCCCGTCGTCTACAAAAGCATCCCAGGGCATCAGCGCAACTAACCCACGAGAGCGCCCTCAGGGGAGTTCGTGACGCGAGGTTTCGGCGGCAGGCTTCGAAAGAGCTTCCCTAGGGTTTGAGAACTCCAGCGCCTCGTTGTTTACCGGGCTCCACTTCAGACTCCAAACATCGCGGAGGTAGTTCTGATAAACACGCCAAGGAGCTTTCGAACCCTGCTTCGGCCAACTTCCGATCGCTCGTTGCACATATCCCGATGTGAAGTTTTGCACAAAAGGCGCCACCGCAGTCTCATGTCCATTCCGCGGCGTGACCTGGCGCGCGCCCTTCCGGTCCATGAGGTTCAATAAGCGACACACATACGCGCAGATCAAGTCAGCCTTGAGCGTCCAGGAAGCATTGATGTAGCCGAAGACCGAAGCCGCATTGGGCACGCCCGACAACATCACTCCTTTGTAGGCCAACGTCTTGCCAAGGTCCACGCGGCGGCCGTCGACGTCAAGGTCTGCTCCCCCAAACGCCTGAAGCGCCAAGCCCGTCGCGGTTACCACGATATCGGCTTCCAACTCATCGCCTGATTGCAAGCGAATGCCTTTTTCGGTGAACCGTTCGATTTGACCGCTAACCAGGCTCGCCCGTCCAGACTTGATCGCCTCAAACAGGTCTCCGTCCGGCACCAGGCAGAGCCGTTGCTGCCAGGGATTGTAGCGGGGCGTAAAGTGCGTGCCTACGTCATATTCTGGTCCCAATTCCTTGCTAATCTTGTTGATAATCCCGGCCTTCACAAAATTGGGAAAGCTCTGCGCCAGGTGATAGACGTACATCATATAGGCGGCGTTCTTCCAGCGGCAGATCCGATAGGCCCATGCCGCAGGCATTAGGTGGAGCAGGAAATTTGCGACCGCGTCTCGTGCGGGTATCGAAACGATGTAGGTCGGCGAGCGTTGCACCATGGTCACGTGTCCCGCCGTCTTGGCCATCGCGGGCAGCAGAGTCACCGCGGTCGCGCCGCTGCCGATGATGATGACGCGCTTGCCCGCGTAGTCCAAATCCTCGGGCCAAGCCTGTGGGTGAACCGTGCGGCCGGTAAATCGCTCAATGTCCGGAAAATCCGGCAGGTATCCCGCGCGATAGCGGTAGTAACCTGCGCAAGAAAACAGAAAGTTGCAGGTAAGCGTCACTGGTTTGTCGCGCCCGTCGGGTTCCTGTCGCACTGCGCTCACCTTCCAAGTCGCATCTTGGGAGGACCATGCCGCGCGCTCAACCCTATGGCGGAACCGAATATGCTGGTCGATGCCTTGATCACACGCGGTTGCAGTGACGTAGTTCCGGATGTCATCGCCTGGGGCAATCGCTTTGGGGTTCGTCCACGGGCGGAACGAATAGCTCATGGTAAACATATCGGAGTCCGAACGCACGCCCGGATAGCGAAACAGATCCCAGGTTCCGCCGATGCGCTGCCGTTGCTCCAGGATAACGTAGCTTTTGTTCCGGCAGTATTTCTGCAAGTGATAGGCGGCGTCGATGCCGGATAGACCTGCGCCGATGATCAATACGTCGAAATGTTCCACGCCCACAAGTCTCTCCAGATTGCTGCTCTAGCAAACATTCCCAGAGGTTCTCGTTTCTTCGTTTTTCGGCCTTTCTGCGCCTCTGTTTCGGCGAGTATACATTTTGATCTTGCCCTTGGCCTAGCTGATTCGCCTTTCTTAGTTTTAAATAGAAGCGCTGCAATTATCCATGGTTGGAGGGGCACGATCAGTGGGAAAGAACCAGCTGCTTGAAGACCCGTCCGCCACTCTTTTCTAACCAAATGCTCTCTGGATCCCTTTCTCGGAAATTGACTTCGCGTTGGCCAGCACCTTAGGCGCCACCCCGGCGCAACGGTGCCAAGTGGAGCAAGCCATGGTAGAGAAACAACCTGAGTTTACGATCAGGGGCAATACGACCTCGCTCCCGAGGAATCGCTGGTTATGCCTGGGTAACAGTCGAATTGTCTAGCCGCTAGGATTATCACTAGGTTTCTGAACTCGCTCGAGACGTCTACCGAGTGCCGCCTGGACCCGCTTCGCGCGATATACTTCCTTGTATGTTTCTGCGACAGGGGATTTTATTCTGTGGCGCGCTGTGCTGGTTCGGCTCGCCCGCGTGGGGGCAAGCGACGCGCTATTCGGTGCAAGTGACGGCGGATTTCGAGCGCCATGTTCTGCGTGGCGAAGAGCGGATCGAGTTTTCAGCGAACTCGAGAGTCACGGAGTGGCAGAAAAAGGAAGGGCTGAAAATCACCGCAGCGAAAGTGGCAAGCGGAAAAGTGACGGTCAATGAGAAAGGCGTGAGCGTGCACGTGGCCGCTCCTGGCAAGCACGTTTTGCAATTTAAGTATGAAGCTGGGGCTGGGCAAGGGCTTCGCTGGTTCACGGACGCAGCATCAAACCGAGAGCGTTCGAATGAAACGGGATTCTTAACTGCGTTTTACTGCGACGCTTGGATGGTGTGCGACAGCAGCCCCGCGCAACGCGCCACGCTTCGGCTGGAGATCGTCATTCCATTCCAACCGGGCGGCGCGATGAGTTTGCGTGCCGTCGGTGCCGGGAAGCGAGGCAAACAGTGGCGCGCCAAGGATGGGAATCACTTCGTTTTTGACCAGGGCGAAGCGGTGCAGACGTACTTGTTCAGTTTTGGCGTGGCCAAGCTTGGCGTATCCGACGTCGAAAAAGTTTCACTCTATGCTCCGAGCTTGGACGCGAAAGCGGCTGCTCTTGCCAAGACGAGAGAAGCGTACGCGTTCCTGCGAGAAAAGGCTTCGGTGAGCCTCCTTGACCCACACTACACCCAAGCGTTCTTGCCAACCCTTGGCCGCGGCTTTGGACAAGAGGCAGCAGGAATGGCGCTCATGTCCGAGGAGTATCTTAGAGACCTAACAGACAAAGATGACGTGCAACTGATGGCGCACGAGTTGGCACATCAGTGGTGGGGCGTGCTTGTGGGGATTCGCTCGTGGTCGGACTTTTGGCTGAACGAAGGATTTGCCGAATTCATGTCCGACGCATACATCGAGAAGCATCAAGGTCGTGCGGCGTACGAGAAGCAAATGGCGGATTTGAAGGAGCGCATGCAGAAGCTGCGCGAAGAAGGAAAGGACCGTCCCTTGCATTGGGAGCAATGGAAAGATGCGCACGAAGCCTTAGGCGAGATTCCTTACGTCAAAGGGGCGTTGTTTTTGGATCGTCTGAGGACTGAGCTACTGGAAGAGACGTTTTGGCGGGGAATTGCACTCTACACAGCGAGGAACGCTCGAAGACTCGTCGATTCGACGGATTTTCAACGAGCCATGGAAGAAGCGAGCGGCCGCGATTTTCGCGAGCTGTTCGACGAAGCAGTGTATCACTGAAAATTCCACTCATTTTGTGTTCCGCCCTGAGTCTCGCGAGTCTTGTTGTGCTGCTCTTCGTCGACTGTTCCCGGTGATACCGGTAATGAGGTGTCCACGATGGGCAGACCACTCGACAAGCAGGAAGCGATCCCCTATGGGCATTTTGTTGATGCGCTCTATGCGAGGTTCAAGCGCGATCGCAATCTCTCCGAGCGGAGCTCGAAGGATATTCCCGTGCGATACGAACTGGCGGCATCAAAGCTCTTTCGCTCGTCGAGTCGAGAAACAGGCTTTCCGAGCGATGAGCCTACAAAATGTGACCGTAACTTTCTAAGCCGCATAGTGAAAGTACCTGCTCTTGTTCTGGCCTGGGATAACCATGCGCTTGCTCGAATGGGACGTTTCAGTTCTCGCCATTTAAGGTTTGACCCGGCGACCAACTTACCGGTGCTACGCTTTCTGTCCTTGCCCCCACCTTGCCAGCGACCGGGACCTTCCGTACAGCCCCGCTGGCCTTAATCGTTCTTGAAGCCGGGGGAAGGATGGGACTAAGCTTGCCGAGTGTTGTGGTGAGGACGGCACTGGGTTTACCGTTTCTCTGTCCTGGGTTTGGCCGAACGCCAACGGTGGCGGGCGCATCACGTTTCTCACCCCCGCATGATCTTTTGACTCCCTTTTGATTTCATAGGAGCGAGGGCGGGTCGAAAAGCCTAAATGACCACTCGGTGGCAGCGACACCCGGAATCTTTGTCGCTTGCCATACGATTCTCTTACTTGGCCGCATAGCGGGTGTGAATCACAACCTCGAAATCAACGAACAGAGTCGAGTTGATAGGAGGGATGGCCCCATGGAACGGGATTTGACGGAACGAATCTCGGCGCGAATCATCAGCTCCAATTTGCTCAAGAAAATCAGCGGACCTCTGGATGAGTTCTTGAATCGTTGTTTTCGAGCACCTGCGTTGCGTCGGCTCAAAATTTTTCTGAACGGAACATGGGTCGGCCATCCATTGCATCCGGTCCTGACGGATATACCCATAGGGGCGTGGACTTTGGCGATGGTGCTAGATCTGATCGGGCTGCTGTTCCAGCTTCCTCAACTTGGCGTGGCTTCAGCCATTGCTCTCGGGGTCGGTGTGCTAGGGGCAGCGGGTGCTGTTGCCGCGGGGGTGATGGACTGGCTGGACGTTGATCCGCCCAAAAAAGCCATCGGCGCCTTTCATGCCATGTTGAACACCAGCGCATCGGTCCTGTTCCTGGTCTCGTTCATAATCCGCTGGGGCCAGCGCTGGCAGCCTGGCTGGGGAGCATTCGCTGTTGCTTTGGCAGGATACCTGTTGGT
>Ga0126371_10003282_pt1 | contig 14123 bp, 18 predicted proteins | sample PanSoiMetaPlot_4_FD_110145 | JGI IMG/M metagenome (GOLD analysis project Ga0126371, IMG submission 110145) | Tropical forest soil microbial communities from Panama - MetaG Plot_4 | ecosystem: Environmental > Terrestrial > Soil > Tropical forest > Bulk soil | place: Panama | collected 2016-02-17 | reverse complement strand
CGCGTGCAAGCGCGACCACGTGCCATAGCATCGCCAAGCTATCCTTGCCCGCGCTCGTGTTCACGAGCACCACGTGATAGCGCGTTAAGTCCATAGGTGCCTGGGCGCCGTGCTCCAAGGTGAGCGCGGGCGCCGTTGAGTGTTGAGTGATGTTGATGAGTGAGTAAGTCATAAGTTGTGACTCGATCATAACCCCTGTTTTTGCGGTCGCCCTGGGGCTCGAAGCGCGCTCGCGTGAGTCACGAGTCTATGCGCGCGAGTCACGAGTCATGCTCTCCCACGTATCCATGCAGGATATGTTCGGTACCAGTTACGTTAACGTGCGCCTGCGACCGGCGGCGAGACGTAACGTAAGATCGAACGTGGGTCCTAACTTCGAGGCGCCGCCCCCCGGCGGTGGCGCAGCGCGCAAAACGCGAGTTATTCGCTCGACCTATTCAAGCGGTTCATAGGTATTAGTCGTTAACTGACTGATTCTATGGCATCTGCTAGTTGCTGGCGCTATGGTATTCCTAAGCGGAAATATGGTATTCCCAAGCTATGGAACCTGCTTTCGACCCAAAATGCCTGGAATTGGCGGAATACTTCCTGAATAGCGACACCGGACGCTGGACCGAAAAGGAGGCGCGGGAGTTGGCGGCGCAGATCCAGCAAACTGTGGAAGACTTTATGCATGGAGGCAGCTAATGTTCCGGTTGGCGAAAGCGCCTGAGAGCCAGGACGCAACGTTTTTTTTGCTCTGCGACCACCGGCAGTGCATGGAGGCGCGGCGCGGCCTGCCCAACATGACGAACCCTGAGGAGTACCGCCTCAGTAAGAAGCTGTTTGTCGAGACGGCGCGCACGGAAGGCTGGCTGATCGACCTGGAAGGCATCTACTGTCCGTTTCACTCGCGGGAGATCGCGTATATGGCGAAGGAGGCGCAGGAGCGGCAACAGCAAGTAGTTCCCGCCAACGGCGCGGACGTGGTAGCCTTCGGCAAGAGTAAGTAATGGCGAAGCGCACGACAAAGCGCATAAACAACATTGGAGTGAACGCACTCGCGCGCGAGTGCGATCTGCCGCAGTCCACGGTGAGCGGCCTGATGAAGCGCGGCATGACCGCCGATCAAATTCGCGCGCGGGCAGGCGTCAAGCCAGGGAAGCAATCGGTGGCGGAACCCGGCGAGTACGAAGTCGTGATGCAGGCCAGGAGCCGCATCGACGCCCTGGAGGATGCCAAGCTGCGGCGCGCGAAGGCCCTTGCGGAGCGCCAGGAGATCGAGAACGCGCTCAGGCGCGGCGAACTGATGCCGGTGAGCTACGTGCGCAAGTGGGCGTCGGAGTTCCTGAGCGCAGGCCGCGACGAGATGCTGCGCATCCCAGGGGAACTGGCGGATGCGCTCGCGGCGGAGAGCGATGCGCGCGAAGTGGCGGCGGCTCTGCGGGCGGCGATGGACCGCGTGATCGCGAAGTTTGAACAACTCGATCAGATATGGCAGGGGCAGGATCAGCAAGCGGCAGCTTAAGTTGGCTGCGGCCACGAAAGCGCAAGTTCCGCACCGAATTGACTACGAAGGTTCCGGCATGGATGGAGTCGGTAATCGAGGCTATCAATTGGCCGGAACATGGCCGGTTGGGCCAGAACTATGATTACGTTCGCGGCTACATTCTGCGCAACGTCTGGTCGGAAAAGCCGTGGACGGCTATCGTCTTGAGCTATGGAGATGATCCGCCGGATGCGAACAGCTTCAAACTTCTTCGCGATGCGCGGAGATGGGCGTTCAATGTATTGCGCAAGCGCAACAAAATATCACGCGAGGAGGATTTGATGTGGCGACTGGTAATGCCGGATTCCTAGTCCCCGGCTTCCCCTGGACTCCGGTCTTCGAGGAACTGCGTGGGATCTTCAAGCTGAGACCGAAGGTCCCGCTCTCTCAGTGGGCGGAAGACAACATCGTTCTTTCGCCTGAATACTCCAACTCCACCGGGCCGCTGCAACTGTATGGCTGGCAGCGCGGCATCTTCGATGCGATCACCGATCCCACGGTAGAGACCGTGGTCATCAAGACCGCGACCCAGATAGTGAAGTCGCTCGCGATCATGGCGGCGATAGCGTACTGGATCGCGGAAGACCCAGGGCCGATCTTGCTGGTGGAGCCGAAGAAGGACAGCGCGAGAGATTTCTCGAAGCGCCGGTTGATGCCGCTCTCGCGCGATTGCGCCGCGCTGCACGGGAAGATCAGCGACTCAGTGCATGACGGCCACAACACGATTCAGAGTAAAGACTTCCCCGGCGGCAACCTATTGATCGTCTCCGCACGCACGCCGATTGATTTGGCGCAGCATACGATCCGTTATCTGGTGTGCGACGAAATTGACAAGTACGACGAGGACGTGGGCGGCAGCGTCGAGCGCCAGGGCGAAGGCGATCCTATTGATCTTGCCTGGGAGCGCGCGATGACGTTTGGGAGCAGGCGGAAGCGCGTGCTCGCGTGCAGTCCGACCGTGGCCGGTCAGTCGCGGATCGAGAAGGCATTCGCTCTCTCCGACCAGCGCCGACCCTGGGTGCCGTGCCCGCACTGCGGGACGATGCAAGTGCTCCGCTTCCGCGACCGCGACGGCTACCACGTCAAATGGGATACGGGCGTGGCGCGCGAGCTTCAGCCGCAGACGGCGCGCTACCACTGCGTGAAGTGCGATAAGCCCTGGACGGAACAGCAACGCTGGCGCGCGTGCAACCACCACGTCGAGTGGAGACCGGACCATCCGTCCATCGAGCGCGGCGTAGCCGGATTCTGGATCTCGCATCTTTATGTCCCTCCGACCTGGAAAACGTGTGCGAGCATCACGCGGCAATTCCTGAGCGCGAAGGACGATAGACAAAGTCTAAAAACTTTCATCAACACGACGCTGGCCGAAGAGTGGGTGGAAGAAGGCGAAGCGCCGGATAAGGAGGTGCTGTTCGCGCGCAGGGAATCGTATCCGTTCCAGGACGCGGCGATCATTCCCCAGGGAGGGTTGTTCCTGACCGCAGCCGCCGACGTGCAGGAGAATCCGCCCAGGCTGGAAGTCGAGATCAAAGCCTGGGGACGCGGCAGGGAGAACTGGAGCATCGGCTACTGGATCTTGCAGGCGTTCGCGGAGAACGGCCAGGAACTGCCGGTGTCGAGCCGCGAAGTATGGGACCGCCTGGAAGAGCTACTGCAACGCGAGTGGCAGCACGAGTCAGGGCACGCGCTGCCGATCCTGGCGATCTGCATCGATACCGGCACGAACCCCAAACCCGTGTACGAGTTCGCTAGACGCGCTGGGCATTTTCAACTTGCGTACGGTCCCGCCGGTATCAAGCTGATTGCGAACCGTACCATCGTGCCGGTGAAGGGCAACGACGATCCGCTGCGGATCATCAGCAAGATTTCGAAAGAGGACGCGGCCAGGAAGCGCCAGGGCGTGAGGATCGTCTCCATCGGGACCGTGTGCGCGAAGGCGGAGATCTTCGATCTGTTGCGCCACGTGCAGCCGTCAGGCGACGGGTCGGCGTCCCCAGGGTGCTATCACTTCCCCTTGTATGACATGACCTACTTCGAAGGCATCACGAGCGAAGTGAAGATCGTGCGCGCCAGCGGCATCGTGGAATACGAGAAGCGCGGCGCCCGAAACGAGCCGGTGGATCTCGCGGTGTACAATCGCGCGGCTGCAAGCATCGTGGGGATCGACCGCATGTCAGAGGCCCACTGGCAGCGGTTTGAAGCGGCAGTCGCGCCGATCAGCGGCGTACGACCAGCGCCCGCACCGGCTCCAGCGCCGCCTCCGCCGCCGGTCGTGCAGCAACCCCAGGTGCCGGTTTCGCCGCAGTACGGACCCAGGCCAATGCGCGGCGGGTTCCGCCGGTGGTAGGCTTATAGCGGACACACGGTAACTTTACTTCTTTCTGTTCGATTCTTCCCGGCGGCGCCCAACCCGCCGGTTTTTTATTTCCGTGCTAATCTGGAGCCGTCAATCGTTTGTGTTAAACCTGTTCGGCCCCGGCGGCCCACTACGCCGTGGCTTTTTCATCTGCTAGCTGTTGTGGTATGCTATACGCCATGACGGTTCACCAATTCATTACCAAGGAAAGAACAAAAGCCCTGCGCAAGGGCAACGCGGCGCTCGTGAAGGGCCTGGACGTTGCGGCGGAGATCGCCCAGGGGAAACGCTGCCCGAAGGGCCACGCGGGCGACGACCTGACATCGGTCGCGGATGGCACCGTATATTGCCTGAAGTGCGACGGCGCCCACGACACGGAAGAGGCGGTCGCGGAGTGCCTCACCGACCTGGGGATCGAGGTGCGAGCATAACCATGTACTTCTCCAAAGACAAACAAGTGCTAAAGCGCCAGCGAATCGAGGCGCGGATCGTGCGGCAAGTGGTGGACGATGCGCTGGCCGCTGGCTTTACGCTCGATGTGGATACCGGCGGCGATGAGCCTGATCTCGCGGGATCTCGCGACCGCAAGGCCGTACTGAAGGCCATGATGGAAACGGATGAGGACTACCTGATCCTGCATCGCGGCCAGCAGAGCGGCTGGGTTCGGTTCGTCTACGGCAACGAGGGCTGGTACGTCATCAACGACTACACGGTAAACCTGGAGCCGGTGCTGGCGGGCGCGAACGCGCTAGCCGAACGGTTGGAGGCGCGGGCTGGCGCGTAGTTGACAGCAGCCCACTACAACGAATACGGCAGACGCCCCGGCAGCTTCGGCTGGCCGGGGCTTTTTTATTGGCGTATCATTCCCGTATGGTTGGACGCGCCGATCTCGCTATCTACCAGGGCGACGACTGGGCCGGAATCGTGACCGTGTACGACGGCGGCGCCGCCGCAGTGCTCACGGGCTATTTGCCGCAGGCGCAGATCCGCCTGGGGCCTGCCGACACGAATCCGAAGGTGCTGGTGGAGATCGCCGCCGCTCTCGATACGACCATCACCGGCCAGATCAACCTGTCGATCCCCAGCACGACCACGACGTACATGAGCGGCAGCTATGCCTGGGACTTGCAACTCACCACGCCGACCGGCGTGATCATGACCTTACTTGCCGGTCAGGTGGTCGTCACGCAGGAGATCACGAGGGAGGCGGCGGCATGAACGCGAAGCTCACGCAGCCGCAGCGGTTCACCGCAGTGCTGGGTTCCGCGACGGCCACAGGATCGCCAGGGCCTCCTGGACCGCAAGGGCCTCCTGGGCCAACCGGGCCGACCGGCCCCACAGGTCCGCAGGGCGTGCCAGGGCCAGCCGGTCCCACAGGTCCGCAGGGCAATCCAGGCCCTCCCGGCGCTTCAGGAAGCGGCTCGCCCGCTGGCTCGACGGGACAGATCCAGTTCAACAGCGCGGGCGCGTTCTCCGCTTCGCCTAACTTAACTTGGGATGGCGCGCACGGCAATTTAGGAGTGGGAACCAGCACGCCCGTATACAACATCGACGTAGTGGATGTTGGCGTTCAATCATCCCGGTTTCAGACACTGAACCCTACCGGATACAGCGCGATCAAGCTTGCTGATAGCAGTGTCGCAGCGCAGATCTGGTTCAACTCCGCTGGCGTGAATCCGGCGAATGAGCTTGCGCTGTACAACGGCGATACGACCGGCCCGATTTCCCTCTACACCTCCAGCGGACAAGTGACGATCTTAGCCAACGGTAATGTCGGATTCGGCAAATACAATCCAGCCTACGCCGTCGATATTATTGGCGATTGCAACCTGAGCGCGGGCCACGTCTACCGCGTAAATGGCGTGCCGATCTCTACTGGCGGAAGTGGTAGCCAGACGCCGTGGACGAGCGACATCGATGGCGGCAATTTCAATTTGACCAACGTCAATATTGCTTTCGCCACTCTCTTGTTTTCCAACAAGGGAAACTTTCCATGCGTGCGGCTCGACAGCGCGACGGTGAAGTTCCAGGATTCCAACGCGCACTTCAACTGGTCTATCGACAACAGCGCCACGGATCTGCGCTTCGTAAAAAACAACGGCGCACAGATGTTGCTCACCTTGTCGTATGCCAATCAGTATGTGGGCATTAATCAGTCAATCCCAGCCTACCCGCTTGATATCGTTGGCGACTGCAACATCACGGGCGTCTACCGCGTGAACGGCGTGCCCATCGCTGGCGGCAGCGGGATGACCGATCCCACGACGACGCTGGGCGATCTGATCGTCCGTGGGTCGAGCGCGCCGAACCGTTTGCCCGTGGGTACAAACGGTCAAGTACTGACGGCGGATTCCGCGCAGACCTTGGGCGTCAAGTGGGCTACTCCCACTGGAGGCAGCGGTGGTTCGCAGACTCCGTGGTTGAGCGACATCCAGGGCGGCGGCTATCAGTTGCTCAACGTGAACAACATCTTCGCGACCGGCATAGTGGTGATTGGCCTTGGGTATAGCGGCGGGACCGCTGGCGATCTCAGCGTAGGCCGACTGAGCAATCCTACCCAAGGCGTGATCTTCTTCGGCAACAACCCTAGTCGCTATATCTATTACGATTCGTTCCAATTCCAGATATCGGGTGGAATGACCGTAAACGGCGATGGCGTAGTCGGCGGCAACTTCTGGACTACGGGCCAGCCTAAGATGACCGGCCTCCAAACATACGCGAGTAACGCGGCGGCTCTCGCTGCCGGATTAGTTGCTGGCGCACTCTATACCGATGGCGCGGGCGCTGTGAAGGTGGTATTTTGACGGCATGGCGCCGACCGGACCTATTCCCGGCAACCCGATCCCGCCGCCTCTCGCGATCACGCAAGAGACGCTCCTGACGCTTCAGCAAGCCATCGCATCGGGCGTGCGTACCGTGCGTTTCCAGGATCGCACCATCGAGTATGCGAGCATTGATGATCTGATCAAGGCGGCGAATTACCTTCAACAACTCCTGGCCGGTCAGGGCGCAATCACCGGCGCTCACCGGCAAATCAGGCTGTACACCAATAAAGGATTATGACCGCTCCCGCCATCATGCCTTCGAAGAAAACTGCGATCACGCCGCGCACGGCGCTGATCTCGACGCTGCGCACGTGGTTACTCTACCGCGACCGGGCGTTGTGGGCGTTCGTATCGGGGACGGAGGCCGACGATCCGCTCGAAGTCATCGAGATCTCCGACGACATCCAGGAGCACATCTCAGAGGCCAACGCGGCGCGCGACCGCGCCCTGGAGATCGCGCGAAGCATCGCAAAAGAGGGCGAGCAGAAGGTCTCGACCGTGATGCGCGAAGCGATCACGGAACTGCTCGCGAGCGAGTCTCCGCAATTTTTACTGTCGCTTTCTCACATCCCAGGCAGCTTCTGAGCTATCATCGACGCAAATGGCGTCGGCCAGAACAATTAACCGGCTCCACGATTTAAGCTCGACTCCTGCCGTGCTTACTCGCCGCGCAGACGCCGTGTTCCCTCCGCAGTACACCGGCTACACCGGCAGCGGATCGCCCTACGATGCGACCGGCAGCGGAAGACGCCTGGGGCAGTGGAATCCGACCCGGCTGGGGCCGACGACATCGTTGTGGAGCACGCGCGACCTGATGTTGGCAAGGTGCCACGATGAGGTCCGCAACAATCCGCTCGCGACCAGCGCGGTGGATAATTTTGAAAGCCAGATTATCGGGAACGGGATCAAGCCGAAGTGGCAGTTGAAGGACGAGGCCCTGAAGGAGCAGATCGAGCGCGAGTTTCGGTTGAGCACTTCGAACACGGCCATCGACTACAACGGCAAGTGTGATTTTTTTGGCTTGCAGGCGTTAGCGGCCAGGGAGATATTCGAAGGCGGCGAAGTGTTCGTGCGCAGGCACGTCAGGCCGCTCAACTGGAATCCGAACCCGAACGTGAAGATCCCGATGAGAGTGCCGCTTCAGTTCCAACTGATCGAGAGCGAGCAGGTTCCCATTTGGTTGAATCTCAGCGCCACGCCTGGGCCGATTGTCGCGAAGCCTGGGAGCGTGGTCCGCACCGGTAAAGAATACGACGCCCAGGGAAGGCTCGCCGCGTACCACATGTATCGCGAGCATCCCGGCGAGACCATGTTCTTTACTTCGACGGCGCTGCAATTCGTCCGCGTGCCATCGGACTATATGCTGCACTGTTACAAGCCGTTTCGCGCGGGACTGCTGCGCGGCCAGCCGCATCTGTCGAGCGTGCTGGTCACGCTGCACGAGCTAGCGAAGTACACGGACGCGGCGGTTGTCGCGAAGCAGATCCAGGCCATGTTCGCGGGCTTCATAACCAAGCTCACGCCGGAAGGCGAAGTCGTGCCGGTAGATTTGCCGGGTGCGCCTGGAGCCGCATATCAGCCGCCTGGAGTGCGCTTGGGCGAGCTAGAGCCGGGATCGTTGAACGAACTCTACCCAGGGGAAGATATCCGATTTCCGACGCTGCCCGCGAATACGGATCTCCAGACGTTCATGTCGGTAATGCTGCATCAGTTCGCGGCGGCGATAGGCGCGAGCTACGAACAGATCACTGGCGACTTGAAGGGCGTCAATCTCTCCTCGATCCGCGCCGGTCTCCAGGACGTTCATCGCAAAGCGGAGCAATTTATCTACAACGTCGTCGTGGCGCAGTTCTGCACGCCGATGATGCGCTGGTGGCTCGATGAAGCGGTCCTCTGCGGGCGTCTGAATCTCCCTGGGTACGCGGAGGAACCGGAGCAATACTGGGATGTCTCCTGGATGCCGTGCGGCTGGCCGTTCGTTGATCCCGACAAGGACGTACAGGCGAAGATGCAAGCGGTGCGCTGCGGCTTCACATCGCGCGAAGCGGTGTGCGCGGAGACCGGCGAGGACGCCGCCGACATCGACGCGGCGCAAGTGCGCGACAACACGCGGGCCGATGCCATTGGTTTGGTCTACGATTGCGATCCGCGCAAGATTCTCGTGGGCAAGGAGACTTCGCCAGAGGCCACGGAAGAAGGGACGCCCGAATCCCAGGACGAGGACCAGGAGCAGGACCAGGGCAAGCCGCAGAAAGTAGGTGCATGATGAAAGCGCCGCTCATTCACGTTGCGCAGATGGTCTTCAATACTCCGCTCGCGATCCAGGTGGAGAAGCTCGAAGCCATCCTGCACGCCATCGGTCCCAGGCTGGTCGCGGACAGCGATGCGCTCGATGAGTTGCTGCGCCTGCACGCGATCCCGGCGCGGCCCATGTTGATCAACGACGCGGTGGTGATCGCGGCCCAGGCCGACGACGACGACCGCAACAAGAAGCCCTACAAGCTCACGCCCGAAGGCATCGCGATCATCCCTGTAACCGGCTCGCTGATGAAGAAGAATTCCTGGATGTCGGCATCGTCAGGGTTGTGCAGCTACCAGGGCCTGGAGAGCGCCTGCGTGGCCGCGCTCGCGGACCCGATGGTGAAGGCGGTGCTCTGGGATGTCGACAGCCCAGGCGGAACGACGCACGGCTGTTTCGAGTTGAGCGATGCGCTCTACAACCTGCGTGGCGATAAGCCGATGTGGGCGTGCGCCAACGATCTCGCGGCCAGCGCGGCGTACTGCCTCGCGTCGAGCGCCGACCGGCTGTTCGTCACGCGCACCGGCGGCGTGGGCAGCATCGGCGTCTTCGCGCTGCACTGCGATCAGTCGGCGGCGGATGAGAACATAGGCGTGAAGTTCACGTACGTCTACGCGGGCGAGAAGAAAACCGAAGGCAACCCGCACCAGCCGCTCACTAAGTCGGCGCGGGCCGACATCCAGGCCGAAGTGGATCGCGAGTACGTCATGTTCACCCAGGCCGTGGCGCGCAATCGCGGCTTCGCGGGCGCCACCCAGGAGAAGGTGCAGAAGACCGAAGCCGCTGTTTTATACGGCGAGAACGCGGTCGGAATGCTGGCCGATGACGTGGCTACGCTCGATGAGGCGCTCGAAGCCCTGACGCGGAAAGTCAATGGCCCCAGGGTGAAATCCTCTGGAAAACTTGCGCTTGAAACACAAAGTGTGGATAATGCTCCCAACGGGGCCGTAGCGGCGGGACCGGGAACGGTAGACATGGTGCCTGCTATACCGCCGCACAAAACCGCCACTTCAGACAAAGCCTGGAGTGGTCCTACCGCCAAGAAAAACCTGCGCGAGGATGCCGAAGCCGCGTATTACCGCAGCGCCTATGCATTCGCGAAACCGGACGGCGACCCGAAGACCAAAGCCGGTTATTCCTACATCCACCACGAAGTATCGAGCGGCGGCGACGTGGGCGCGGCCAACATTAAGGCGTGCCAGACCTCTATCGGCGTGTTGAACGGCGGTCGCGGCGGCACGGTTCTGAAGGGCGGCGACCGCAAGGGCGTCTATAACCACGTCGCGAAGCATCTGCGGGACGCGAAGCTGGAGCCTGCGCCGCTCGCGGAGTATCGCGACTATCTCGCCGCGTGCCTGGAGTACGCTCTCGAAACCGGAGATGCCCAACTGCACTCCGAAATCCTGGTCAACCTCGTAACCGATGCAGACGGTGACGTGAAAGGAGCCGATATGGCAAAGCCCTGCGATGACGACATGAAGAAGGCCAAAGGGTCCGCAGCCGAAGACGTTGACGCCGCCGATCCGAAGGATGACGAGAAGGACGACGACGACGAGAAAGACGACGACGAGGACGAAGACGAGGAAGACGACGAGAAGAAGAAGGATGCCAAGAAGGGCGCGTCCACTCGCTCGAAGAAAGCCGCCAAGGACGATGGCGACGAGGACGAAGACGACAAGAAGGGCCGTCGTGGCTCAGTAACGGAGATGCCAATGGTTGCCAATGCCGCCGCAGAAAGGATCGCGGACCTGTGCGAAATCGCCGGGGCGCCGGAACTGGCCGCGACGTACATCAAGAACCGTCTCACCGTCGATCAGGTGATCGCGAAGCTCAGTGAGCGCCGGTCGAAAGCTTCCGCCGAAGCCGGGACCGTCAATTCCTTCGTCTCTGGCGATGGCGGCTTCGGCCCTGGACCCAACCAGGGGAGCGGGCAGGCGTCCATCGATGAAGCCATCCGGCAGGCGCACGTGATGGCGCAGAATTCGGGCGGCAAGCTCACGCGCTCGAAGGCGTTTGAGCAACTGTTGAAGGCGAACCCGGCGATCTACGACCGCTACATGGAAGAGCGGGACGCGGTGATCGCGCAGTCGCCCAGCGGCTCTGGCCGCGTGTTACGCGAGTATGTGCTCAACAACCAGCGCCGGTACATGGCTGGCCTGGGACTGAGTATGACCATTGACGACGTGCCTGCGCGCCGTCAGATGTAAGGAGGAAACGATGCCGTACAACGAGGGAATGTTCAATTGTTACACCGCGCCTGCGGGCGCCGACTTATCGGGCAAACAGTTTTATGGCGTATCGCTCGTCAACGATACCGCGAACCCTCCTGGCGTGCATGTTGTCGTCGGCACGACATTGAAGGGCATCGCGGGAATCTTGCAGAACAATCCGCTGCCGGGGCAGGCCGCGCAGGTTCAATCGACCGGCGCTACCAAGGCGGCGATTTCAGCGAGCGTAGTGGTCACCGGCGGTACCACGTTCTTGCAGTGCGATGTAGGCGGAACGCTCACGCCAGTGACTACCGGCCAGATCGTGGCGCAGGCCCTGGAGACAATAGCTTCGACGCCGAACGTGATGATCATCAGCGTGCGTTTGATGATGGGCAACGCGGCTACCGCGTAGTTTGTTAGTTAGTTGGACCCTGGGGCGTTTGGCAGTAACTCATAACTGCTTTGTGGTCACGCGGGTTGGCCCTAGAAGAAAGCGATAGCTTCCCGCACCCTGACGAGATACGCATTCCTGCGTGTCTTTTCCCCTTGATTACTTAATTTTGCCGCTGGGCTAGAGGCTTACTCTGGCTGCGCGCGAGGAGTAACTGAAGTGGCTCAACCAACGATGTCGGACCTGCACGTCAATGCCTTATTGACGGATATGAGCGCAATGTACGCGCAGGAGCAGGATGTTTTCATTGCGCGGGACGTGTTCCCAATCGTGCCGGTCACTAAGATATCCGACCGATACACGGTCTACTCTCGCGCTGATTTTAATCGGAATCAAATGCAGAAGCGCGCCCCAGGGACGCTCGTGAAGAACGTGGGCTACCGGGTGGACACGCAGCCGACTTATGTCTGCGACGTGTGGGCGCTGGGCCGCGCGATTGACGACCAAGTCAGAGGCAACGCCGACGCGGTCTTCAATCTCGACTTAGAGGCTACCCGCCTACTTACAACTCAGTCGTTGATCAACCGCGAGTATGTGTGGTTCACCACGTTCTTCGCGGCTAACGTCTGGTCGAATAACTGGACCGGCAATGCGACGGCTGGCGCCAGCTATCCCACGACGCCGCCTACCTCGCCCGCGTCGAGCTACAACTTCATGTTCTGGTCGAACTCAGCGTCCACGCCGATCCAGGATGTCCGCACCATGAAGCGCATCGTGCAGATGACGAATGGGGGATTTAGACCCAACAAAATGGTCATCGGTCGGCCCGTGCTCGACGTGCTGATCGATCATCCCGAATTCGTGGACAGGGTCAAATATGGGCAGACGGCGCCCAGACCCGCGAAGGTCGTGCTCGAAGCGTTGGCGGAGATCTTCGAGATGGACACGGTGCATGTGTCCGATGCGATCTACAACACCGCCGCCGAAGCCGCAGGCCCCGATTCCGGCGCGAGCTACGTGCCGCCCTCCTATAACCAGGGCATCAACGCGGGTGAGTCGAATTCCTTCATCGCCGGTCCCAACGTGTGGATTGGCTACACGCCTCCAGCGCCCGGTCTGATGACTCCAGCGGCGGGATATACGTTCGCGTGGAGCGGCTATTTCGGCGCCACCCAGGCCGGTGAGCGCATCAGCAGTTACTATTTCCAGCCGGATAGATCCACTCACGTGGAAATCGAGTCGGCTTACGCGCAGAAGGTCATCTCGCCCGATATGGGCGGCATGTTCCTAAGCTGCATCTAAACTCCGCAGTGAAGCGGGCAAAGGAGAAGGCAAAGATGGCGAACGAAAAGCCAAAGGAAACTACGCCGACCACGCCTGGGCAGCATCCAGCCGCCGGTCAGACCGATAAGAAGGCCCAGGGCGACGAGAAGCCGGAACAGCCGCTATCTCCGCGCGAGCAGGCGGAGAAGGACGCGGAGAAGCTCAGTGACGCCGACAAGAAGCAGATCATTGCCGACGCGGTGCAGGGCTATTTGAGGACGAATTACATCACCGGAGTCACCCTGGTGGTCTGCGAGCAGTTCGTTGCCGATTCGCTGAAGGCAGCGCGCAGCGCGGCGCAGACGGGACAACAGACGGGACAGCACGCCAGCCCGCAGCATCAGGCCGGTGAAGGACACACGCACAAGTCGTGACACACGCGCTCATACCCTGGAGGACGCTTACGCGCGGCGGCGTGCCGCCCTTGAAGGTCGCGCGCCTGCCGCTCACCGTGGGCGAGGTGACGGTACCAGTGGGCGCGCAGCTCGATCCTGAGCTATTCCCGCATCAGATCAGGGCCGAACGGCTCCGCCAATTTTACGAAATGCGCCGCCTGGAGCCTATGGAGGGATCGTTGACGCTACGCGAATACTACCTGAAAAGTCTCGCGAAGCGCAGCGGGCAGGCTTCAGGCGAGACCATCGCGCCGATCACGCCCGTCGCCTCTGAGATCGTCGCGGATCTGCCGCCGGTCGAAGCGCCGGTGGAGCAACCGAAGCCGAAGCCGCAACCGCAACCGAAGCCGAAGCCGAAGAACAAGCGATATGGACTTTGATGTCTTAGTCGGAAGAATGGACGATACGCTCACCGCGACGTTCCGTAAGATCGACAAGCCTTCGGGGCAAGTGATTCAGCTTGTCATTCATCCGCGAGACGGCAGCGGCGATGTCTCCGTGGATTGCATCGTGGAGAGTCCCGCGATCCAGGAGGATTACATGCCGGGTTCGGCGCAGGGTTCAGCGATGCTCTGGCTGTTCGTCCCGGCCAGCGCGGGCGTGGACGATCTGCGCAGCGATACGGCGACTTACAACGGCGTCGATTACGACGTTGTGCAATCGGACGATGACCGGTGCGGCGGCGTGCATATCCGCCTGCGCAAGCGGTCCTTCCCGTGGAACCAGTGAGGAGCGATGATCCCTTCCAAGCTAGCCGTCGATTCCGTGATCGCATCGTTGAAGTCGATACCGG
>Ga0126371_10003281_pt1 | contig 14124 bp, 9 predicted proteins | sample PanSoiMetaPlot_4_FD_110145 | JGI IMG/M metagenome (GOLD analysis project Ga0126371, IMG submission 110145) | Tropical forest soil microbial communities from Panama - MetaG Plot_4 | ecosystem: Environmental > Terrestrial > Soil > Tropical forest > Bulk soil | place: Panama | collected 2016-02-17 | reverse complement strand
CATCTTCATCAAATTGAAACATTTAGCTTATGATCCGAAGCCTCAAGAAGGCCGAAGAAATCCCACTTGTCGAGACCGGGTGTCGAATCTTCGACAGCACGCGCTATACTAGCCTCGGGGCGTCGGGCAGTTGTTGGGCTGGGGTTTATCTCCTTCGGTACCCGGTTTTGATCGACTCCTACAATTTCTGCATTTGATGGACGGTGATGGCGACATTCCCCAATACATTTGATCCCTCTGAGAATCAGTACGTTACGCTGCTGGAAGTTTCGCAGGCGATCGCCAATCACAAGAGTTTGCACGAACTGCTGCAAGACCTGGCCCGTCGTCTTCACACGGTTCTTAACTTCACCTACCTGAGCCTGATCCTCCACGATTCTGTTGAGGACGTGATGCGGCTGCATACCCTGCACTCGGAAGACAGCGCCACGTTTCAACCTGGCGCCGCATTTAGCATGACGGAGTCTCCTTCAGCCGAAGTCTGGCGCACGCAGAAGCCGCTGATTATTGCCGACACGCGCATAGAAACTCACTTTTCCCGCGCGATGAGGATGCTGAACGACAACTCAGTACGCTCCTTCTGCAGCCTGCCCCTTACAACCGCGCGTCGCCGTTTGGGAACATTCAATCTCGGGAATTCGCGGCCCAACGCCTACAGTTCGTCTTCAACCGGAATTCTGCAGTTAGTCGCTTCCCAAGTGGCTGTCGCCGTCGAGAACACTCTCAACTACGAAGACGCTCGCGTCCTCCAGCAGCAGGTGATTCGTGAACGCGATCGCCTCAAGTTGCTGCTCGCCGTGAACAACGCCGTTGTGTCCAATCTCGCGTTGCCCGAATTGTTCCGAGCGATTCCGTCGAGTGTCCGCAATGCCATGCAGTGCGATGCGACGTGCCTCTCACTGCCCGACCGTGAAAAAGAGAATCTTCGTGTCTACGGGCTCGACTTTCCTGCGGCCAAAGGCTTTATGCAGGACCAGATGGTCCTTCCGATTGAGGGCACGAGTCCCGGAACCGCCTATCAGACGGGCAAGCCGGTGCGTTTCGGGAACGCGCCCAAGGCGCTTGCTCCGATGGCGCTCAAGGTCAACGCCGCTGAGGGATTCGAGTCGGGCTGCTTCCTTCCTGTGATTCGGGGGAATCGCACGCTTGGAGTCCTGCATTTGCTGGACCGGCGTCCCGACGCATTCAGCGAAGAAGACGTCGAATTCTTGCGTCAGGTGGCTAGCCAGGTTGCGATTGCTCTTGAGAACGCCCTCGAATTCAGCGAACTCAGCGAATCCAAGGAGCGGCTCGCCGAAGAGGGTCTCTACCTGCGCGATGAAATCCGGACCGAACATCAATTCGAAGACATCCTTGGCAACAGTACGGGACTGAAGCAGGTTCTCCATCAAGTCGAAACCGTTGCTCCCAACGACACCACGGTGTTGATTCAGGGAGAGACCGGCACGGGAAAGGAGTTAATCGCCCGTGCTATCCACGCTCTCAGCTCGCGTCACGACAATATTTTCGTGAAGTTGAACTGCGCTGCGATCCCCCTCGGACTACTTGAGAGCGAATTATTTGGCCACGAACGCGGCGCATTTACTGGAGCAATCGCAAGAAAAGTGGGGCGATTCGAGATCGCTGACACAGGAACCTTGTTCCTGGATGAGATCGGAGACATCCCGCTTGAACTACAGCCCAAACTCCTGCGCGTCTTGCAGGAACAGGAATTCGAGCGCTTGGGTGGGACTCGCTCCATCCGCACTGACGTTCGACTCATCGCAGCCACCAATCGCGATTTAAGCAAAATGGTGGAGCAGGGCCAATTTCGCGCGGACCTCTATTATCGCCTGAATGTCTTCCCCATCATGATTCCTCCGCTGCGGGAGCGTCGCGACGATATTCCGATCCTCGTTCGCTACTTCGTCGACAAATATGCGAAGGCAATGAATCGCAAGATCGAACGCATCCCCGCCTCGATCATGGATGCGATCACTCGCTACTCCTGGCCCGGCAACATCCGCGAACTGCAGAACTTCATGGAACGAGCTGTCATTTTGTCCGAGGGATCAGCGTTGCGCCCGCCGATGGGAGAATTGCGGGAAATAAAGTCCAAAGCCAGCTCCGCGACCTTGAAAGACGTGGAGTACCGCCATATTGCCCAGGTGCTGCGCGAATGCAATTGGGTCCTCGGAGGGGCGCATGGAGCCGCAGCGAAGCTTGCCATCCCTCGCACGACGCTGATCTACCGGATGCGGCGGTTGGGAATTCAACGAACAGATGACTGAGGTCCGTGCGTCGAAGTGTGTCGGTCCATCGACACCTGACAGCTGCTAAACCATTCTCTTCAAAAAACATCTGCTCCCTAACTGCCTGACTGGTCATCAAATCGGTTGCCTGCCGAAAACGAACCCGGCTTGGTATCGCCATTGCACTTGCATGCACTCGGAATTGTGTCTCTGGTTGGCGACTCGATCTGTAAAGTAGCCGTCGGTTTCACAGCCCAACCCGCCCTTGCAGGCCGGTTGCCTGCATCACGAGATTGTCATGTGGATTGTTAAGTTAGCTCTCAGGCGCCCTTATACCTTTACTGTTCTCGCTCTGCTGATTCTTATTCTCGGCCCGATCGTTATCCTGCGAACACCCACCGACGTTTTTCCTGAAATCAACATCCCTGTGGTCAGCATCGTTTGGAATTACAGCGGGCTGTCGGCCGAAGACATGGGGAACCGGATCACTTCGGTGACCGAGCGCGCGTTGACGACGCTGGTCGATGACATCGAGCACATCGAGTCCCAGTCGTTGAACGGCATTGCTGTGGTCAAGGTGTTCTTCCAGCCGCACGCCGATGTCAACAAGGCGATCGCTCAAGTGACCGCGATCTCGCAGACGCAACTTCGGCAGCTGCCGCCTGGAACGACCCCGCCGTTGGTACTCTCGTATAACGCCTCCACGGTTCCGATACTGCAGTTAGCGCTCTCAGGACAGCAACTGTCTGAACAGCAGTTGTTCGATTTCGGCGTCAACTTCATCCGAACGCGCTTGATTACGGTGCCCGGTGCTGCGATTCCTTACCCCTATGGCGGAAAGCAGCGTCAAGTTCAGGTGGATCTGAACACGAACGCTCTGCAAGCGAAGGGGCTCTCACCGCTCGACGTTGTCAATGCTGTCAGCGTGCAGAACCTGATTCTTCCGTCGGGAACAGCGAAGATTGGCGCCCTCGAGTACGACGTTGATACCAACGCCAGTCCTCAGACGGTTGCGGAGCTGAACAACCTTCCCATCAAGACGGTTGGCAGCACGACGATCTACATCCACGACGTCGCGAACGTTCGAGACGGATATCCACCGCAGACAAACATTGTCCGCGTCAACGGCCAACGTTCCGTTCTGCTGAGTGTGCAGAAAACCGGCAGTAACTCCACGCTCGATATCGTGGCTGGCATTAAAAAGCTTCTGCCGCAGATCCAGTCAGGACTGCCCACCGATCTCAAAATCGCGCAATTGGCCGATCAATCTCTGTTTGTGCGCGCCTCCATTCAAGGGGTTGTTCGCGAGGCCATCATCGCTGCCTGTTTGACGGGCTTGATGATCCTGATCTTTCTGGGAAGCTGGCGCAGCACGGTGATCATCGCCGTGTCGATTCCGCTCTCAATTCTTACGTCGATCATCTGTTTGAGCGCGCTGGGCGAAACCATCAACATCATGACGCTCGGCGGACTTGCGTTGGCGGTCGGAATTCTTGTTGACGACGCCACGGTCGAAATCGAGAACATCAATCGCAATATCGCGATGGGCAAAGAGGTCGAGCACGCCATTCTCGATGGCGCGCAGCAGATCGCTGTTCCCGCATTTGTTTCAACACTGTCGATCTGTATCGTGTTCGTCCCAATGTTTTTCCTGACCGGAGTTGCGCGATACTTATTCGTTCCTTTGGCCGAAGCTGTGTCCTTCGCGATGCTTGCCTCCTATCTGTTGTCGCGAACAGTTGTTCCCACTATGGCAAAATATCTGCTTCGCGGACACGAAGCGGACGCGGGGCACCTCGCTGAAAACAGCAGGAATCCGTTTGTGCGCCTACAGGTTCGATTCGAGCATGCCTTCGAGCGATTCCGCGAGCGCTATCACCGGTTGTTGGAGAGCAGCCTGCAGCATCAGCGCGCTTTCCTGATCATCTTTTTCGTCGCTTGCCTGGCGTCGGTGGCCTTCCTGGTTCCTTGGCTTGGCCAGGATTTCTTCCCATCCGTTGATTCGGGTCAGTTCCGGCTACACGTCCGTGCGCGCACGGCGACTCGTATAGAGGAGACGGCGCGTCTGTGCGACCTGATCGAGCAATCGATTCGCGAACAAATCCCGCCGGATGAACTCTCGAGCGTGATCGACAATATTGGATTGCCCTATAGCGGCATCAATCTCTCTTACAGCACGTCCGCGCCGGTGGGTACTGCTGATGCCGACATCCTGGTGAGCCTCGGTGAGAAGCACAAGTCGACTGAGAAATACGTTCATGACCTGCGCATCAAGCTGGCGAATGAATTCCCGGGGGTAACGTTCGCATTTTTGCCGGCCGATATCGTCAGCCAAATCTTGAACTTCGGGCTGCCATCGCCAATCGACATCCAGATCATTGGATACGGTCTCAGCGATAACCGCCGCTACGCGGACGAGTTGCTGGAACGTGTGCGCTACGTTCCTGGCACAGTCGATCTCAGGATCCAGCAGCCCTTCGATCAGCCCAAGTTGCATGTGCTGGTGGATCGAACCAAGGCCGGCCAAACCGGTTATACCGAACGCGATGTCGCTCAAAATTTGTTGATATCTCTGAGCGGAAGTTTTCAAACAACGCCTACATTTTGGCTGAATCCAAAGAATGGCGTGAGCTATGCCATCGCGACACAGACGCCGCAGTACCGGATCGATTCGCTGCAGGCGCTGCAGAATATCCCGGTCACCAATTCCGGCAGTACGCCGCCGCAGATCCTCGGAAGCCTCGCGTCCATCAATCGCGGCGCCGGACTGGCTGTTATGTCGCACTACGACATTCAACCCGTCATCGACATCTACGGGTCGGTCCAAGGAACCGATCTGGGCTCGGTCTCGCGTGAGATCAACAAGATCGTCGCGGACACCAAGAAAGACGTGCCCCGCGGTTCGCGAGTGGTCGTTCGGGGGCAGGTCCTCACGATGCGGTCGTCATACATCGGATTGCTGGGCGGCCTGGTCTTCTCGATTCTGCTGGTCTATTTGCTGATCGTCGTGAACTTCCAGTCCTGGCTCGATCCATTCATCATTATTTCGGCGTTGCCTGCGGCTCTAGCCGGAATTACCTGGTTCTTGTTCATCACGGGCACGACCCTCAGCGTTCCCGCTCTGACCGGGTCGATCATGTGTATGGGAGTGGCCACCGCCAACAGCATCCTCGTGGTTAGCTTCGCGAAGGAGCAGATAGACGAGGGGAAGGACTCGGTTGCGGCCGCCCTCGAAGCGGGCTTTACGCGGTTCCGACCCGTGCTCATGACAGCCTTGGCCATGATGATCGGTATGGTGCCCATGGCACTGGGCCTGGGCGAAGGCGGCGAACAGAACGCACCCTTGGGCAGGGCAGTGATTGGCGGATTATTGCTGGCGACAGTGTCGACGCTATTTTTCGTGCCTGTTTTTTTTAGCGTCTTGCATGGTCGGCGGAACAATGCGCAAGAACCGGAATCAAATGGTTAAGTTGAACCATCAGTCATACAGCGGAACGGAGTTATACGATGCCAGTTGCAGAACGGGACAAGGTTGAACAACGGGTCACGGCGCAGAACGACAGCCCGATGGGAAATCGAGCGCCTGAGGAGCGGCCACTTCGCCATTGGTGGATCGCCGCAGTGGCGTTTGCGATTGTTGCTGCGGTGGTGATTGCCGGGATCGTGCCAAGGGTTCGCGCGCGGGCGACACTGCGTTCAGAGACCAATCAACTGGCCGTTCCGGCGGTTTCTCTGGTTCAGCCGAAGCGCGCCTCGACTGGGCAGGAAATCCTTCTGCCTGCGAATGTCCAGGCTTTCAAAGACGCTCCCATCTACGCCCGCACCAATGGGTATCTCAGAAAGTGGTACTTCGATATTGGCGGCCGCGTAAAAGCCGGACAGCTGCTTGCCGACATCGATACTCCTGAAGTCGAACAGCAATTGCGTCAGGCACGAGCCGATTTGGCGACGGCCGAGGCCAACGTCAAGCTTTCGGAAATTACCGCGACCCGCTATCAAGGCCTGTTGAAGACCGATTCCGTTTCGCAACAAGACGCTGACAACGCGAGCAGTGATTACGCGGCTAAGAAGGCAATCGTGCAATCTGCGGAAGCCAATGTTCACCGTCTTCAGGACCTTTCTTCATTCCAGAAAATCTACGCCCCGTTTGACGGTGTAATCACGCAGCGGAACACCGACATCGGACAATTGATTGATTCAGGATCGAGCGGCGGGTCAAAAGCTGAGCTGTTTCATATCGCGGCTCCTGATCCGCTTCGTGTGTACGTGAACGTGCCGCAGGTTTATTCGCAGCTGACCAAGCCGGGCCTAAAAGCCGACCTGACGTTGGCGGAATTTCCGGGGCGCCATTTTGAAGGCACGTTGGTGCGGACTGCAGACGCAATCGATCAAACAACCCGCACTTTGCTCATTGAAATCCAGGTGCATAACCCCACCGGCGAATTGCTCACTGGCGCTTATGCCGAACTTCACTTGAAATTGCCCAGTAACGTATCGACCTTCACCATTCCGGTAAACACGCTCTTATTTCGTTCGGAAGGGTTGCGTGTTGCGTCGGTCAAAGACAACAAGGCCACGCTGATTCCGATCACGCTAGGGCGCGATTTCGGAAACGAAGTCGAGGTTTTGACAGGTCTTAACGGTGACGAACACCTTATCGTGAATCCGCCGGATTCGATTGTGTCAGGAGAGCCAGTTCGTATGGCTCAGCCCGCTCCTTCTCCCGCCGGAGCAACCCAGTGAGCGCTCGCTCGAAGAGCCTGCGCTCGACCGGGATGCGGTGGCGAGCCCTTGTTCTTTTCACGGGCGTGGCCCTGGCGTTGACGGGCTGCACGGTCGGTCCGAAATATGCGAAGCCAGCGGCGCCTGCACCGCCGGACTATCAAGAAGTTCCTCCGGATTGGAAGACCGCTCAACCCAACGACCAGATCGCGAAAGGGAAGTGGTGGGAGATTTTTCGCGATTCGCAGCTGAATGGCCTAGAAGACCAGATCAACGTTTCCAACCAGACTCTCAAAGCGGCACAGATGCAGTTCGAGCAAGCTCGTGCCGTCGTGCGGATCAATCGCGCGGATCTTTATCCGACAGTAACGGCGGGTGTGAACGTCTCACGCGAACGTCTCTCGCAGAATCGTCCCAATGGCAGCCTGGTTGCGACGAACAGTTACACGGATTTGCAACTGCCCGTTGACGTTTCCTACGAGGCCGACGTCTGGGGAAGAGTTCGCAAGACCGTGGAAGCAGCTCGAGAGAATGCGCAGGCGACTGCGGCCGACCTTGAATCGGTGAGTTTGAGTTTGCATGCCGAATTGGCTACCGATTACTTCGCGTTGCGTACCCTGGATGCGGAAATCGATCTGCTGAACTCGACCGTCGATGCATACCAAAAGGCATTGGAATTGACCCAGAACCGCTATAGCGGCGGGATCGCGTCGCAGGTGGATGTCGCACAGGCGCAAACTCAACTCGAAACGACGCGCGCTCAGGCCGTCGACTTGGGAGTGCAGCGCGCCGCTTTCCAGCATGCGATTGCTGTCCTCATCGGTCAACCCGCACCTACGTTTACACTTCCTTTTAACAAGCTTGCGAACACGCCCCCGATTGTGCCTCCCGGAGTCCCTTCTGATCTGCTGGAGCGGCGTCCGGACATCGCCGCGACAGAACGACGAATGGCAGCCGCCAACGCGGAAGTCGGGGTCGCCAGAGCAGCGTATTTCCCGAGCATCACTTTGGGGGCCAGCGGAGGATTTGAAAGCACATCGATCACGACGTGGTTCAATGGTCCCTCGGGGTTCATCACTGGTAGCGCCAGCGCGCTGGTGACTGTCTTCGACGTCGGTCGGCGACGCGCGATCAACGATCAAGCAAAAGCGGCCTACGTCCAAAGCGTAGCCAACTATCAACAGACCGTCTTGACTAGCTTCCAGGAGGTTGAAGACAGCCTTGCCGCTCTGCGAATTCTGGAAAACGAGGCACAGGTTCAGAACGCCGCTGTTTCCGCGGCGGAGCATTCGTTGGCTCTATCGACGAATCGATACAAAGGCGGCGTCGCAAATTACCTGGAAGTTATTACTGCGCAGAGCGCCGCCCTCTCAGACGAGCGCACCGCTGTTGATATCGCAGGACGCCGCATGGCAGCCAGCGTCTCGCTGATCAAGGCTTTGGGCGGCGGCTGGAACCTAAACGCACTGCCGACTGTTCAGAAGGACCCTCGCACCCCAACCTCCAACGGGCAATAACGTCCGTTCATCTTTCTGATCGCTTTATTGACGATGACCCGTCTCTCCTCGACGCCAGCAAGAGGCTTCGACTAACCTAACAGTGCATGAAGAGCCGCGCGGAAGCTTTGCAAGAGTTGGCATCCCGGGAATTTGATGTCTGTGTGATCGGCGGCGGTGCCACCGGAGCAGGGTGCGCCCTTGATGCTCAGCTTCGCGGATTCACAACCGCACTCGTGGATTCCGGCGACTTCGGCTCTGCGACGTCGAGCGCGTCCACCAAACTCGTTCACGGTGGCGTTCGCTATCTCCAAGAAGCGGTAGCCCATGCCGACATCGAGCAGTTCCGTGTCGTCCAGCACGCACTACGCGAGCGCGTGCTGATGTTGCGGAACGCGCCTCATCTCGCCCATCCACTCGAATTCATCGTGCCGTGCTTCAGCGCATTCGAACTGGCTTACTACGGCACTGGCATGAAGGTCTATGAATGGATTGCTTCCGGCGCAAGTCTCGGCAAGAGCCGCATCTTGTCCAAGACCGCCACTCTTGCGGAGTTGCCAGGGCTGAAGCCCGACGCTCTCCGCGGCTCCGTGTCGTACTGGGATGGTCAATTTGACGACGCCCGTTTCTGCATTGCCCTCACGAAGACCTTTACGGATGCCGGAGGGGAAGCAGCCAATTATCTGCGAGTCGTCGAATTCGAGAAGACCAGCGACAGTAAACTGACCGCCGCGGTTGTTGACGATCGCCTCTTGGGACAGAAATTCGTCATCCGTGCACGCCGCTTCATCAATGCCACGGGACCGTTTTCCGACGGCGTGCGTTTGCTCGCGAATCCAAATGCTGTCAAAAAATTGGCGCCCAGCAAAGGCGTTCACATCCTGCTTCCGCTGGAAGACTTCGTCTCTCGCGCCCTGCTCATTCCGAAAACTGAGGATGGCCGCGTCATCTTTGCGATCCCTTGGATGGGACGCTTGCTGGTTGGCACCACCGATGAGGAAGCCGACGCGGGTGATGATTTGACTGTCACGCAATCAGAGCTCGAGTACTTGTTGCGACATCTGAACCATTATTCATCGCGGCAATATCGGGCTGAGGAGGTCGTCTCGGTCTTCGCCGGGATTCGGCCATTGGTTCGATCGGGTCACGCGCAGACGAAAGAACTCGTTCGTGACCACGAAGTGGAAGTCGATCAGCAGTCCGGTTTGATCAGTATCCTCGGAGGGAAGTGGACGACTTACCGTTACATGGCGGAGCAGACGATCGACGTTCTTCAAAGACAGTTGAAATTGACGACGCAGGGCCGTGCCACGACGCCTACCAAATCAAGAGAGCACGTGCTCGCCGGAAGCCACGGCTACACCCCAAAATACTGGCAGACTTTTGTAAGTGAAAATGCGTTGGACGAGGCCACCGCTCGACATCTTGCGCAGAAATTCGGAACTGAAACCGCAGCCGTTTTCGAACTCGCGAGGCAAGACGCTCAGCTACAACGGCCCATCGTGAACGGAGCCGCTCCCATCCGCGCAGAAGCCGTTTATTGCAGTCGCACGGAGATGGCATGCACCATCGAGGATGTTCTGGCGCGTCGCACCGGCCTTCAGTTTTACAGCCTGGATATGGCAATTGCAGCCGCACCTGTTGTAGCCTCTCTTCTCGCGCAGGAACAAGGTTGGTCAAAGCAGCAAGAGGCTGTGGCAATCAAGGATTACACGCAGAAGATCACGCGAATGCAGCACGCGATTGCAGCCCCGGCGTTAACATCGCAACCTTGACTCGTGCAGCTCAACGGAAAGGTGCGGCCATTTGCCAAATTATCTAGGGGCCCTCGACCAGGGCACCACCAGCACGCGCTTTATCGTGTTTGACCGGAGCGGCTGTATCGTCGCTTCCGATCAACGGGAACATCAACAGATCTATCCGAAACCCGGCTGGGTCGAGCACGATCCGCAGGAAATCTGGAACCGTAGCCAAGAAGTCATCGCTGGAGCCTTGCGTCAGCGCTCGCTGCATCCCCGTGATCTGGCAGCGATCGGAATTACCAACCAGCGTGAAACAACGGTTCTGTGGGATCGCCGCAGTGGTCAACCTGTGCACAACGCGATCGTCTGGCAGGATACCCGCGTCGCCGACTCCGTTGCCGAGTTCGCAAAGAACGGTGGGCAGGATCGCTTCCGAGGCAAGACCGGCCTCCCACTGACGACATATTTCAGCAGCCTCAAAATCCACTGGCTGCTCGAACAGATTCCCGATGTGCGCGCGCGTGCGGAAGCCGGCGATGTCCTGTTCGGCAATATCGATACATTCCTCGCATGGCACTTGACGGGTGGCATTAAGGGCGGAATCCACGTCACTGATGTAACGAACGCGAGCCGAACGCAGTTGATGGGTCTAAATTCGCTCGACTGGGACCCCGAGATTCTAAGCGCATTCGGAATTCCGCATGCAATGCTGCCGCGGATCCGCTCGAGCAGCGAAGTTTACGGCGCCGTTCGTGAGAGCACCGTGCAGGGCGTGGAACTTGCCGGAATCTTGGGCGACCAGCAAGCGGCACTTGTCGGCCAGACATGCTTCCGTCCCGGGGAAGCGAAAAACACATACGGCACTGGTTGCTTCCTGCTGATGAATGTTGGCGAAAGCCCAGTGCCTTCGAAGCATGGGCTCCTTACTACGATGGGATACAAGATGGGCGAGCAAAAACCGGTCTACGCACTTGAGGGAAGCATTGCAATCACCGGCGCCCTCGTCCAATGGCTACGCGATAACCTCGGAATGATCACAAAGAGTAGCGAGATTGAAGATCTTGCCGCCTCCGTACCCGATAACGGCGGTGTCTATTTTGTACCGGCCTTCTCGGGGCTCTATGCACCGTACTGGAAAGATAGCGCACGCGGGGTAATCGCCGGGCTTACCCGTTATGCGACGAAAGCGCATCTTGCCCGTGCTGTCCTCGAAGCCACAGCATTTCAGACGCGCGAAGTACTGGAAGCGATGGAGAAAGACTCCGGCATCGCTCTCGATTCAATGCGTACAGATGGGGGTATGGTTGGAAACGACCTCTTGATGCAATTTCAGGCGGACATCTTAAATAAGCCCGTGGTGCGGCCCGTTATGCGCGAAACCACAGCGCTCGGCGCCGCCTATGCGGCTGGACTTGCGACCGGGTTTTACAAGAATTTCGACGACCTGCGTGAGAATTGGGCCGTCGATCAAACATGGAAACCAAACCTGGAATCCACTCGACGCGAAGAGATGTATCGGCTCTGGAAAAAAGCAGTGACACGTTCGTTCGATTGGGTCGATTGAGAGTTCAGTGCGCGACACGGAATCAAAAATTATGAGTTGAGGTCACGAAGATGACTACGCCTTTTTTTGGAGAGTTCATGGGGACCGCAGTGCTGATTCTGCTTGGCAACGGCGTAGTCGCGAACGTCTTGCTGAAGAAGTCGAAAGGTGAGGGTGGCGGGTGGATGGTGATCGCAAGCGGCTGGGCGTTCGCGGTCTTGATGGGCGTGATCACAGCAGTTGCTTGCGGAAGTCCGGCCGCCCATCTGAACCCTGCGGTGACTCTTGGTTTCGCTCTGGCGTCTGGCGACTTCTCCCATCTTGTTCCGTATGTCTGCGCGCAGATGCTCGGCGCCATTGTTGGTGCGACGCTGGTCTGGCTACAATACTTGCCACACTGGAAAGAGACTGCCGACCCTTCACTGAAGCTTGCCTGTTATTCGACAGGACCTGCTATCCGGAATCCAGCTACCAACGCGATCAGCGAAATCATCGGAACGTTTGTTCTAGTCTTCGTCGTAGGCGCTATTTTTTCTAAGGCAGTAGCGGGAACCGGCTTTGTGTCGGGTTATGGGCCTTATCTGGTTGCGTGCCTGGTGTGGGCAATCGGCCTGTCACTCGGCGGGCCGACCGGATATGCAATTAATCCGGCTCGTGACCTGGGACCTCGCATTGCTCACGCCCTTTTGCCAATCGCCGGGAAAGGTTCATCCGATTGGGGTTATGCGCTGGTGCCGATTATCGGTCCACTTCTCGGTGGTGGTGCCGCAGGACTGGTGATCAAGGCAATCGGTATTTAAGACACCGCAATAATGGGGTGAAAGCAGGGCCGCAGTTCACTACGGCCCCGTTCTACTTATTCGCCGTCCGCGACTCAATGAGTGAAAGCGATGTTAAGACCAGTCGTGAAGACGACATCATTCTTTTTCTTGCCAAAGGGAGGGTTAGTTACGTACACATCACCGAAAGCATTTTGCCAACCGAGCCATTTATTGATCTTGGTGACCGTCCCCAAATCAAACGTTGCGCGATAGTCTCCGGCACTTTGGAAGTTTGGAAAGAAATAGGCATCTTGCGTGAGCTCGGTATTTTTCCCAAGCTTGTGAGTGAGCGTGTCTCCCAATGTCGCTGCGACGAAATTGTGCACCAGGTGTCCCGTCAACGGGGGTACCTGAGTATAGTTTTCGTGCGTGTAGTTGATGCCGCCGAGAAAGTCCAGTGTAGTTGTTTCGCTTTTGATTACGTGCACGCCTAAGCCGCCGCCGCCTACCGCACGAATATTCAGATCCTGCAACGCGTCGGTGAAGAAATCAGCGTTAACGAAACCAAAAAGTCGCTTCGTAATATCCCGGTCATACCGGATGCCGCCCTTGTTGTTGTTGGCCGTGACATTCGGAGTCGCAGTCGCGCTGGTCGCATAGACGGATCCCGCGTACATGGTCAGCTTGTCGTGCAAGCCGGTGCGGATGCCCTTGAAAGCGAGCGCCAGATTTTTTGTCTCGCTGTTTCCAGCCGTCAAGCCAAACCCTACGTTCACGCCGCCCTCCCATCCTTCCAGCAGCCCGGGGTGCTGCAGTTTCTCCCACGCGGCCTGCTCAGCGTCACTCCGCATGACAACGACGTTCTCTTTCGGCGCCTCCACATTCCCGGCCGTTTTGGTGGCAACTTCGATCTTGCCGTCAGCAGTGTTGACTGGACCCACCACTGTCTGCCCTCCTTTCAGCCCCACGTGCAGTTGCTGATCGGACTTGATGTCTTGAATGGCAGGCCACTGGACAGTGATCTCGCCGGCAAACTCGGTCCTGATCACCAACTGCTTATGGTCGGATTTCTCGATGGTTCCGGTGAATCGATCGCCGTTCTTGAGCGTGATCTGGTCTGCAAGCGCCGCGCATGAACACAGCACAAGAATGAAGGGCATGACTGATTTTCGGGTAAGCAAGACTACCTCCAGCATGAGAGATAAGAGTTGTATTCGAAAACTGCGTTTCCGGGCCCAAGGAACGCACGTGCCAAACGTGCGCGGAAATCGCTCTAGGTGAACGGTTCAGCCTCGCTTTAAGAACGCCTGATTCGCGTGCGCAAGGAAACTGGAAATAACGGTAGGTTCAGGGTCAAACAAGTACTGACAAATTCTTTCAGAAGGATGGTGAAAGCGAGCAGTGTCGGACTAGCTCTTTACATCGGGATTCGACGTAGGCTTGGACGCATCCGTCGGGTGATCCTTCATGCCGTCCTTCAACGCACGGATGCCTTCACCGATACCCTTGCCAAGCTCGGGCAACTTCTTCGGACCGAACACCAGCAGCGCGATGAAGAAAATCACCAGCAGATGCATGGGTTGAAAAAGGCCTTCAAACATAAATCCTCCCAACTTCCCGAATATCCGT
>Ga0126371_10003280_pt1 | contig 14125 bp, 9 predicted proteins | sample PanSoiMetaPlot_4_FD_110145 | JGI IMG/M metagenome (GOLD analysis project Ga0126371, IMG submission 110145) | Tropical forest soil microbial communities from Panama - MetaG Plot_4 | ecosystem: Environmental > Terrestrial > Soil > Tropical forest > Bulk soil | place: Panama | collected 2016-02-17 | reverse complement strand
GCAGCCGGGCGGGCCGTTGACGGCGAGCCTCCCGACGACGCCGGGTTGCGCGGGCTTCCCATCATCGTCGAGCACGCATGCCGTGAAGCCGGGTACGGCCTTGCCGGTCGATCCCGCGCGGATATCAGCGCCCGATGCGCCGATGAAGATATGGAGCATCTCGGTCGAGCCGATGCCGTCGATGATGTCGATGCCGGTCGCGTCTTTCCACGCGGCGCGAGTCGCGCTCGGAAGCGCTTCGCCGGCTGATACGCACTTCTTCAGGGTCGAGATGTCCGCATCGCCGGCGAGCGGCGTCAACGCACGGTACATCGTCGGGGCGGTGAAACAGACGGTCGCCTTATATTTCGCGATCGCCTCGAGCAATAGTTCGGGCGACGACTTCTCGAGTTGAAGCGCAGCCGCGCCCGCGCGGAGTGGGAACAGCAATGCACCGCCGAGCCCGTACGTGAACGCGAGCGGCGGCGTGCCGCAAAAAATATCGCCGGAGTTCGGCTGCAGTGTGTGCTTCGAAAATGTGTCGCACACCGCGAGGACGTCGCGATGGAAATGCATCGTGCCCTTCGGCACGCCCGTTGTCCCCGATGTGAACGCGATCATGCAGACGTCGTCTGATGCGGTGTCGACCGCTTTGAAGCTCGCCGGCTTGCCGGCCGCAGCGCGCTCGAGCGACGTCCCTTGCGGCGCATCGGCTCCGTAGTAGACGATGCGCTCGAGATCGGGGCAACGCTCTCTCGTCGACTCGAGGTCGGCGGCGAGACCGGCCTGACAAATGGCCGCATGAACGCGTGCTTTACTCACGACGTCGGTCAGCTCTTTGACGCGGAGCAGCGGCATCGTCGTGACGGCGATGCACCCTGCTTTGACGACCGCAAGCCATGACGCGAACATCGTCGCGTCGTTCGGACCTCGTAGGAGAACGCGAGAGCCGGGGACGCATCCGAGCTCGTCGACGATGACGTGCGCGATCCTGTCGACCCGATCGAGAAGCTCGCGATACGTCAGACGTTCTTTCGGCGTGATGACCGCCGTGCGATCCGCGTTCGCGCCGCGCACGTTCGCGTCGAGCAACTCGACCGCGGCATTGAGTCGATCGGGATACTGCAGCTCTGGAAGATCGAAGCGCAGATCCGGCCATTGCGAACGCGGCGGCAGGTTGTCGCGCGCGAACGTATCGACGAACGCCGTCTTCGTCATCGAGCGGCCTTCGATTCGTCGGCCAGCTCGTGGCGCCCGACGATGAGCTGCTGCACCTCGGTGGCTCCTTCGTAGATGCGAAGCGCGCGGATGTCGCGATAGAGCCGTTCGACGACGTTGCCGCGGACGACGCCGAGCCCGCCGTGGATCTGCACCGCGCGATCGATGACCTTTTGCGCCGCTTCGGTCGCGAACATCTTCGCGATCGCGGCCTCTTTCGTCACGCGGCGCTGCGCGGTATCTCGGAGCCAAGCGGCTCTGTAGATGAGGAGGGCGCTCGCGTCGACGAGTGCGGCCATGTCGCCGATCGCCGCCTGCGTGAGCTGGAAGTCCGCAAGCGTTTGCCCGAACATCTGGCGGCCCCGTGCGCGCGAAACGGCTTCATCGTGCGCGCGACGGGCGAAACCGAGCGCGGCTGCCGCGACGGACGGCCTGAACAGATCGAGCGTCTGCATCGCGACTTTAAAGCCGTCGCCCTCTTCGCCGATGCGCGCAGACGCAGGTATTCGGCACCCGCGCAGCCGCATCGTCGCGAGCGGGTGCGGCGCCATGACTTCGATTCTCGCGGCCATTTCGAGGCCGGGCGTTCCGCCGTCGACGATGAACGCCGTGATGCCCTTGCTCCCGGCCCGCTCGCCGACGCGCGCGAAGAGCACGTAGAAATCTGCCGAACCGCCATTCGAGGTCCACGTCTTGATGCCGTCGAGGACATAAGAATCGCTATCTCGGCGTGCCCTCGTCGTGAGCGCTGCAGCATCGGAGCCCGCGTCGGGTTCGGAGAGCGCGAACGCCGCGACCGCATTGCCGCTCGAGACACGCGGTAAGTATGTGTCTTGCTGTTGGCGCGATCCGCTCAGCGCGATCGCGCAGCTGCCCAGACCTTCCAGCGCGAATGCGAAATCTGCGAGCGCATCACGGTATGCGAGCGTCTCTCGAATGATGCAGAGAGAGCGGCAGTCCAGCGCCGCAAGCGCGCCGCCGTGCGAGGCCGGCACGCAGTAGCGCAGCCAGCCGCCCTTGCCGAGCGCGTTGACGAGTTTGCGGACCGCGGCGTCGACATCGTGCGGTTCGCTGTCGTCGGCCAGATTCGCGAGCGCCCACGACTCGACGCCCCGAGCGAGATCGCGATGCGGCTCGTCCAGCCACGGCCACTCGAAACGATCGGCAGCGGCCATCAATCGCCCTCGAAGCGCGGCATAGTCTTCGCCGCAAATGCTTCGTACGCGCGCCGGAAATCGTTCGTCTCCATGAGGAGCGCTTGCTCGCGCGCTTCTTCATCGATCGCCGCGTCGACGTCCATCGACCACTCGCGGTGGAGCATCTTCTTCGTCACCGCGTGCGCGAGCGTCGGACCTGCGGCAAGATCGCGCGCGCATTTGGTCGCTTCCGCGAGAAGCGTTTCCGGCGGACACACGCGATTGTAAAATCCCCAGTTATGTGCCTCGTCACCGGTGATCGATCTACCCGTGAACAAGAGCTCCGCAGCTCTGCCTGCACCGACGATGCGAGGAAGGATGCTGCACGCGCCCATGTCGGCGCCGGCGAGCCCGACGCGGACGAAGAGAAACGCGACCTTGCTCCGCGACGTGCCGAAGCGCAGGTCGGATGCCATCGCCAAGATCGCACCGGCGCCGGCGCATGCGCCGTCTATCGCCGCGATGATCGGTTGCGGACAGGCGCGCATCGCCTTGACGAGCTCGCCGGTCATCTGGGTGAAGCGCAGCAGTTCGTCGGGCTTCGATTTCGTCAACGGGCCGATTATCTCGTGGACGTCGCCGCCCGAACAGAAATTACCGCCGGCGCCGGTGAGGATGACGGCTTTCACTTTGTCTTTCAGATTCGCGAGCGACCGGAACGCCTCGATCAGCGCGTGGTAGCCCTCGAACGTGAGCGGATTCTTCCGCTCCGGCCTGTCGAGCGTGATGGTCTCGACCGCGCCGTCGATCGACCAAGTGAACTGCCCGGCGTGTTCTTGGTGCACGTTCATCCGGCGATCTCGCCGTTGCGCGATGCGGCGTGCCGCTTGAGTTTCGCGAGCGGTTCGAAAAGCTGCGATTGTTCTCGCTTCGAGAGGCCGGCGAACAACGACACGATCCAACGCTCGTGCGCGCGCGCCATCTCGGCGAACTTGCGGCGGCCGGCTTTCGTGAGCTTGACGGTGAAGGCGCGACGATCGCCTCGCACGGCATGCCGCGCGACAAGACGCGCGGCTTCCAACTCATCGGCGATGCCAGTGACGTTGCCGCTGGTCACCATCATCATCTCGGAGATCTCACCCATCTTCAGCCCCGACGGATTGCGGTCGAGCTGCGCCATGAAGTCGAATCTGGGCAGCGTCGTGTGGAACTCCCTGCGAAGACCCCGCCGGACCTGCTGCTCGATGACATTCGAGCATGACAAGATCCGCAGCCAGAGCCGCAGCGCCTGATGATCGTCTCGCCGCGCGCGCGATTCGTGATCGAGCATCAATTCGTTGCGCTTCATCCGGCAAGCTCCCCGCCATCCACTGCTATTGCCTGACCGGTGACGGCCTCGGCACCCGGGAGACACAACCACGCCACCGCTTCGGCGACCTCGGCCGGTTGGACGAAGCTGCCGCGCGGCGTTTCTTTGAGCAGCGCATCTCGCGCCTGCGCTGCACTCCGGCCCGTCTTCCCGACGATATTCGCGAGCGTCTCGTCGAGCATCGGCGTCTGCGTGTAGCCCGGACATACCGCGTTGACCGTGACGTTCGAAGCGGCCGTCTCGAGCGCAAGGGCGCGCGTGAAGCCGATGACGCCGTGCTTCGCCGCGCAATATGCGGCGACGTAACGATAACCCCGAAGCGCTGCCGTGCTCGCGACGTTGACGATGCGGCCGAATCGCGCATCGAGCATCGGGCCGAGCGCCTCGCGCGAGCACAAGAACACGCCGGTCAAGTTGACGTCGATCGCTTCGCGCCACTGGTCGAGGCTCGTCGTTCTTGCCGGCGCGCTGTGCGCGTAGCCTGCTGCATTGACGAGGATGTCGATGTCGCCGAAGCGCTCGCGCGCTGTCGCAAAAGCCTGCTTGACCGATGCTTCGTCGCGCACGTCGATCGAGACGACGGCTGCCGCGCCGATCGCCGCGGACGCGCGATCGAGCCTTCCGCGGTCTCTGCCCGCAAGAGTCACGTTCGCACCGTGTCCTGCCAGCGCGATCGCCGCGGCCGATCCGATTCCGCCGCCGCCGCCCGTGACGAATGCGTGTCTTCCCGCGAGCGCCTGCATCAGATCGGTCCGACCGGCTGCACGGCGCGCGCGAGATTGCGCTCGAGCTGCGACTTGCCTTGCAGGTATTGCACGGGCCAGACTTGGTCGGTGTAGCCGAGCGCCGCCGCCGCGTGTAGCGTCCAATAGGGGTCGGCGAGATGCGGACGCGCGAGCGCGCAAAGGTCGGCGCGTCCGGCCGCGATGATGCTGTTGACGTGATCCGGCTCGAAGATGTTGCCGACCGCCATCGTCGCGATGCCGACCTCGTTGCGGATGCGATCGGAGAACGGGGTCTGAAACATCCGGCCGTATACGGGCTGTGCGAGGCGCGACGTCTGGCCGGCGGATACGTCGATGAGATCGGCACCGGCCTTCTTGAACATATGCGCGACCTCGACCGAGTCTTCCGGAGCGATGCCGCCGGGCACCCAATCGGTCGCCGAGATGCGGACGGACATCGGCTTGTGCTTGGGCCACACGGCGCGCATCGCGCGGAAGACTTCGAGCGGATAGCGCATCCGATTTTCGAGCGAGCCGCCATATTCGTCGGTGCGCTGGTTCGAGAGCGGCGTGATGAAGCTCGAGAATAGGTAGCCATGCGCGCAGTGGAGCTCGAGCATGTCGAAGCCGCACGACTCGCCCATCTCGGTCGCTCGGACGAATCTTTCGCGGACCTCGTCCATGTCGGCGCGCGTCATCTCTTTCGGCAATTGATTGTTCGGACCAGAGCGCATCGCGGTCGGAGCGATGAGCGGCCAATTACCGGACTCGAGAGGCTCGTCGCCCTCCTCCCAGCCGAGCTGCGTCGAGCCTTTCGGACCCGCATGACCGAGCTGGAGCGCGATCTTCGCCGGCGTGTATCGATGGACGAAATCGACGATGCGCGTCCAGGCCTCGACGTGTTCTTCCTTATACATGCCGGCGCAGCCGGGCGAGATGCGGGCATCGTCGGCGACGTTCGTCATCTCGGTGAAGACGAGACCGGCGCCGCCCTGGGCTCGAGCACCGAGGTGGACGAGGTAGAAATCGTTCGGGGTGCCGTCGATGGCGCTGTACATCGCCATCGGTGAGACGACGACGCGGTTTTGCAGCACGAGGTCGCGCAGTTTGAACGGCGTGAACATCGGCGGGATCGGCTTGCTTGCGGCTTGAGGCTTTGGCGCCCCGTTCGCCGACACGTTGGCGATCCACGACTCGACGCCGCGGACGAAATCTTTGTCACGCAATCGTAGGTTTTCGTGTCCGAAACGCTGGCTGCGCGTGAGCAGACTGTAGGCAAATTGCGTGGGATCGAGTGTCGTATAGCGCTTGACGTGCTCGAACCATTCCATACTGTTGCGCGCCGCGCTTTGGAGCTTGAGGACTTCGGTGCGGCGTTCGTCTTCGTAGATCTCGAAGGCGCGCTCGATCGAAGTCTGTTCGTTCAGAGCGCGGGCGAGGACGATCGCGTCTTCCATCGCGAGCTTCGTGCCCGAGCCGATCGAGAAGTGCGCGGTATGGGCGGCGTCGCCGAGCAGCACCGTGTTGCCGCGCCGCCACGTCGCGTTGTTGACACGGATGAACTTGATCCACGGATTTGCCAAATGCGAGGCGTTGCTCAACAGTTTTGCCCCGCCGATGAAGCGTCCGAAAAGATCTTCGCAGAAAGCGATCGACTCCCGTGTGCTCGCACCTTCGAGCCCGGCCTTCTTCCATGTCTCCTCGCGGCACTCGACGATGACCGTGCTCGTGTCTTTATCGAAGCGGTAGGCGTGCACTTGGAACCAGCCCGCGGGCGTCTCCTCGAAGACGAAGGTGAATGCTTCGAAGAGGTGGCGAGTGCCGAGCCAGATATAGCGGCAGCGACGTTCGTCAAGGTGGGTCTGGAAATCGCTCGTATGCTTTCGGCGTATCAGGCTGTTCGCGCCGTCCGAGACGATGACGACATCGTATTTCTTCGTGAGCGTATCGTCCTCACCGACCTCGGTCTCGAAGTGGAGTTTTACCTCGAGCTCGTGCGCGCGCTCTTGGAGGATGTTGAGAAGCTTCTTGCGCGCGATGCCGCAAAAGCCGTGGCCGCCCGATCTGAGGACCTGGCCCCGGAAATAGATGTCGATGTCATCCCAGTGGATGAAGTCATCGATGATTCGCTGATGCGTCACCGGATCGGCGATCGCGAGATTGCCGAGCGTCTGATCCGAGAAGACGACGCCCCAGCCGAACGTGTCGTCGGGCTTGTTCCGCTCGAATACCTCGACCACGTGCGACGGATTGGCCCGCTTCATCAAGAGCGAGAAATAGAGCCCCGCCGGACCGCCGCCGATGACCGCGATGCGCATTTTCAGCCTCAATATATGAAACCTAAACCAAATCCCTGCTCAGGCATTGCCGCACAATAAGAGGATGGAGCGGTCGACCATCATGGTCGACCGGCCGCGACCTGGCTCTTGGGAACGGCCAAGATTCTAATATTCTGGGCGGAACTTGCTGGGCAAAACCGACCGGTTGCATGATGCAGAAACGGATGAACCGAAACGGAATCGCAGTATCTTTGAACATTTGCCGACGTCGACTTCGTAGAGCGGGGACCAGATGAGACAACTCTTCTGCCTGATCGTCCTAGCAAGCTTGATCGTTGCCTTCAGCGGATCCAGGTCGGTTGCATCGCCCGCCCGGATCAGCTACCCACCGACTCCGAGGGACAACGTCGTTGACACCTATTACGGCGTAAAGGTGGCCGATCCGTATCGATGGTTGGAATCGCTCGACTCGTCCCAGACCAAAGAATGGATCGCCCGCGAAGACGCCTTGACGCGCACGTACTTGGACTCGATTCCGATGAAATCGCAGTTGGAGCGTTCGGCGGGCACGTTCATCGGATACGGGAGCATGTCGCCCCCGGAGCACCACGGACCCTATTGGTTCCGGTGGATGCGGTCCGCGGGGTCATCGGATGACGTTTTTTACGTTAGCGAAAGTCCGGGCGAGCGAGGAACGAAACTCCTCGACCCGTCGATAGTCCTCCGCCCTAACGAACAGCTCGGCAACTACGTTCGTTACGTCTTCTCCCCGAATGGCCGCTACCTCGCGTATTCCACGATCAAATCTGGATCCGATTGGGAAACGTGGCACGTCCGCGACGTCACCGTCCGACGAGATCTGTCCGATAAACTGGTCGACTGCGCTTTCGCATCGCCGGCATGGACGAAAGACAGCTCGGCGTTCTACTATGTGCACTACCCCGTCGGGAGCGACGCGGTGCGGACGGCGCCTAAGCTCCTAAACCCAGGTTTGTATCTGCACAGAGTTGGCACTGCCCAAGCCGACGACAGCGAGGTATTCTCGGTCGACACTCACCCCGACTGGTTCATCGGTGCGACTTCATCGGAAGACGGCCGCTATCTGATCATTGGCGCTGGCCTTGGCGAAACAACTCGTGGCGAGCTGATGGCCGCCGATCTTCGCAACAGCTTCAAGCTTTCAGCGATAAACCTCGCGTCCGTGTCGGCGAGGTTCATCGGAAACGACGGCCCACGTCTATACTTCCTAACCAGCGAAGACGCGCCCCGACGTCGCGTCGTCGCTGTCGACCTAAATCACTCTGGTCGGATCTCGACGGTGGTCGCTCAACAGGCCGATACCGCGCAAATGGATACCCTGCTTGGAAACGAGGGTTCCGAGGTTGGGATCGGGACCCCAGTCTCGCTCGTCGGAAATAAGTTGTACATCGCCTACCTGCACGATGCGCACACGATCATCAAGATCTTCAGCACCGGTGGCCATCAGGTGGGGGCGATCGCACTGCCTGGAATTGGAACCGCCGATGCCCCGACTAGCGCGTATCGATGGGACCGGTATGCCTACTATACCTACACATCCAATGCGACGCCGGATGAGACGTTTCGATTTGACACAGAGACAGACAGGAGTACACTCTTCTGGCGACCGACCGTTTCTGTCGATACGTCGGGCACGCTGACAGAACTTGTTTTCGCGACGAGCAAAGACGGTACGCGCGTTCCCATGTTCGTCACCCGCCAGCGAGACCGGCCCCTCAACGGAAGTTCCCCTACGATCCTCTGGGGATATGGAGGGTCCGATTGGGATAATACGCCTCGCTATAGCCCGCAAATTCTCGAATGGGTCGCGTTGGGTGGAACATACGCGGTCGCTGTGGTCCGCGGCGGTACAGAATACGGCGATGCGTGGCACAACGCCGCAACAGGGCCGACGAAGCAGCGCTCGTTCGACGACTATATCGCCTGCGCAAAGGCGCTGATCAACGGGCGATATACATCTCCCAAAAGGCTGGCGGCATACGGAGCCAGCGACGGCGGCCTTCTGGTCGGGGCGGCGGTAACGCAAAGGCCGGATCTATTCGGCGCGGCGATCGCTGAGTCAGGTTCCTACGACATGGTCCGTGGCGATCGGATGCCGGGTGACGGTTGGGTGGATGCTAACTACGGATCGGCGGATGCGAGCGAAACCCAATTCAGAACGCTTTTCGCCTACTCGCCTTACCATCACGTGCAGGTTGGCACACGTTATCCAGCGATGCTCATAATCACGGGCGATAGCGACGACCGCGTATCTCCTGCGCATAGCCTGAAATTTGCCGCGGCATTGCAACACGCACAGGCGGGCAACGAGCCGATCCTACTGTACGTAGAGCCTAATACCGGCCACTACGCGAGTGCGCCGGCGGGTGGGAGCCTCGCGTTCCTGACCAAGGTGTTGAACTTCGCCCCACACTTTTCCACGACGAGCTTACCGAACAAGGGCCCCGATTGACGGTACCCTGGGCGTTGTGCCTAGGCCTTACATCGCTGGGATGACGGTGCTGGCCGACAGATCGCGGCTCACGGTCGCACGGATCTGCTCGAAGTTCGCGGTTGTCGCTTCGTCGTAGCCGCCGCGGGCTAATGCTGCGTCAAGCCGAGTCATGAGGTCCGCGAGATGATGACGGGCCAGGCCGCTTGCATCGAGGGGCGTTCCGGGGTCGGGTCTCAGCATGATGTGCGCGAGCAGATCCGCGTAGCGCAGCTGCAGCACGCGATGCACTTCGGGCACGGTCGAGATGCTGTGGTTCGATAAGTCTCCCCAGATCGCCGCATCACACCAGTCGTAAAGGTCGGCAAGGCGCATCGTCGCGCCGGGTTTAGGCGAGCGGGCGTCGAGCGAGTCGAGGCGCTCGAGCACCGTCGGCTGCCACATCTGATTCAGCAAGAAGATCTGATTGTTCTCGACGTACTCCTCGACCGGGAAATCGAGTCGCAGCCCGGCGTTCGGATCGCTTTCCCAATGGTTGAAACGCGTGTCGCCGAGCCGGTTCAAGAGGTCCGGTAAGAAGTGAAGCGCGTCATCGTCGAACACATTCGTCGCGAGCAGCGAGAACGCGTGCTGCTCCACCTGACGCGATACCGGCGTGAACGGCACGTGGCTGCCCGGATCGCCGCGATGCGCGCGCGAGAAGTATTCGCCACCGATATAGTGCGTCGCGATGTACGCCGACGAGAACGTGTTCTCAAGCGTTATGATGAAGCCGCGACGCACGTCCGCATAGCTTCGCCCCTTGAGCGGCATCCGGGTCGGCATCGTCGACAGCAGGCGATGGTCGATCGTGAACTCGTCGGAGACGTACGCGAGCGGATCGCTCGACAGGTCGTATTGTTCGACACGTGGATCCGAGGCGAAACCGTCGTACCACTCGTCGTCTTCGTCGGTGCCGAAAACGAGATCCGGCTGCGAAGCTTGCGATGCGAGCGCCGACAACGCGCCTTTGTCCTCGTTCGGATTCTTGCCGGGAAGCTGCTCGTACCCGTATTTGATGTTGAAGTAGTCCCACGGCCCGAGCATCGTCTGGAAATATTGCCCCTGCGGTTGGCCGTGCGGCGACAAGTTCACCGGCGCGTAGTCCATGACCGACCCGGTAAGCCCGTGCGCCGCAGTGAAGCTCGCCGAATGGAGTTGCGCGTGCGAGTAGATCGTCGACGCCGCGAAGTTGTGACGCAGTCCGAGATTGTGTCCGGATTCATGGAGTACGATCGACTGCAAGAATCCGTCCACGTATTTGTCCGGCGGCGGATCGCCGAAATCACGTCCGCCATCAATCGAAAGGGCTAGCGCAGCCCACGCCGCCTGTTGATACTCGCCGTAACCGTAGTCGCAATCGTGGAGCGCACATTCCGCGCGCTGCGAGGTCGAGAGGCCGAGCGTCGGGTTGACGAGATCGGCGGCCTGGTCCGCGCCGAAGCGGACGAGGTTCGCGTCGATGACGATGTCCGCACGGAAGATCTCGCCGGTTCGAGGATCGGCGAATGACGGGCCGTAGGCGAACGCGTCGGATGGGCTGACGACCCATCGGACCACTGAATAGCGCGCATCGTCAGGATCCCAAGACGGATCGTTTGGCTGCTGACGCACGATGACCGCATTCGTGATGCCGATCGCCGCGAAAGCCTTGTTCCACGTCAGCAGCGCGTTGCGGATCGGCGTGCGGTACTTATACGGAATGTCGTTCGAAAGATAGTAGACGATCGGGTTTTTCGCCGGCGAGACGCGCGCGTTCGGATCGGTCTTCTGGATGTTCCAGCGGTCGATATAGCGGACGAAGCTTGTCTGCGTTTCCGGATCGTCGTACTGCCGCATCGCAGTGATGAAGTAGCCCATGCGATCGTCCGCGTAGCGCGGTTTGTAGCCGTCGTTCGGCAGCTCGACGATCGAATAGTGGACGCGCAAGAACAAGCTGCGCGAATCGGGCACCGTGTCCGTCGGTCCGGCGTTGAACGACGACATCGTCAGGTCGGCTTCGAGATCGACGTTCTTCGGAAATGCCTTGGTCGGGCCGAAGTAGCTCAGGCGCGAGTCGAGGTGATAGCGCGCGACCGGTCCGAACGAGATCCCGCCCGGCGGGTTGAGGACGTCGGTGAGATCGAGAAGATCGCTGAGAAAAACGGTCGCGCCGAAGACGACGTCGCCGCTGTCTTTGGCGATCGCGGTGACCGGGGACGCGTCGACGACTGACTGCGGATACGAGATCGCGACGGCGAGCGCTGCCGGCGTGTTCGCGCGTGCTGTCGCATACGGGTTCTGTTCGGTCGTGTAGACGGTCGGTCCGTTGCGGTGGAACTCGAGCAGTATCGGATCGAAATCGATCCCTGAGAAAAAGTTCAAGCTGCCGAGTCCGCTCGCGAGTATCGGCACGAGCAGGTACGGTTTGTCGAACTGGTCCTTGGTGAGTTCGAAATAGACTTGGCCCTGCTTGCGCCACACGGTGAAAAGGCCGGGCTGGGGCGTTGCGCCGACGACGAAGCGATCGTACGGCATCTGACCTTCGTCGCTTCCCGGCGCCGCACCGAGAGGCACGACGGTCGTCTGAACCGTGGCGTTCGGGTGCGCGTTGGTAGTCGCGGCCGCTGTCGGAGTCGGCACAGGACTTGGACTCGGCGACGGCTGCGCCAATGCAGTCGCATACGCAGCAAAGCATGTCACGAGAAAGGCGGCGATCGCCGCCGCAATTGTCCGTCCTCGCATCTCGCGAGGGCTACGACCGTGCGAAAGCGCCGACCTTTGTGGTATGATGACATCGCCGAGCGCGCCGGACGATCGCGGCTTTGCCGAGGAAAGTCCGGGCTCCATCGGGCATGGGTGCCAGCTAACGGCTGGTCGGGGCGACTCGAAGGAAAGTGCCACAGAAACAAACCGCCGTCGCTTTATGCGGCGGCAAGGGTGAAATGGTGCGGTAAGAGCGCACCGGCGGGAGCGGAAGTTCCCGGCCGGGCAAACCCCACCCGGAGCAAGACCAGTGGGATTCGCCGCATACGCGGCGCGGGCTGCCCGCCCGACCCCACGACGCGTCGCACGAGACATCCGGCGACGGATGTCCTAGAGAGATGATCGTCGACCGCGAGCGATCGCGGCCACAGAACCCGGCTTACAGGCGCGTCTCGGCAATTCAGAAACAGGGATCACGTTCGTCGACACGTCAAGAGCGAGAATTCGTGTCCTGACAAATTCATGACGAAAACTAGGTCGCCGGCATTTGTCGACCGTGCGGCGTCGGCCGCGAAAAATACGTCGGCCCATTCTGTAGCTTCCGTCGTCTCGAGGAATACTAGTTTCTGGTAACGGCCGGTGTCCGCATTGTGCTTCGCCACGGTCTTACCAAGCACCGCAACGAGCTGATCGCGCGCCACGGGTGCAGAATCTACGATGTAACCGTGGCTTCTCAGCACTTCGATGTCTATCGGGGTGCGATCGTCGATATGGTCGACTTCCTCCGATGACTTTGGGCGTGGCAGGCAATTCAGCATCACCACTGTGCGAACATCGGATGGTTCCCGCGCACGTACTCGTGGTGCCGCAGCCCATACTTGGGTCCAACCGCCTTGAATCGCAGCATCGATCGCAACGGCGACGGCCCCGAACGGCGCGCCCGGATCAGCCGCGATCACCGCGATCGACGACGTCTTGGTCTTATAGCGCGCGAAATCGTCGTATATCGTTGACGGCTTGGTGGGATGCCCGGCGATCGCCGTCGCGTACGATCCCCTGGCCGAACGCTCTATCGTGACGAGTGTTCTAAAGGCCAGCGGTGCTGACGTGTTCAGCGCGGTCGGCAGCGCCGGGATCAAAGCAGAAAGCGAAAGCGCTATCCCTGCTTTGAAAGGCGACATGGGCGTTTATTTTCTGCGGCGCGAGATCGACTTGCGAGCCGCGAAACCTTCGTCCATCCCGTGCCAGAAGCCGATCGTCTGCTCGTCCATCTTCCAGCAGAGATTGATGAGCTGACCGTTGCGAAGCGCGGGGAAGTCGACGAGTCCGAGATCGAGATCTTTGACGACGCAACCGTGCTTCTGGATCGTCTCGATGAGACCGAGCACTTCGTCTTGCATCTCTTCGGCTTGACGCGCTTGCGTGGCCGCACGCTGCGCTCCGCCGGCATCACCCGCCATGCGTTGCGCCGTGTCGGCCTCGAGTAGTTTTATCGCGAGATCGCGGCGCTTCCGGACGAGGTCTTCCAACAGGGGCCGGATGACTGGAATGAGTGCGCTTGCTTCTTCGAGGCGGAAGACTTTCATCGCGGTGTGAGTTCTCGGCCTACGTGGCCGAGCCTTGCTCGACCGACGGCGCCGGAACGAGCGGCGGGTCCTGGTCGACTGTTTCGCTAACATATGACACGTGAGCGCTAAGCACGTCGAAGGCGTCGAGCCCGCGGGCGGTGACGGCCAACGGTCGGTCGCGCACACGCACTTCGTCATCGTCACCGGGTTATCGGGCGCGGGCAAGAGTCAAGCCGCGAAATGCCTCGAGGACCTCGGGTATTTCTGCGTCGACAATCTTCCGCCGAGTCTCATCCCGAAGTTCGCCGAGCTCTGCGCGACGAGCCGCGACTTGCGCAAGGTCGCCCTCGTGCTCGACATCCGAGGCGAGGAGATATTCGGCGACGATCTCTCCGAGCAGCTGCTCGCCCTCGATCGCGAACGAATCGCCCACCGCGTCATCTTCCTCGACGCCGCCGATGACGTTCTCGTCCGGCGCTTTTCAGAAACCCGCCGCAAGCATCCGCTCGCGGGCCGCGGCGGCACGAAAGGTGCGCGGCTCGTCGACAGCATCATCGCCGAGCGCGAAGAGCTCAAGTCGATCCGCGACAGCGCCGACGTCATGTCGACGCAATCCACGCGCACCCCCAGGATGTGGGTCTGCGCGGCGTCAGGCGT
>Ga0126371_10003279_pt1 | contig 14129 bp, 12 predicted proteins | sample PanSoiMetaPlot_4_FD_110145 | JGI IMG/M metagenome (GOLD analysis project Ga0126371, IMG submission 110145) | Tropical forest soil microbial communities from Panama - MetaG Plot_4 | ecosystem: Environmental > Terrestrial > Soil > Tropical forest > Bulk soil | place: Panama | collected 2016-02-17 | reverse complement strand
TTCCACTGAATTGGTAGTCCATCAGGAATGCCGCAGGATATCCTTACGTATCGCCACAATTCCTGTTCCCAGCGGTCGCCACGAGAATCCCATCGGAATCCGTGTCTCCCGCAGATGCGCCTTAACCGTCTGCGCGAGCAAAGCGGAACCAACACCGAAATTCAGTTCTTGAAAACGTTGCGGCCAAAGGTGCCGATCACTTCCGGCGCAAGAATGTGATTCCGTTCCGGTCAAGAAAAGCGGTCTGCACCTGTGACGCGGACAGATGTGGCACTGACGACAAACAGGTTTGCAATGGCTTCCAGCAGGATATGAACCGCGATACAACGCGGGTCTACGCGCGAGGCCTATTGCGGACAGGTAACCGAATGAGGTCGGTTACCCCACGCTAAGCCGCGTCCGAATCCGACTTTGATGACGGTTTTTGTTCTGCGAAGGTTTCGATACTCGCAACAACCGCATGCGTCCCCGTGTAGAAGATGAAGTACTTTCCTGGATTCTGCGCTGCTAATTGCTGCATCCGCTTGTTGGCCTCGGCAAGACCTTCGACTGCTTCAATCCACCGCGCGTTCTTATCGCGCTCGCCAGAGAAAATATCGAACGTTGGAAGGGACGCTATAGAGTTCGCTCCGAACGACTGTCCGACTCTCGTCGGATGCCACAACTGTAGGCCGAATCGTTAAGGAGACCAGGAATAGTTTAGAAGAATAGATGCCGAATCAAGACTATGGTTAAGCAGAAGGCCGCATTGTTAGAGACTAGCAATGCTAAGATTGCCGACCGCCTGCATCGACATGCTATCAATTCCAGCTGATTGGAAAACGAATGGTAGTCGTATTAGACCGAAGTGGAGGTATTGCTAAAGTCTAGAACAATAATCAAGTACTGCTGAAAAGTAGAACAAAGTTGACGTACTGCTAAAAATAGCATAGTATCCGAGCAGTGCTAAAGAGTCGGTAAGGTGAGGTGAACGAACGCATGCCGAAGCACAACAAAACGGTCCCGGCTCTAAAATATGAGCGAGTCCTTACGTCTGGAGTCAGCGGTCACAGGAGAGGCAAACATAACGATTTGATTGCCGGTATCCTGCAGGATTTGGAGACTCTCCCTGACGGCTCTGCGATGAAAATCCCGTTGTCGGGAACCAGCGGCGTCACACTCGCCGACCTGCGGTCGGCAGTGCATCGCGCCACAACGTCGCGGAGATTATCAGTCGAGACCTCCTCCGACCGGGAAAACTTCTACATCTGGAAAAAGCAACGCGAGTCCTGAAGCCTCTGTCCTTTGCTTCGTGCGTCGTAGAGGACGTACGCCAGGTGCCCCAACGGCCCCGAACGTAAAGCGAGAATTTAGGCATACCGAAATTCGCGCAGGCTGGCCGTAGCCCGTTCCTCCCTGTTTTCCCTTAACCTGAATTACCATCCGGCGGCCCTAGGTCGGAACAAGGTTGTCTGCCACAAATTGTCATGTGACCCATTCTGCTTGCGCTATTCTACGTTTCCTCTCGCCTCTTGAAATGCGCTTTGCGCCGCGAGGGTGCGGCCTCTGAGTAGTAGCAGGTCGGCGATGCTTGCTGCTTCGGAACTGCTTGTGACCTTGTGTTCTTATTGAAGAGTTTTCCAGCACGAAAGATAAAACTCCGGAGGTTCTATGAAACGTATGCACAGACTCTATGTGTTAGCCGCTACTTTCGCCCTTTTCGGCAGCAGCATCGCTGGACGCGGAAACCAATCTAGCGGGAGGCCAGCCGGAGGACAGGATTTTGTCTTGGTCGTTCATGGCGGCGCTGGAGATTACAGCAAGGTTTCGCCAGAGCAAATCAGGGCCAGACGCGCAGCAATGACCGAAGCCATGAAAGCTGGCTTCAACGTGCTTTCTAAATCAGGAGCAAGTCTGGACGCAGTCGAAGCTACGATTCGAGTGCTGGAGAACTCTGGCGCGTTTGACGCAGGCCGGGGAGGTTACTACACGAGGGACGGAATACCTGAACTCGATTCAGCGATCATGGACGGTCGCACACTCAAAGCCGGAGCGGTTGCCTCGGTCAGCCACATTGCGAACCCAATCAGCCTCGCGCGCCTGGTCATGGAAAAGACGCCTCACGTGTTGCTTGTAGGGCAGGGCGCAGAGGATTTCGCGAAATCTCAGGGCGTCCCTTTGATGTCTCCCTACTATTTCTATAACTCGCGAGAATGGGAGCGCTACCAAAGGCTAAAAGCAACGAATGGGACGAGCGATTCTGATCTCGCGCCGACCCAAAGCGTGTATGGAACCGTTGGTGTTGTAGCCCTCGACCAAGCTGGGAACCTCGCGGCCGGCACTTCGACGGGTGGGACGACCTGGAAGATGCCGGGGCGGGTTGGCGATTCTCCCCTTATTGGAGCTGGCACGTATGCCAACAATGACAGTTGTGCAATTTCAGCGACCGGAATCGGCGAGTTTTTCATACGAAATGTCGTCGCTGCTGATATCTGCGCCCGCGTACGGTACTTGCATGTGTCGCTGGAAGAAGCCGCGAATGAAGTAGTCACGAAGGAACTGGTCGCGCAGAAAGGCGAGGGAGGAATCATTGGGGTCGATCGCCAGGGCCATGTCGCGATGGTGTTCAACAGCAAGGGGATGATGCGTGGGGTAGTTCGTGCGAACAAAAACATTACGATAAGCGTGTCAAAGGAATGAGTTGAACGCTATGGGAGCGGTGAAGGCCATCAGCGCTTCGCGGCTTGCTCTCTGCGAGACAGGAGAGCCCAAGTCTCGCTTGCTGCGAGCAAATCAGGTACGGGGCAACGAGCTGTCAAGGTTACGTCAGTCATACCTAGGGCGACGCTTGACTCCGGATGCTTCGCAAGTTACTGTGCGCGCCACGTACGGGGACGCGCTGGTGAATCTTGTCCCGGGAGATCCCACCCCAATCCAGGGACGTGGGTTAAGCGCGTCCCTTTTTCCTTCAGCGCGACTAGGGATTCAGCTCCCCCAACTCCTGTTCGATGAGTTTAGCAATTGCGTCAGTCGAAGGCTTACCTGCCTTGAACCTGGCGGCGATCTTCTGCGCAGCACGGCGCGAACACTTCGCGATTTGCTCTCGCAACCGGCCCTCCCTGCTGCACAATTTGATCATTTGTCTCTGGCATTTTTTCGGATTCCTTCGCCGCCATTCGGCACGAGCTTCGTTCAACTGGATCACGAACACGTCTCGCGGCGGTTTGCCCATATTGGCTTTTGGCGAGCACATATACCGCGCTGCCTTCCCAAATGCCAGTAATTGCGCATCGGTCATCTTCTGTACCCACGCACGCAGCGCATTCACGTCAAGGGCGCTGTCATCTTCGCGCGGGCCTTGGAGCCAGCTAGGATTTGATTCCATCGCGGTGCGGGGCTTCTCCCACTCTGTGAGCTCGGCGAGCGGAACAAGTGGAAAACTGATGTGGCACGGCGTCGAGGGGGTGCCCGAGGAGCAGTCACGACGCCGCGCCGGTAAAGCGACCAAGCAAATTGTGCCAAAGATATTGCCGCGCTGGGCCGTCGTGCTGGACGGCTGTCACGCTATCCCCGATTCAGGATTTAGTCCTTCAAACTCCTAGGCGATGATCTTCGCAACGCTAGAAGGTCGCGAGCCTGTCGTCGTATTGGTAAGGGGATGTCTTTGCGGCTTGCTCGTCGCCATTTGCCGTCAGTTCCGGACGGCCCAGCACGCCGTTGCGTCCACTCACTTACCTTTCTTTCTGCCTGGTGTGATCCTCGATAGCTACTCTTCTGGTCTTCTCGATGTCGCGGGTCAGACCAAAGCCGGACCTGGACGGTTCCCACCTGTCAGATAGGAAGGGAAACATCAAGGTCGTTGCGCCCCGAGAGGAGAAACGGCGGCGCGAATAGAACAGGGACAATCGCCTGGCGCAAGGAATCGTAAGGTGTTGTACAATCATTAGGCGGGCGGTTAGCTCAGCGGTTAGAGCATCCGGTTTACACCCGGAAGGTCCTCAGTTCGAATCTGAGATCGCCCACCATTCGGCGTCGATCCTGGGTGGACGTAGTTTCAGTTGGTTAGAACACTGCCCTGTCACGGCGTTTTGGGACAGGTTAGTGCCCTGAGCAGCACACCGCACCAAAACGCAGCACACCGAAAATCGGCCTCCCGGGGCGTCTTCAACCTCCGACGCAGTTCGTCGGTTCGATCCATTACGGCTTCGAGTCTACATCGATTCAACTTTCCGGCACGCCAGTATCAACTTTGGCGATCAGCGCGTTTAATCAGGACTTGAAGCCGCGAATACTGAGTTGTAGAGTCAGCCTCTAATGAAGCTGGAATTAGCCACACACCTGGACAAAGTGAGGGACACGGTAAGTGAAGTAAATAACGTGATCTCGTCTCACAAATACCCGGAAGACCGGCGCACCGTGCTGGTGATGGGACTCCTTTTCACGATCATTCAGCACCACCGGAGCATCTTGTTGTTGATCAAGTCCGTCGGCACCGTCGGCTCGTCGTGGGCCCTGGCGAGAGATGTTCTAAGAGGGACGCGCGTGGGCTTATGGACAAATGCGTGTGCGACTGAAGAGCAAATCGGTCGAGTGGAACGAGAAGATGAGTTCCCTTTGAGCGACTCGGAAATGAACAGGGAGATCGAAGCCGCGTACAAGGCAGACGCCTTCTTTGAAGGGCTCAGGAACCGATGGGCAACGCAGATCTATACATACTCGCGATCAGATCTCGTCCAACTAGGCCGTTGGCACATTGACGCAAGCTCTGGATTGCATCTTGACGACGATGAGATTCGGGATGTCACGACGATCGCTACTCTTTGCATTGTACTCTTGGCTGGAAAGTTCCTCGCTCATCAAGGATATTTGAGTGATTGCGAACGAATCGAAGCTCTGGCTGCGGATTACACCAGCCACGCTGGCTAGTTTCGCCATGTGGTAGAATCCCGCCCGTCGCTTGCTCATCAGAGGATTCCCTAAGCCCTGCCGGCCGCAGCCGCGCGGGGCTTTTTGTTTCTGGTGGGTCTCCACCTTGATTTTCGTTCGATTATTCAAGCGTTCGCCCTGCAATCGACTACTCTTCGGGCTTGGTCTGGCGTCATACTGTGCGGAACATAAAGAACGCGCATAAGACGGCCATCGAGCGTTTCAGTCCAGTGCGTCGCACGCGGTCGGACGTGGACATCCGCACGGTGGCGGAGCTGATGGGCACAAGAAAATTCAGATGACCCTGCGATATCGCCCCCGAGCACAAGCTGGTTGCAGTCGAGAGGCTGAAAGCTTATATTTGATTGAGTTCGTTCTTCGCTGGAAAAGCATGCGTGACAAGAAGCACGAACCGACACCACTACCGACACCGGCCAAACTGGGGTGCCTGTAAGTTATTGAAGGGGACGTAGTTCAGTTGGTTAGAACGCTGCCCTGTCACGGCAGAGGTCGCGAGTTCGAGTCTCGTCGTCCCCGCCATTCTTCAAAGCAAGAAGCCCAAGATTTGAGGCCTTAGGGGACGTCGTCCCCTGTCCCCGGATTTCCCAGAAAGCAGCATCTCTGATCGCCTTCGAGCCGATTTCTCAGGTTAACGACCCGCCGCGCAAAGGCGACGACCGGCTGATACGGCAACAAGATTCGTAACTTTATCGTCTGTACTGTGTCCAATGGAGTGAATGAATATCCGCCGCAGGAAAAACACACAACCACAGGTTGTGTCCTGCAGGGCAAGCAGCTGAAATCCGGCGAGGCTTAGGGTAATGAATCGGGTCTTTTGTACACAAACGGGTATATGGGACTAGAGCAATTAAGTGATCGGCTGATTCGGTTTGCAGGAGGCTCTACTGGGTTATGGCGAGTACTAGCCATTCGACCGGTTCAAGGAGAGGGCTTGCCTCCAGTCGAGAGGGTTGCCGTATATCGAGGTAACGAACCTTCGCTCGAATCCAAATGGACATTGTCGGGCGTTGTCAGCAACATCCGATATGTTGAACGGCCGGAGCAGAAGGAACTGACGTCGAAACAAGCTCCGCTAGGTCGATCAGAGTCGACCATGGCGGCTCTCATTCCGATTCGAAAAACGCCGGCTTGGTGGAATTTGACGCAAGAGGAGCGTCGCAACATTTTTGAGAACAAATCTCATCATATCGCCGAAGGAATAAAGTACTTACCGCCCGTCGCACGGCAGCTTTATCATAGCCGCGATATTGGCGAACCTTTCGACTTTCTCACGTGGTTTGAATACGCTCCTCAACATTCCGAGGCATTTGAAGAATTGGTTCGAACGCTTCGGAAAACGGAGGAATGGCGGTATGTTGATCGCGAAATCGACATCCGTCTGGTTCGAGCCTGATAGGATTATGTTATCGCCTATGCGATGCACGAAATGCATTTCGGTGTTGCTCGAACTCCCTGAAAGCGTGTGCCTCTAGAATGACAATGCCCCGATAATTGCCGCTGCCAAGACCAGGAGCGCTGGATTGATCTTGTATTTAAGCAAAATCAGCAGCGTCCCAACTGCTATAGCGGCGGTATCGAGACCGGTCACTGCGCCCCGGGCAAACGTGAAGCAGCCCGCCAATAACAGACCAATCGAGACGGGTGCCAGGCCCTCCTGGATGGATTTGCGCCAGGGCCATCTCTCCAGGCGTTTCCATAGTCGTCCGATGGTCAACGTCAATAATGAGGTCGGCCCGAAAAAGGCGATTACGACCACGATAGACCCCAAGATGCCAGCAACCCAGTCACCGATCGAAACGATCATCATCATGTTCGGTCCAGGAGCCATCTGACCGACGCTGTATATGTGGACGAGTTGCGGGAAGGTGACCCAGTGGTGTACCTGCACAGTTAGAATTTTCATTTCGGGGAACGCCGCCATCCCGCCGCCGACGGTCAAAAGGGACAGGTAGGCAAAGACACGGATCAAGGCGGGGATCTCCTTCATCGGTTGGCTCCGTTCTGCGTTTTGCGTGGTCTGTACCAGAACGTGGCGATGAGACCGACCATCACGAGCACGGTCAGTACCGATTGATGCAGCCGGTTAACTCCAAGCACCGTTGCCACTACGAAGACCGCATCCGCAGTGTGTTCCAGCGATTTTTTCCCGAGTTGCACTACTGTGGCGAGGATGAGTCCAACCGCGGCCGCGGCAACTCCCTTGAGGGCAGCCGTCACGAGTGCATGGTCGCCGTGTTGGTGATAAACCATTCCTGCGGCGAGCATCAGGAGTCCGCCCGGCAAGCAAATGCCTACGATGCCGGCGAGCGCGCCAGCAAGGCCGCACAGACGGTCCCCTATAAGGATGGCCATATTGGTAGAGTTCAGCCCCGGCAGAGACTGACTAATGGAGAGCAACTCTACGAAGCCTTTGTCGTCGAGCCACGCACGCTTACTGACCAGACTATTTCGGAGATAAGCAACCACACCGCCACCAAAACTGGTGGCGCCGATGATCAGAAATTCCAAGAAAACCTGCAGAACCGTCGCAGGTCGCGAAGTGGGAGTCGCGGCGGTTGCCCGAGTTGACGCTGTTGCAGCAAGTCCACTCATGGTTTTGCGGCTGACACCCTTTCACACGGCAGACCATGCCGGACAGCATCAGACCCAGGCACGCTTAGTTCGTACCCGTCCTCCATGTGATCATTCGTGCGACTTAGGAGGATTGCCCAGCAGGCGGTACACCGTGGCTGTTTTCGTGCAATTCAACGCTATGTAGTCCTCGGCTGAGTATTGCAAGCTAATGAAAAACGCTTCCGTACGGCGCAGAGCGTCTTTGCTGAGCTGGTCACGGTCTTTGAAATAGAACTGGTAGGCGAACTCGCCGATGAGAGGACGATGTTCGCCGCGAGTGCGCCAGATAGCCACGTTGGCCTTACAAGTGAGGCCGTCGCCAAAGTCAAGCATGCCGATGTCCTGCAAAACCTCCTCAACGATGGTGTTACTGACCAGCCTGATGCGCTCGTTGGGTTCCTTGCGAATCTTGCCCAAAGCCGGGAGAAGATCGATCAACTGGTCCATGTCAGAGACGTTTTCCTTGCCCATGCCGATCGCGGACCGGAGAAACTGAACATTGTGCGAATACAGCAAACGGATACCGCCAAGCTTGTCCTTGAGCGGCATGGCCTGCGCTTTGAACTTGACGCGATGGTCGCCGAGGATATGCGGCCGGACGTCGGTCTCGGCAGCAATCTGCAAATCGGGGTGGCGAAACTTGAAGACGATCTCCGGATCGCCAATGGGGAAGCCGTCCTTGTAAGGGATGCGGCGGCGCAGAATGAAAGCGTTGTTGTATAGCCGGAAGTCCTCGGTATCAATAAACAATACTTCGCGGATCTTCACCGCCCGGTCGTCAAAACCAGCAACAGCGTACTTCGCGCCATGCTCTTTAGCGGGCTGTCTGAGGACTCTGCCAAAATCGAAAAAGCTCTCGCGTGATACAAACCTGTTGGGCCGGAGAATGAGCTTACAACAGATGTACTCGGGTGAATGAATGGGCATCCCATCGGCATACTGACCCGGCTTGAGAAGGGGCACACGTCCCACCCAACTTGGCGTTACAGGCTCCCTCTTGGCCGGTTGCTTGCCGTTTCTTGAGCGGCTGGATACAGCTTGTTTGACGGCCGGCATCCGTTTCACTCCTGGCTCGACACCCCCCCGGTGATATTCATCGATGATTCAAGGCTCTTTACACTGTCAGAATTACCAGCCCTCTACAGAGACCCACGCAGAACAAGTTGACTGTCCGTCGAGAGCCTTCTGCTTGGCCTTGAGACGACATGCGAATAGGGGCCAACACTCGGGGCGAGACATGTCCTGCAATCGACATGATCGTCTGATCGCTCGCCCACAGCCTACAAGCAGATATGTGTCCCCGACATCATCGATCCTCCTAGCCGGACAACTCGGCCTGACACCTGTGAGGATCTGGGGCCTCCGCTCTGCACTGCAGGTACTTCGCCGCTGCAGCGTCTCGAAATCTAGCAAGTGGTAACTACACTTCCGCTATACTGTGCAGACTCCAACTAACAGGGAATGGGACCTATGGCCATCCAGCCTGGCACTCACCTGGGCCCCTACGAAATCACAGGCGCTATTGGTGTGGGCGGAATGGGCGAGGTCTATCGTGCCCGTGATCCCAAACTCGGGCGCGACGTAGCCATCAAGGTCCTACCTGAAGCCTTCGCCCACGACGCCGATCGCATGGCACGATTCCAACGTGAAGCCAAGGTCCTGGCCTCTCTCGATCACCCGAACATTGCTTCAATCTACGGTCTTGAAGACTCGGGTGGCACTCGAGCGCTCGTGATGCAGCTGGTCGAAGGACCGACTCTCGCCGATCGCGTCAAGCAAGCCCCGATTCCAGTTGACGAAGCTATCCGTATCGCCCGACAAATCGCCGACGCGCTCGAATACGCGCACGAACGTGGAATCGTTCACCGGGACCTGAAGCCTGCCAACATAAAAATGGCCGCGGACGACACGGTGAAGGTGCTCGATTTTGGCCTCGCCAAAGCGCTCGAAGGCGATCCGTCCTCTATCGACATCTCAACATCTCCCACAATTAGCCGGATGGCAACTCAGCAGGGAGTTCTGCTCGGCACCGCAGCTTACATGTCCCCGGAGCAAGCGAAGGCCAAACCCGTGGATCGGCGTGCGGACATTTGGGCGCTCGGATGTGTCCTGTATGAAATGCTCACGGGCAAGCAAGCATTCACAGGCGAGACGGTGACCGACACACTTGCGTCCCTCATTAAGGAAGACCCGGACTGGACGCTGCTTCCTTCAGCAACGCCGATGCGGGTTCGCGTTCTCCTGCAACGCTGCTTGCAGAAGGACCCGAAACAGCGACTGCAAGCCATCGGTGATGCGCGTATCTCGCTCGATGAAGTTCTCGCAGGGGCGCCAGAACCAACACCAGCCACTTCAATGGTCAAACAGTGGCCGCTGTGGCTTATTTCGGGCGTGGCCATCGTGTTCATGGCCGCGTTTGCGGCTCTTGCTCTTATTCACTTCCGAGAAAAACCCCCTCCTGCCGCTGCAGTCCAACGCTATGAGATCGCAGCCCCTAACCCAAGTGTGAATGGCGTAGGGGCTCTGTCGCCCGACGGAACCCGTCTGGCGTTGCGGAGCACGCAAGGGAGCGGTCCACGTCTCTGGTTGCGCCGGATGGACTCGCTCGAAACACACTCCATCGAAGGGACCGAAGAAGCGGTTGGGATTCCCTTCTGGTCACCCGACAGCCGCTATATCGCATTTAGCACGACGGGCGGCAAACTCAAGAGAATTGACACGGAGGGAGGCCCAGCCCAGGTCTTATGTGATTTAGGTGGGCGTGTTGTTAATGGAGGATTCTGGACCCCGGATGGGAAGATCGTTATTGGTGATCAGCCCGGTTTAAGTCAGATTCCCGCAGGGGGCGGAGCGCCTTCTCCTTTGCCAGGCGTGGAAAGCCCTGGCGGCAGAGATACCTTCTATGGTCCCGCGCTTTTGCCTGATAGAAGGCATTTCCTGTATTCGATTGATGGCCCGGGAAGCCCTGACGTTTACCTCGGATCGTTGGATAGTAAGCCGGGACAAATGCCCAGCAAACTGCTGACAGGCGTTATCAGTAATGTCGTTTACGCCCCTTCGTTTGACGATCCGGAGCGTGGTTACCTACTTTTTGTGAGTGGGATCAACTCGAACTTGGCTACCGGCCCACTGATGGCGCAGCCTTTCGATCTCCGCAAGCTGGAGACGGCGGGAGAACCAGTTCTTGTTGCCGAGCAAGTCGTGTGGGATAGCTTTTCGGCCTCGCTCAGTGGCACGCTGGTCTATGGTTCCAGTGCTACGTCGTTAGCAACGAGTCAACCCACGATATTTGACCGACAAGGGAAGATTCTGGAAACGGTCGGGGAGCTCGGTGACTACAACTGGCTGGCGTTCTCGCCGGACGGGAAGCGCGTAGTGGCCTCTCGAACGGACCCACAATCGGGCAATGCAAATCTTTGGATGACGGACCTAGTGCGAGGCATCAGCACACGGTTCACCTTTGACTCCGCAAGCGACTTCCTTCCTACTTGGTCCCCCGATGGCAATCGGGTCGCATTCGGCTCCAATCGGGGCGAGCACTATGACCTGTACCAGAAGCTCTCCAATGGAGGCAGCGACGAGGAGCTTGTATTTAAGTCTGACAGTGGGCTCGTTGTCCCTCTTAGCTGGTCTGGCGATGGGCACTTTCTGCTGTTTAACGGGGCAAGTGCGTCGCAAGAGACGGCTTGGGTGCTACCTCTGGATGCAAATGGACGCGCGGCTGGAAAACCATTTGTGTTCGTTCAGCAGGGAATCGGATACGACCTGCATTTCTCTCCCGGCCCCCAAGGACGCCCGCTATGGGTTGCGTATTGCTCCCACGAGTCGGGCAGATACGAAATCTATGTGCGCCCGTTCGATCCAAACTCGCCTACTGGCACGCCGCCTGGCGGAGGCAAATGGCAAGTATCGACCCAAGGAGGGCTTAGCCCACGCTGGAATGGCAATGGGAGAGAGCTTTTCTACGTAACGCCGGATGGAACGGTGATGTCTGTGGAGGTAAGCGGGAGCACCGTGTTTCAGTCGGGCGTACCCAAGCCCCTGTTCAAGTCCAAAGGGTTCAGCACCTATCAGGGCAGAGTGGCCTTTTGGGACGTAAGCTCCGACGGCAGCAAGTTCATCTTTGCAGTGCCTCCCACCACGAGCGGGACTGCGCCACCCCCTCGATTTACGGTTGTGTTGAACTGGCCTTCGCTGCTCAAGAAATGATGCCAGGCACCAAACTCGGCCCCCTACGGACTCATACCCTCGGGAAAATGATAGGGCGATGATCGGCCAGACCATCTCCCATTACCGGATCATCGCGAAACTGGGTGGCGGCGGTATGGGCGTTCTCTACAAGGCCGATGACACCACGCTCGGCCGCACTGTCGCCTTGAAGTTTCTTCCGAGCGAACTCTCGAACGACAAGCAAGCCCTCGAACGATTCCTGCGTGAGGCGCGTGCAGCGGCCGCGCTCAATCATCCGAACATTTGCACGATCTACGAAATTGGCGACCACGAGGGCCAGCGTTTCATTGCCATGGAATTGCTCGAAGGGCAAACGCTAAGCCAGCGCATCGGCGGCAAGCCGCTGCCTATTGATGCGTTGCTCGATCTGGGTACGCAGATGGCGGATGCACTGACCACGGCACACGCTAAAGGCATCGTGCATCGGGACATCAAGCCAGCGAACATTTTCATCACCGAGCGCGGCCATGTGAAGATTCTGGACTTCGGCCTGGCAAAAATCTCACCGGGTGCAGAGGGAGTGGGCATTTCTGCGATGCCGACGGCCACAGCGGAAGAATTGCTGACGAGCCCCGGAACGGCCATAGGAACCATCGCGTATATGTCGCCAGAACAGGCTCGGGGTGAGGAGCTTGATGCACGGACGGATCTGTTTTCTTTTGGTGCAGTGCTCTACGAGATGGCCACTGGCCGGATGGCATTTCTGGGGAACACTACTGCAATCACTCACGACGCAATTCTGAATCGAGCGCCGATTCCCGTGGCACGATTAAACCCTGAACTACCGTCAAAGCTGGATGAAATCATCAAGAAGGCGTTCGAGAAAGACCGCCAGCTGCGCTATCAGAGCGCCGCTGAAATGCGTGCGGATTTGCAGCGGCTGAGGCGGGATTCGGAATCAGCAGAGGTGCCGGTGGCCGCGAAAGGCGAAGCTTCAGGCAGTCCCGGACTGTTATGGAAATTGATTGTTCCCACCCTGGTGGTTTTAGTCGTCGCCACAGGCAGCTATTTCTATTCTCACCGCCCGCCAAAACTCACCGAGAAGGACACCCTCGTGCTCACCGACTTCGACAACCGCACTGGTGACCCGTTGTTCGACGACACACTGAAGCGAGCACTCGCCATTCAACTCGAACAATCACCGTTTCTGAACGTCCTATCCGACCAAAAGGTAGATGCAACGTTGAAACTGATGAACCGTCGACCTGGCGAGCGAATCACTGCGGAGACCGCACACGAGATTTGTGAGCGGGCAAATTCCAAGGCCCTGCTGGCAGGCTCGATTGCCCAGTTAGGCAGCCACTACCTAATCGGGCTGAAAGCAGTTAACTGCCGAACGGGGGATTCCCTGGGCGGTGCATTGATGGAGGCTGAAGGTCGCGAGAGTGTAATCAAGACGCTGAGCGAGGTAGCAAACAAGCTGCGCAGTAAACTGGGCGAATCGCTAGCCTCGGTGGAGACCCACGATAAACCGCTAGACGAATCTACCACGTCATCATTAGAGGCTCTTCAGGCATTCACCCAAGGAATTCGTACAGCACAGGAGCAGAGCGACCAAAATGCATTGCCATACCTGCAACGAGCGGTGGAACTCGATCCAAACTTTGCTCGCGCCTACGCTGCCCTTGGCCAAAGCTATTTGAATCTTGAAGAGCCCAGCCTCGCGTTACCGAATTATAAAAAGGCCTTCGAATTGCGCGACCGAGTGAGTGAGAGAGAACGCTTCAATATCGATGGCTCGTACTACTTGAACGTCACAGGAGAGTTAGAGAAGGCGGCGCAGGTTTTCACTGAGTATGCGCGTGCCTATCCCAATGACTCCGAAGCTCCCGCCTACCTGGGATTGACTCTCTACCAATTGGGCCGCTGGGAGAAGTCGGCGACCGCATGCCATGAGTCACTGAGCCTTAACCCTGACAATGGGATCACCGCCTCCGTGCTAATCGCTGACTATCTGTGCCTAAATCGATTAGACGATGCCAAGGCTGTGTACGACCGAGGCAGAGCGCGTAAGCTTGAGAACCTTTTTCCGGAATCAGTTATGTACGTGCTTGCCTTTGCGGAAGGGGACACTTCAGGTATGCAGCGTTACTTCGACGCGGCGATGGGAAAACCTGGGTTCGAAGACATTCTGCTCAGCATGCAGTCCGACGTTGAGGCCTACTATGGCCGCCTCGGAAAAGCCCGAGAATTTTCGCGACGGGCCACGGAGTCAGCCAAGAAAAATGGTGCTCAAGAGACCGCGGCACTGTGGCAAGCCTACGCCGCGCTGCTCGAGGCCGAGGTCGGAAATGCGCGCGGGGCCTCGCAGCAAGCCCATGAGGCCCTGTCTATAGCACCCGGCCGCGATGTTCGAGTGT
>Ga0126371_10003278_pt1 | contig 14130 bp, 12 predicted proteins | sample PanSoiMetaPlot_4_FD_110145 | JGI IMG/M metagenome (GOLD analysis project Ga0126371, IMG submission 110145) | Tropical forest soil microbial communities from Panama - MetaG Plot_4 | ecosystem: Environmental > Terrestrial > Soil > Tropical forest > Bulk soil | place: Panama | collected 2016-02-17 | reverse complement strand
CGCGCCGGTCGACAAGGACGGCCTCGAGAAGCTCGCGGCCAAAGGCAAGTCCGATCCGACGCAAATGCGCACCGCGAAGTGCCGCACCGTCGCGGAAGGCCGCTTCCGCCACCTCAACTACGTCCGCACGCTGCCGGCGCACGTTGTCGACGAGCCGCCGCAGCTCCTCGGCGACGACACCGCGCCCAATCCGTCCGAAGCGTCGCTGGCGGCGCTCGGCTCGTGCATCTCGGTCGGCATTCACGCCAACGCCGTTCATCGCGGCATCACGCTGAGCCGCATCGAGCTCGAGCTCGAAGGCGACATCAACATCACCTCGGTGTGGGGTGTCGGCGACATCGGCGAAAAGCCGGTCGGCTTCACAGCCGTGCGCATCAAGGCGCATGTCGAAGGCGATGCCGACCGCAAGACGCTCGACGAGCTGGTGGCGCACGCGGTCAAATGGTCGCCGGTCACCGGCACCTTCCGTAACGCCGTGCCGGTCAGCGTTGCCCTTGCCTAAGTCCGCGAGCGGCACGGCGACCAAGTCGCGACGGCCGGCGGCGGAATCGTCGCCGGTCGATTTCGACCGCGTGCGCGCGATCGTCGGACAGGAGCTCGCGCCGCTCGCCACTCGCATCGATCTCGAAGGCTACTATCCCGAGGACGTGTTGCGCGCGCTCGGCGCCGCTGGCGCCTATGCGGCGCATGTCGGCGCCGCCAACGGTCCGGGCCATTTGTGGGACGGCGTCCGCGCCATCGCCGCGGTCGCCGAAGAATGCGGCGCCACCGCGTTCTGCATGTGGTGCCAGGATGCGTGCGCCTGGTATCTCGCGGTGACGCCGAATGAATCGCTGCGCGCGCAGTATCTCGGTCCGGTCGCATCGAGTGCGCAGCTCGGCGGCACGGCTTTGTCCAATCCGATGAAGACCTTTGCGGGCATCGAGCCGATCCGTCTCAAGGGCCGCAAGGTGGCGGGCGGCTACCGCGTCACCGGCCAGGTGCCGTTCGTCTCCAATCTCGGTCGCGGCCATGTCTTCGGTGCGATCCTCGGCGTCGACGACGACAGCCACGTCATGGCGCTGCTCGACACCGACATGGAAGGCATCAAGTCGGGACAACGCGCCCAGTTCGTGGCACTCGACGGCACGCGCACCTGGGCGGTGTCGCTGCACGATTGCTTCGTGCCCGACGCGCGCGTGCTGGCCGCGCCGGCCGAGGCGCTGGTGCCGAAAATCCGGCCGACCTTCATCCTGCTGCAGAACGGACTCGCAACCGGCCTGATGCGCGATTGTCTGGCGATGATCGCGCGCGCCGGCCGCTCGCTCGGTCACGTCAACCGCTATTTGCCCGAACAGGCCGAGCCGATTGCCGAAGCCTTGGAAAAGCTCGAGCGCGAGACCGAAGAGCTTTGCGCCACGCCGCTCGCGACCGACCGCGCCTATATCCGCCGCGTGCTGCAATCGCGCATCGACGCTGGCGACTGGGCGATCAAGGCGGCGCACACCGCCATGCTGCATCTCGGCGCCCGCGGCTATGTCCGCACGGCGCGGGCTCAGCGGCGGCTGCGCGAAGCCTATTTCGTCGCCATCCTGACGCCGGCCGGCAAGCATCTGCGCAAGGATTTGGCGGCTCTCGACGGCTAACGCCGCGTCGGCTTCGGCTTGGCCCGTCGCGGCAACACCGCGCCTATTTTGCGGCCGACCAGCTATCCGCGCTTCCGCAACCTCGAATAAGAATACTTCGCATTCGCGGAGGGCAGCGCGTCCAAGTGCCGCGCCGGAAGACGATTGCGGCTGATGCGGGTCGTCGTAGCATCAAAGCGTTGCCGTCCGAGATTCGCATCCTCAAGAAGAAGAGGGGGACACGATGTCTGACAATGCAGCAGCCCGGGCGGTGGCTCCGGATCGGGTCAGTAACGTCCTCAAATGGGTGCTTCTCGGCACCGCCATCGTGACGTTCGGTCTGTTCGCGTGGGCGACGGACGTCACCTACCGAACCGCACCGCCGCAGCCCGCGCGGTTTGTCGCCGCCGACGGCAGCACTCTCATGACGTCGCAGGACGTCGAGGACGGCAAGGCTTCGTTCCAACGCGCTGACCTGATGGACTACGGCAGCATCTACGGCATGGGTTCCTATTTCGGCGAGGATTACACCGCGAAATATCTGGTCCAGCTCGGACAGCTCACCGAGGACGCGATCGCTCGGCAGCGCTTTTCCAAGCCGTTCTCAGCGCTCGGCGCCGACGATCGAATGACGGTGCAAGCGGCGACGCAACGCGACTTGCAAGGGATCGACCTGACCGGCGCCGAAGCGCGCATCGCGGCGCCAGTCGCTACCGCGATCAAGCTGCTTCAGACCGAGATCGCGCAACAGCTCGTGCACCAGGATTTCATCAAGGGCTGGACCCAGGCCTACACCCTGGACGCTGCGAACGCCGCCAAAACCGCCGACTTCATCGTCTATTCGGCGCTCACCACGGTCGCGCGGCGGCCGGGCAGCGATGTCTCCTGGACCCAGAACTGGCCATACGAGCCCATGGTCGGCAACGTGCCGACGAGCAGCGCCTTCATTTGGACGTGGATTAGCTTCTGCTTCACGTTCTTCTGCTTCGGCGCCGTGCTCTTCGCCTATCACCGCTATATCCGGGTCGACGACCGCGGCACGATGGATCCGATTTTGGTGCCGTTCCGGCCGCTGACCCCAAGCCAACGCAAGGTCGGCAAATACTTCCTCGTTGTCGCGGCCGTGCTGCTGTTGCAAATCGCGGCCGGCGCGATGCTCGGCCACTACTATGCCGACCGCGTCAGCTTCTACGGCATCCATTTCGATGATGTGCTGCCGTTCAACTTCTGGCGCAGCATCCACGTTCAGACGCCGATCGTCTGGATCGGCCTGTCCTGGATTGGCGCCGCGATCTTTCTCGCCCCGGCGATCAGCGGCCGCGAGGCAAGCGGCCAGGGGCCGCTCGTCGATATTCTGTTTTGGGCGACCGTCGCGGTCGTCGTTGGCGCGGTCGTCGGCGATTACCTCGGCATCATGGACGTCATCAGCAAAGGCTGGTTCTGGTTCGGCAACCAGGGCCTGTCCTATCTTGAGCTCGGACGTTTCTGGCAGATCGGCTTCTTCCTTGGCCTGGTATTCTGGAGCGCGCTTGTCTTGCGCGGCCTCTGGCCGTCGTGGGACGCGCTTCGCGCGGCCACGCGGCAGTTCTGGACCGGCCGCATACGGCTGGAGCACCTGTTGTGGGCGGCGACGACCAATATCGCCTTGCTCTACGTCTTCGGCATGATCCCGCTGTTCGGCGTCAATCCGTCCTTCACCATCACGGATTTCTGGCGCTGGTGGGTCGTCCATCTCTGGGTAGAACAGTCGTTCGAATTTTTCGCAGCTGCGGTCAGTGCCTACTTGCTGATGGGGCTGGGGCTCGTTTCGCGTCAACTCGCGGAACGCTCGGTCTATCTCGAACTGATCCTGATCTTCCTCGGCGGCGTCCTCGGCACCGGCCATCACCTCTATTGGGCTGGCGGGCCGGGCATGTGGGTGCCGGTCGGCAGCATGTTCTCGTTCATCGAAGTTCTGCCGCTGGTGCTCTTGATCCTCGACGGCATGGAACATCACGATCTCATCAGGAAACAGCGGCAGTTCCGGTACGGCCTTGCCTACACCTATGTTCTCGGCTCCGCGTTCTGGAATTTCGTCGGCGCCGGCGTGTTCGGCGGCGGCACGCTCAACGCGCCGCTCGTCAACTATTACGAACACGGCACGTTCCTGACGCTCAATCACGCCCACACGTCGCTCTTCGGTGCGTTTGGCTTGCTCGCCATCGGTCTGATCTATTTCTGCCTGCGCTACGCGGCGGGCGAACAGGCGAAATTCAGCGAGAAGGTCGGCCTCTGGGCGTTCTGGCTTTACAACGCCGGTCTCGTTCTGTGGATCGCGCTCAATTTCTTCCCGATTGGCTGGCCGCAACTGACGGCCGTCTACGAGCACGGCTTCGCCTACGCGCGAGGTCTCGAGTTCTACGACACGACGCTCCTTTGGCAATGGCTGCGCTTTGTCGGCGACCTCCCGTTTGCCATCGCGGCGCTGCTGATGGCGTGGGATTTCATCGTCAAGCTCGGACCGATGTTCCCGACCCTGGCGAAGCGATGGACAGCCCGATACCACGCGACACCGGCTGAATGAGAGCCGTGCGTGGTGATCCCGTGGCCTTGTTCAGCAGTCGAACTACAGGAGCGGTGACACCATGCTCGCCAAACTCCAAGGGGTAGATTGGGGCGCCGTGGCGCGCGCCATCCACGTCGTCGCGGTCGTGATCTGGATCGGCGGGGTTTCCCTGGTGACCACCGTGTTGCTGCCGGCGCTGAAGGAAAAACCCGCCGCGGAGTGGAAGCGCGAGTTCGATGCAATCGAACGGCGCTTTGCGCCCCAAGCGCGCATCGCCATCGTGGTCGTTCTGCTCAGCGGCCTCTACATGCTTTACGACTACGATCTATGGAGCCGTTTCGCGTACGCGGCGTATTGGTGGATGGATCTGATGGTCGGCGTATGGCTGATCTTTGCCGCGCTTCTGTTCGTTATCGAGCCGTTATCCTCGGGGCGGTTCGCCCACGGCGACGCAGCGGCACCTGAAGTGGCCCTGGCGCGAAGGCTGCGGTTGCATCGCACTGTGCTGGCCTTGTCTCTGCTCGCGGTTTTCGCAGCCGTCGGCGGCAGTTACGGCCTCTTTTGATCCACTCAGAAGTCGCGCGGTAGTTCTCAACTGGCCGATAGTGACACGGACGGGCAGAGGATCTGGAAGCGCATCGGCGCTAAAATCATAACGCTCGCGACTAAAGCCGCTGCTTTCGTTGTCCGCTCGTGACTTCCCAAACTTTCCACGCCACGGCCTGAACCGTCCCTCGGCAGCGCAGTAGGATTTCGCCCGGGTCGGCGTCATCGACAACCAACATGCATTGGATCACGCGTTCTTTGTACGATCGCGCATCCCAAATGGCGTCACATTGGGCTAGCTTTTTGTCCTTCATCGCCGCCTTGGGCTGCCAATAGTCCTCGATTTGAAAGTCGTTGCCGCCTTCGTATTTAATGTACCACCAACGCATCTAAACCCCCGGCGCGGTGAGGGGCGCATAATTGACTAAGCGGCTCGGAACGTGCGAGTCCCAAAAAGTGGATCAAATGAAGACGAGCGTATGCATTTGAAAGGACGACGAGCGCGGTTGTCGGCGATAGGCCGTCACGCCGATGGAGGCACCGGATCGATGACGGTCATGCCAAGAAGCATGTCGACGTCATGGCCGTTCTGTGCGAGCGGCAGGATCAGGCGCTCGATCGTCTTCCACGTTGCGTCGACGACGTAAATTGGCGGCCCGCGATAGAATGCGATCCTACCGTGGTCGGCGACGGCAGCGAATTGCTGCAAGTCGACAGAACCCCGAAAACGCGGTTGTGCATCGTCGTACCACTGACCGGTGGCATCTTCGCCGAATGCCTCAACATGCACAGTCCCGACGAGCCGGTACTTGAATCGAAGAGGATCGCGCTGCACCTCGGTCAGCCAAATCCATGGTAGCAGCCTCCGAATATCGACCGGATCCATATGGCGCCGTCCGGGCAACAGATCGGGCGTTGGGCGGATCGACAACCAATAGCGATAGAGTTCGGCAACCCGCGAGTCACCCGGCGGCAACGGTTTGCCTGGATGGAGCAACTGGTATTCGGGCCGTGAATCAACCAACACCTTACATTTACGTAAGGTGCCTGCGCTAAGGCTCGGCTGAGTCGGCACAGTTGATCGGCTGGCCGTACTGCGGCGGCCAATTCCACCACCCCGTTGTCACGGGCTTTTCAGGGGAAGGCCCGAATAGAACGGCGTGGCGGCCGATTGGGCGGACAACCCGAGGGGTGTGGCAGACCATGAACACGGTCTTCTCGACAACGGGCGTTCATCCGCATGAAGCATTCGACTATTGGCACGAAGAGCTTTGTCGGAAAGTCATCCGCCACGATTGCTATCCCGAAGACCGGTCAACCTTCCAAGCCCAACTTCAATCGACCTCGTTGGCAGGCGCTGGTCTCTTCTACTTCGCGAGCACGCCAATCCAATACGACGTTGCCGATCGACACGCCGCGCAGACGAATGCCGACGAACTCTTTTTCCGCCTGCAAATCGCTGGCAGGTACGAAACCGAACAGGAGGGGCACGAGGCGGCGTTCGAAGCCGGCGACATGACGTTGATCGATCCACGGCGACCTTGGCGCGGAAATTACTCGAATGGTCCGAAGCAAATGCTTCTGAAAGTTCCGCGGCGTCAATTGGAAGCGCGCGTCGGCGGCGTGCGGGCGTTGAGCCTCTACCCGATTAAACCGTCGCAACCCGAGAGCGCTTTGACAGCGGCTTATCTGACGTCGTTGCTATCCCATGCCGACGCCTTGGATGCCGCTTCCGGCGACATCGTCAAGAATCAGGTGCTCGACCTCATCGCCTTATCGATAGCCAAGATCACGGGACGGGAAAGTCCGCGCATCTCGTCCGCGCGTTCGATCGTGCTGTTGAGCGTGCGCGCGGCAGTCGAGGCGCGATTGACCGATCCGGTGCTCGATGCGGCGACGGTCGCCGCTGCGGCTGGCGTGAGTGTGCGTTACGCGAACGCCGTTCTTGCCGACGAAGGCATGTCGATCACGCACCTCATTTGGTCGCGGCGCCTCGAACGTTGCCGGCGGGCGCTGCGCGACGCCTCACAGGCCCAACGGACGATCAGCGAGATCGCCTACGGCTGGGGATTCTCGGACATGACCCATTTCGCGCGCAGATTTAAGGAAGCCTATGGATCGTTGCCGAGCGAATACCGCAGGCATTCGAAGCCCTAGTTAGCTGCCGCGCGATTTCGACCTACTGCCGGATTTAGAAGATCGCCAACGGCTGACGCCGCGTCGGCTTCAGTGCTTTCGGCTCCGGACCGAAGGTGCTACCTTCCACATTAATGAATGTGTTCTTTCGGATCGTGCTGTCCTGACAGTGCGTTCCGGGGGTGGGGAGCCGAACCGTTTTCGCTTTCCTAGGGTAGCTTTTTTGGCGCACGCCTGCGGACGTCGATGGCGATGCTGGGGTTAGATCGCGTTCCATCATTGACGGTGCATCGCCGGATCGCGGCGGGGCTTGCGCTCGCTGTTGCCTATGCGGTCAGTGGCGGCTTCGGCCTGTTGCTGGCGGTGCCGCCCGGCTATGCGACGGCGGTCTTCCCGCCGGCGGGCATCGCGATGGCGGCGATGCTGATCGGCGGCGTCGAGACGCTGCCCTGGACCTTTATCGGATCGCTGGCCCTCAATTTCTGGATCGGCTACCGCGTCGGCATTTCCGGCGCCGCCATCGCGGCGGCGATCATCGCGACTGCGTCGACCGTCCAATCGGCGATCGGCGGCTGGTCGCTGCGCCGCTTGATCGGTTATCCGGCGCCGCTCGACAGCGGCGGCGATCTGGCGCGTTTCTTCATCGTGTCGCCGGCGCTCTGCGTCGTGAGCGCGACGCTGGCGCTCATCGGTCTCACGGCGGTGGGCGCCATTCATGGCGCCCAGATCAGCCAGAGCTGGTTTACTTGGTGGGTCGGCGACACGCTCGGCGTGCTGTTCTTCCTGCCGCTGGTGATGGTCGCGTTCGGCGAGCCGCGCGCTTTGTGGCGCGCGCGCCTGCGGCCGGTCGCCGTGCCGATGTTGATGTTCTTCGCGCTGTTCGTCGCCATCTTCGTCCGCGTCGGCACCTGGGAAAACGAGCAGACGCTGCTCGGATTCCGCCTGCTGTCGCAGCAGCTGGCCGACAAGACGAGCTCGCAGCTTGGCGAGTACGGCACCTTGCTCGAGCAGCTCGGCCGGTCGTTCGCGGTCTCGGCGGCCCCGTCGCGGCGCGATTTCCGCGACCTGTCGGACGATTTGCTCAAGCGTTTTCCGGCGGTCAAGACGGTGATGTGGGCGCCGCGCATCGATTCCAGCCACCGCGCCGAATTCGAGGCGGCGCAGCGGCAATCGTCGCCGGATTTCACCATCCGGGAGCAGGATGATCTCGGCCATTTCCACCGCGCCGGCGCCCGGCCGCAATTCTATCCGGTGACCTATCTCGCTTCGGCCGCCGACAAGGCGGCGGTGCTCGGCTTCGATCTGGCGGCCGATCCGGTGCGGCGCGCCGCGATCGCGCAGACGGTCGAAAGCGGCCACGTCGCCGCGACCGCGCCGGTGGGATTGGTCGAGCAGCCCGGCGATCCGACCGGCATTCTGCTGACCGTCACCGTGCCGCGCGGCGCCAACGGCCCGGGCATACTCGCCATGGCACTGCGCATGGATGTCCTCATGGACACGCTGCTGGGGCCGACCAGCCAGCTGCTCGACGTGCGGCTGCTCGACGGCGCCGCCAAGCAGCCGCTCTTCGGCACGCTGCCGGAGACCGCGTCCAAGCCGCCTTATGAGGTGGGCTTCGACTTCGGTGACAGGCATTACCTGATCGCCACCGCGCCGACGGCGGCTTACATCGCCGAGCATCACGGCTGGCAGAGCATTGCGGTGCTCATCGCCGGCGTGCTCAGCACCAGCTTGCTCGGCGCGTTGTTGATGCTGGGCACCGGCGAGCGGCAGCGCATGGCCCGCCTGGCCGAGTATCGCACGCGCGAGCGCGACCGCATCTGGCAGGTGTCCGAGGATTTGTTCGGCGTCGGCACCTTCGACGGTTATTTCGTCAGCCTCAATCCGGCTTGGACGCGAACGCTCGGCTGGAGCGAGGGCGAAATCAGAACGATGCACGTCAGCAAGCTGCGCCATCCGGACGATGCCGTGGCCGCGATCGAGGCCCGCCGGCGGCTCGCCGACGGCACCAGCACGGTGCGCGTCGAAAACCGCTTCTGGCACCGCGACGGCACCTATCGCTGGATCGCCTGGACGATGACGGTGCAGGACGACCTCATCTATGTGATCGGCCGCAACGTCACCGCCGAAAAAGAAGCGGCGCGCACCTTGCGTCAGACCGAAGAACATCTGCACCAGCTCCAAAAAATGGAATCGATCGGCCGGCTCACCGGCGGCATCGCGCATGATTTCAACAATCTGCTGACGGCGATCATCGGCAATCTCGAAATCACCGGCCGCGCGCTGGGCGAGGGCGAGGGGCGTGCGCGCAAGGCGGTGGCCGCTGCGACCGCCGCTGCGACGCGGGCGGCGACCTTGACGCAACGTCTCCTCGCTTACGGCCAGAAGCAGCCGCTCAAGCCGCGCACCGTCGACGTCAACAAGCTCATCACCGACATGTCCGAGCTGATCCGGCGCACCCAGGGCGAAACCATCCGTTACGAATTCGCGCTCGCGCGCAACCTGTCGCCCTGTTTCTGCGATCCGAACCAGCTCGAAACCGTGATTCTGAACCTTGTCATCAACGCGCATGACGCCATGCCGCAGGGCGGACGTCTCGAAATTCAGACCGCCGACGCCGAGCTCGACGCGGCGGCGGCGCAGGCCGGCGACGTCGAGCCGGGCCGCTACGTGATGCTGGCGGTAAGCGACACCGGCGTCGGCATGGCGCCCGCAACCGTGAAACGCGCTTTCGAGCCGTTCTTCACCACCAAGCCGGCGGGCAAGGGCACCGGTCTCGGCCTCGCCATGGCGTACGGTTTCGTCAAGCAATCGGGCGGCACCGTCGAGATCGACAGCGTGGTCGGCCGCGGTACGACCGTCCGCCTGCTGCTGCCGCATTTCATCGCCGCCGTGGTTCCCGATGCCGTGCGCGTGCGCACCTCGTCGATCGCCGCGGCGCAGCCGGGCCATGGCGAAACCGTGCTGGTCGCCGAGGACGATCCCAGCGTTCTGGGCTACGTCACCGAGGTGCTGCGCGAGCTCAACTACCATGTGCTCGAGACCACCAATGCGTCCGCCGCGTTGGCGATGATCGCCGAGCCCAACCGGCCGATCCATCTGCTGCTGACCGATGTGGTGATGCCGGGCATCAACGGCCGCCATCTCGCCGACCAGGCGCGCGTGGTGCAACCCGACATCAAGGTGCTGTTCATGACCGGCTATCCGCAGGACGTGGTGGTCGACCGCGGCCGGATGGAGCCTGGCGTCGAGCTGATGCAGAAGCCGTTCTCGCGCGAGGATCTGGCGGCGCGTATCCGTGTCCTGCTCGACGCGGATCTGCTCGATGGCGATAAAGCGTCGGGCCGCGTCACGGTCGGCGTGCCGCCGGCGGCGGAAACGGGCGCCGGTCACAACGGTGACGCAATGAAAGGTGGGAACGCCTGAAGCAACCCTAGGCTACGAGGAGGGGGATCGTGCCGAATCTGTTCCGCATCGCCGTTTCGCTGCTGGCTTTTGTCATCGCCCTGACCGCTGGCCGCGCTGCTGCCGAGGATCGCATCGAGCTTCACAGCCGGCCCGGCATCGTCCAGCCGATCCTCTATATGCCGGCGTCGGCGTCGGCGCCGGTAGCCAGCGCGATATTGTTTCCCGGCGGCGGTGGCGTCATCGCCGGCGTGCGCAACAATTTCCTGCTGCGGGTGCGCGGTGAATTCGCGGCCAATGGAATTAGCGTCGCGGTGATCGACGTGCCGTCGGATCGCGCCGATTTAGCCAAGGAATTCCGCGCCAGCGCCGATGCCGCGGCCGATGTCGCTGCCGTCGTTGCGTTCCTCAAGACGAAGGCGGCGGTGCCGGTTTGGCTGGTCGGTACCAGCAATGGCTCGATTTCGGCGGCGAATGCCGCTTCGCGTCTCGGCCCGTCGCAGGTGAGCGGCGTCGTCCTGACGTCGTCGGTTTGGAACGGCGGCATGGGCCTCGTTCCGCTGACGCCGATCGCGGTGCCGATCCTCATCGTCCACAATCGCGACGATCAGTGCCGCCACAGCCCGGTAAACGGCGCGGCGCCGGCGTTGGCGACTTTGACCAACGCGCCGGCGAAAGAGCTGCTGACGGTTTCCGGCGGCGAAAGCCGATCGGATCCGTGCGGCGGCTTATCGCACCACGGCTATCTCGGCATCGAGAACCAAGTCGTGCCGCCGGTGATCGCTTGGATCAAAAACCACAACGCACCGGCGCACTAGCGCAAACCTGCGTCAAAGCTCCGTGCTGATCAGGCGGTCGATGGAATAAGGTCCGCCGCCGTGCAGCGCCATGCCGAAGGCGAAGACGCCCATCATGAACGTGTATTCCATGCCGTGATGCGACCATTGCCAGACGGGCGCCAAAATGGCGAACGAGATAATCGCCATCTCGATGGCGATCGCCGCGGCGACGATGCGGGTGAGAAAGCCCGCCGCCAGCATCAAGCCGCCGAAGAATTCGATGATGCAGGCGCCCCAAGCCCAAGCGTGCGGCGCGGGCCAACCGCGCGTCGTCAGGCCTTGGGCCGAGTGCAAGACGCCGTCGCCGAAAAGCTTGTCGGTGCCGGGCACCACCAGCATCAAGCCCAGGCAAACGCGCATGACGAGATAACCGCCCGGCACGGCGAAATCGTAGAACCGCGCCAAGCCAGGAATCCAAAGCCGTTGCGTGTCGCCGCTGCGCTTGCTCATGGCACCTCACGGTTAAACGCCGCACCGGTGCAATGGCCGACGAGGCAACCCACCCCATACCGCGCGCGGTCACGCGCGGCCAATCACGGCAAATCACAAATAAAAGAGCGTCCGGACGTGAGGTCCGGACGCCGAGCCTAGCCGACGGCTTCTTTCAGTTCCTTGCCGGCGCGGAAACGCGGCACTTTGCGCGCGGCAATTTGGATCGTCTCGCCGGTACGCGGATTGCGGCCTTCCGTTGCCGCGCGTTGCGCGACCCGGAACGTGCCGAAGCCGACGAGGCGAACTTCGTTGCCCTTTTTCAACGACGTGCTGATGCACTCGAGCACGGCGTCAATGGCACCTTCGGCGTGCGTCTTTTTCAAGCTCGCAGCCGTAGCAACAGCGTCAACTAACCCTTGCTTGTTCATAACTGAGCCCTTTCGCTCGTGACGAACAGGATTGCCTTATAGTGAGTCGGGCTGTGGGTAAATCCCGACTCGCCGGCGAGACTCAAATTTGTCACGGACGATTCGGACGCACGGCCACAGCAAAATCACACGACTCTGCCGCACCGATTTCTTTAAGTCGGCCGAGTTCGTTCGCGGGGAGCGCTCGTGTCTCGCTTTATTGCTTTTGGCCTGTTGGCCGCGGTTTTCGCGGTCAGCGGATGCTCGCCCAGTTACTCGCCCAACGTCTATTCCGGCGCCGCCGTCCAGCAGGCGGACAAGGTGGAGTCCGGCACCGTCATCGGCTTCCGTCAGGTCGAAATCCAATCGGATGGTACCGTCGGCGCCGTCGCCGGCGGCGCGGCCGGCGGCGTGCTCGGTGCGCAAGCCGGCGTCGGCCCGGTGTCGAACGCGCTCGGCGCGGTCGGCGGCGCCTTGGCCGGCGGCCTGGTCGGCACCGCCGTCCAGCACACCACCGGCGACACCACCGGCTGGGAATACATCGTGCACGAGAGCAAAGGCGACCTGGTATCGGTCACCCAGCGCCAAAGCATGCCGCTCGCCGTCGGCCAAAAGGTGCTCGTCATCTACGGCAAGCAGGCGCGCATCATTCCGGACTACACCACCGCGTCGGCGCCGCCGCCGACGCCGACCCCCGCGCCCGTGACCAACAAGTCGGGCGCGGCACACGTGCCGCCGGTCCCTGGACCGGTGACGGCGGCGTCCGCGCCGCCGACGCCGATCGCGCCGGTGAGCACGCAAGCGGTGATATCGAATGCGCCGCCGCCGTCCGTGCCATCGGATGCGTTCGTCCCGATATCGCCGGCCTCCCCATCGACCAACGTCATCAGCACCACGCCGCCAAAACCGACGGCGCAATAACCCGTCCCGCACCCGTCGCGCCGCGCGTCGTCGCGCGCTATAGTCCCGCCGGGGTTCGGGGGAGGGGGGCATGCGGCTAAAGCGGCTGATAATTTTTGCTGCGCTCGCGCTGGTGGTCGCGGCGCCGGCGCACGCCGATTACAACAGCGCCGGCATGGACCGCTACATCCACGCGCGCGATTGGAACGGCGCGCTCGCCTACGCCCAAGCCTGGACCAAGGCGCAGCCCAACGATGTCGTCGGCTGGTACAATCTCGGACAAGTCTATTTGCTTCCGCTGAAGCAGCCGGCCAATGCGGTCGGACCGTTCCAGCGCGCGGTGCAGCTCCGGCCCGACGTCGGCTATTTGCAATACGGTCTTGGCGCGGCGTATTTGCGCTCAGGCCAAGCCGGCGCAGCGATCGCGCCGTTGCAGAAGGCAACCGCCGAGGAGCCCACGAATATCCTTTACTGGATCATGCTCGGCAACGCCGAGAACGCGGCGAAACAATACCAGGCCGAAGACAAAGTTCTGCAGCAGGGCGAACGCGCCGCCGGCGCGAAGTCCGATTATGCTGGCTGGTACGATCTCGGTTTGCAATACGAAACCCTGCACGACTATCCAAATGCCATTCACGCCTATCGGCAATCGGTGCGGCTCAAGCCGAATTTCGGCGAAGGCTGGAACAGTCTCGGCGTGACCGAGCGTGATGCATCCGTGGTCGGCGGCGGCGGCATGGGGATGGCGCAGCAGGCGGAGAAGGATCTCCAACAGGCCGTCGCGCTCGGCACGCCCCACGCGGCGGAAAATCTTGCCGACACAAGGGCGGTGATCGCCGGCACCAAGACCTGGGCCCAGGTGAAGGCGCAGATGGCGCCGTACGAAAACCATTTGAGCAATTGCCGGATCACCGGCCACGACTACTCGGGTTACGGACCCTGTCCCTAAAGCGGCGGGGGGCGGCGACCGGGGCGCGAATAGCTGCCGTGCGGCCCTTTTGCTGGCAATCGCGGCCGGAAATCGCTATTTATTGCGCGAACCCAAAGCGCTAACCCATGACTACAAAAGCAAAATGGACGCCCGATAGCTGGCGGTCGAAGCCCGTCAAGCAGGCGCCCGATTATCCCGATGCCAAGGCGGTCGCCGCCGTCGAGGCGACGCTCGCGCATTATCCGCCGCTGGTTTTCGCCGGCGAAGCGCGGCGGCTGAAGGCTGCGCTGGCCGATGTGGTCGCCGGCAAGGCTTTTCTGCTGCAAGGGGGCGACTGCGCGGAAAGCTTCGCCGAGTTCCACCCCAACAACATCCGCGACACCTT
>Ga0126371_10003277_pt1 | contig 14130 bp, 14 predicted proteins | sample PanSoiMetaPlot_4_FD_110145 | JGI IMG/M metagenome (GOLD analysis project Ga0126371, IMG submission 110145) | Tropical forest soil microbial communities from Panama - MetaG Plot_4 | ecosystem: Environmental > Terrestrial > Soil > Tropical forest > Bulk soil | place: Panama | collected 2016-02-17 | reverse complement strand
TACCGACCGTGCAGGCGTCACGAAATAGCGATATGTGACAGGCTCTGCCCCCGGCCCAGGAGAGCCTCCCCATGTCCGAGCAATACCTAGCTGTCGTCACCACGACGGGCGCCCATACCGTGATCAGCCCGGTCCACCACGTCGGCGCCAAACCGCCCGGCGGTGGCCAGCATCCGGTCGATCCCGGTTATGGCCAAGGTCACCCGCTGCCGCCACATGTCGGCGGCGGCCCTGCCGAGCCCCCGGCCACCGTCTGGCCGCCCCCGGCGCACCCCGACAACGAACTGCCCGGTAGCCCGCCCCCGCACGGCCCTGGCGGCGGTGGTGAGCGTCCCGATCACGGTCTGCCGGGTGGTCCGCCTCCGCACGCGGACATCGACCCGCCGGAAACCGCCCCGCCTGGGACGATCTGGCCGCCGACCCAGCCGGGCGAGCCGCCGCTGCCGCCGCAGAGCCAGGACCAGTGGGTGCTGATCTGGATACCGGGCCACGGCTATAAGTTTATGAAGATCGAAGGCAAGCCGATCCACGAACCGCCGACGGCCCAGCCAAAGAGGTGATAGGATCAGGACGGGTCCGACGGACGCAGTCCGATCCGAAGCCCCGGTGACCTCCCGCCGGACCAAGGCCAGGAGCTCGCCCATCCCCCCGGAGGGCTCCTGGCCGTCCTTACCCATTGTGGGTCTCTTGCCGAAAATGCAGGGCTTGCCTTGACGAGACTGCACGTAGATAATGCTGAGGCTCGGGTTGTGGCGACCACCCCCTTGCCCTGAAGAGCCCCCCAAGCCCCGACGCAAGGGGTCCGCACCTGAGAAGCGGCCCGGGATTTGCCCTCTGACTGATCCCGGGCCGCGATCTCAAACTTCCCATATTGGCAAGATCGTTTATCCACAGGCGCATCACCAACTTGTGGACCCGTGACAATTTGGGCGAAAAAACGTCAAGAATCGGCGTGACAGGTGTCACAGGACTTTGATAGCGTCTTACGGCCAAGTTGATCCTTGGTGGGGGTAAGGGCGCGGCCCGATCACTCGCGCTCGTTTCAGGGACCATCACATGAAGAAGATGTTTGCGGCGGGTGTCGCCGTCGCCGCGCTGGCGTTTGCTGGCTCGGCTCTGGCTGCGACCTCGACCACGGCGGCTGCAGGCAGCACCGCCGCCAGCGGCAGCGCCGCTGTCTCTGCTGGCCCGGGTGTGACGGCATCCGCCACGCACGCGACCAACACCAGCAACGCGAACGCCCAGGCGCTCTCGTTCCAGCCGGTGGCGTCGTTCACCAACGCCAACAGCACCACGAACGGCAACACCCAGGCGGTTCAAGTGTCGAACCAGCCGAACGTGTCCGGCACGTTCACCTTCCAGTCGGGCTTCGGCGTCTCCACGGCGTCGGCCCACTAACCAATCTGATCGGCAGCGACCTCAGCCGATTTTGATGGGGGCGGCGGTTCCTTGAGGCCGCCGCCCTTTTCACTCTTCAACCATGCCAACTAGGTGGGGCATAAACCTTGAAAAACCTACTTCTAACCAGCGCGATCGCGCTGATGTTCGTGGCGGGGTCTGCGCTTGCGCAGCAATCGTCCACTTCGGATGCGACCTCGGGCGCAGCGGCCAACCAGGGCCAAATCCAGGCGCAAGGCAACAACAACGGCAGCCAGACCCAGTCGAACACCGGCACGAACAGCCAAGGCCAGACTCAGTCAATCGGCCCCCAGACCAGCACGTCGGGCGCGGCGTCCAATTCTGGCGCGTCCTCAAACCAGTCCCAATCAAACACGGCCAGCGCCAACAACGGTCAGACCATCGGCAACACCAACGTCGGCTCAGACATTTCCAGGTCCAACAGCACTGCCAATTCGGCGTCAGGCTCAGTTGCCAAAAGCACGGGTGGTAATGCGTCGTCCAACGCCCAGAATGGAGCGGCCACTTCCGGCAATTCTCAGGGCGTCACGATCAACCAACCCCAAAACAATCCTAACCAAAGCCTGAAGACTACGCCGACTGTTTACGCTCCCGCGTTGACGACCACGTTGACGGATACTTGTATGGGCAGCACGTCTGTTGGTGGCTCTGGCATGGGCGTCGGCGTTACTATCGGCACGTCTTGGGAAGACCACAATTGTAACCGGCGCCTCTACGCCCGTGAAGTGGCCAACCTCACCGGCGACCACGAAGCCGCGCGAGCGATCCTCTGCCAGGACCACGACGTGCGTGTCGCTTTCGAGGCGGTCGGACGTCCCTGCCCGGGCGATAGCGGCTATGCGCAGCAGCCGCCGTCGAGCTACGAACCGCCGCCCCCGCCGCCCCCGGCGCAGAACTACCTTTACGCAGCCCCGCCCCCGCCGCCAGCCCCACCGGCTGCGGAGGAACAGTCAGCGCCCGTGACGAGCACTCCGGTCCCGAACCCGGAGCCTCTGCACACGCCGCGCGGCTGACGGGATCGGCCCGGCGAACTTTAGAAGAGGGCGCCGGGCCGATTACTTTCTTCCGGGGGGAGGGGGCGATGCTAAACGCGCTGCGCGACGATATCATCGACATCATCGAAGGCGAGAGCCTGGACGACAGCGCCGAGAACGTGGCCGATTGCATTATCGCCACGGTGGCGGCGTACCTTATGAACCACCTGCTGGTCGAAGAGCCTTGAGGAGCACGCCATGCTCGCGCTTTCCACGCCCATCATCGCCGCCGCCTACATCCTTCTGGGACAGCCCCAGGGCGCGGGCGCCCCGGCCCCGGCGCCGGTCAGGATCGACTGCGCCCCGCCGACCACGGCGTCCTTGCCGCCGCACCAGCTTGCCACCGTGCGCGATCCGCCCCGTCACCATCATCACCACCATCATCACCACGGCCACCACCGGGGGCGATAGCTGGCCCCGCGCCTACCGGGGCCTCTGGGAATAACCATGGCGCGGATTTTCAAAACGTCAGCCAAAGACAAGAATCGCTCTCCAAAACTGCTGACTTTTGGACAGTTGAATGTCTGGGTCTGCTTCGATGCGCCGATCACGTTCGGGCTGACGCTGGAGCAAGCCAATGGCGATGTCTTTACGCTGGACCTGACTGAAGGGGAGACGATGGCGCTGCGCCAAGCGATCGAAGGGGCGCCGCGCCCTCGAATACGACGGCGCGCCGGTTCTTCGGCATAAAGGAGACGCCCATGCTCGCAATACTGGCCGCCGTCGCGGCCCTGCACTGTCCGCACAACGCTGTCTGCGCGCCACCGCACTGCTTGCCGGTCTGCCCGCCCGGCGCCCATCAGTGGGGCGATGATCGCCGCGAAGGCGACCAAGATCGCCGCGACCGAGACGACCACGACCGGGATAGAGGGAGAGGCGGACCCGGCTGGGGGCCGGGCTGGGGCGGCGATCCTGGCGATTGGCGTTGGGGCGGCGGCTGGAACGGCGACCGCTCATGGTGGGGCGACCGCGGCGGCTGGGGCCAGCGCGACTGGTGGTTCCGCTGCCACGACCGCTGGGGCCGCTGGATTTGGAACGACTGGCGCTGCAGGCGCTACTGGCGAGATCGTTTCCGGTGAAAAAAAAGGGCGGGCCGCTCGCTGGCGCCCGCCCTTAGTCAACCATGGCCAGGGAACTAGGCCGCGGAGGTTTCGTCCTCAGTATGCGCTTCGTCCTCGGCCTTGTCGTCTGCCTCGTCGTCGCCGCCGCTGTCCTCGCCGCTCGCCTCGGCTTCTTTGTCCGCTGACTCGTCCTCGGCCCCGGCCTCATGCTCGGGGTGCATCATCTCCTCGACCTTCTCGACCTCGGCCTCGACGACCTCTTCGATCCTCTCGACGATCGACTCATGGTGCTCGTGTTCGTGCGTCTCGCTCATCACTCTGGTCCTTTCACCTAGCGTGGAGTGATGAGCTTAACCATTGGGAAGGTGCTGGCTAGGGCAGGTTTGCCAACATCTTGTGGGCAATCGCCTAGCTGAAGGCGACCGCCGCCGCCCCATTGCCGCCGGGCGAGCCGTCGCCGCCCGACACGTGGCTGGCGTCGCCGCCCGCGCCGGAACTGATGAAGCGGCCGCTGATCCCGGCGCCGCCGTGGGACAGGTTCGGCAGCGCGGTGTCGCCGCCGCCGACGTGGCCTGACTGGTTCGAGGTGTTGCCGCCCGAGCTATTGCCGCCGGCGCCGCCGGTCGGGTTGCCAGGGGTCGCGCCCGAGACGTTCGGTGTGAACGACCCACCCCACCCACCCTGGGCGACCATGTTGAGCCCCATGCCGGTGACGGTGGAATTGAGCGGGGAGGGGGCGAAAGAAAGGCCCGAATGCGGCCTGCCATTGAACGAGTAGGTCGGATCGCCGCCCGCCGGGCCGGGCTGCACGGTGATGGTGATGGTCTGGCCCCAGTTGGCGGAGGTCAAGGCGATGGTCGATGAACAGTAGGCGCCCGAGCCGCCGCTGCCCGAGCACCCTGGTGGGCTGCGCGTCAGGTAGGGCGAGTAGGCGCCGCCGCCGCCGGGGCCGCCGATCTCCACGAACATCGACGAGGGGCCGTTGTAGCCGCCCGAGGCGCCCGGCACGGTGACGTTGAAGGCGCCGACCCCGAAGCCCTGACTGGTGGGCTGGAACGGCAGCAGCGACGGCGGGGGCGGGGGAGGCGGCGCGCCGCCGCTAATCACGGTGTTTTCGAATTGGCGAACCGCGAAGCTCATCTCATCAGTGGCTGACGAAGTTGGTGATCAGGCTCCCGGCCCAGACCCCCCAATTGCTCATGTAGGTCGCCACCAAGAGGTCGATGGCGTAGCCCGAGAGCGTCAGTTGCGGGGTCGGGTTGCCGCCCGGGAAATACCAAGAGCCGCCGCCCGGCCACGTGATGGTGGCGTTGCCGCCCGGCCCCTGCTGGAAGAACACGTTCACCGTCTGGCCAGCGAGCGCGTTGAGGACGTTGAAGTAGGTGATCGGCCCGGTCAGCGGCCCAACCTTGAAGACGTTGGACGTGCGGGCGTCGAGTTGGATGGTGCCGCTGGTGGCGGACACGGCGAGGTCGGGCGTGGCGATGCCGTTGCGGACATAGATGCCGTTGCCGCTCTGGCCGTAGATGTTGGCGACATCGACAAGGCTCGCGTAGAGCCCCTGCGCCAGCCAGAGGTTGCCGCTGCCGTCGGTGTTGATGTTACCGTTCGCCCCGAACGCGCCATTGTTGTTGTACTGCACCTGACCGTTCGAGCCCGCCGCAGGCTGCGGGATTGTGTAGGAAAGACGACCGCCGTTGTTCGGGTCTATGACAATTGTCGCATTTGTCCCGGCCGGTACGACAGCCACCGTGCCTGCGGTCTGCGAGCCGAACTGGATCGCCTGATTGGTCTGGTTGGCGACGAAGAAGAAGCCGCCCGGCCCCGGCGTGGCGCCGTTCGGGCCGGTGCCTGGAAGCTGGTAGGTGATGAGCCCGGCGGGCGATCCGGTGACGATCAGGTTGGCGGGCGCGTACTGCGCCGGGGTGAGGACCTGCAGGCCGACGAGGCCGGTGGCGTTGAGTGTGGTGACACCGCCAGCCAGGGTGTCGAGCGCGTGGGAGTTCGAGTTCACCGGAACATCCCAGGCGTTGATGTCGGCGTTGTTGGGCGGGACGAAGAGCCCCTTGTTGGTCGTCTGGGGGTCCGCCATCAGATCGATCTCCCGGCAACGGCGAGGGCCTTGGCGATGGTGTCGTCACTGAGCCCCAACATAGGCTTGGTGGCCGCCTGGGCGTCCTTCTGCGCCGCCGCCGCCCGGCGCATCAGGTGGCCGGTGAGGTCGATCACCTCGCCGCCGCCGGCAAATGGTACGCGCTCCATCTGCGACTGGGCGATCTGATTGCGGTGGCGCATCCAGGTCATGTAGTCGCCGGCGGTGCGGATATTGCGGAACACGCCGGCGTTGGCGCTGCGCTGGCCGGCGCTGGTGACTTGCTCGATCGGCGTCGATGGGTCCGCGTGCAGCAGCCGGGTATTGCCCAGCATGTGCAGGGCCCCGAGATTATCGGCGCTGGCGTCGAGACCTTCGCGTTGTAGCTGCGCCGTCTCGTCCATGGTCAGTTGGTGGCCCAGCGTCTCGTTCAGAGCCCAGCCCTGCGGCGTGTTGCGGAACTGCTTGATCTCGGCGTCGGTCATGCCCTGCGAGCCGAACGCCTTCTTGAATTGCCGCACGTAGGTGCTGTCGATCATCTGATAGGCGCCTCTGGCCGAGCTCCCGCTGCGCATGAAGCCCGCCGGCTGGTTGAAGCCGCCTTCGGCTTGGCGGATCACGTCGGAAGCGATCGATGGGTCGCCGCCGCCCCTGACCAGCCCAGGCCCAGGCGAGCCGACGTTCTCGGGCGACTGTCCCTGCTTGTCGAACAGGCCGGCGAGCTCGGGCGTCTGCAGGGCGGCGTCCACCTGTTCGTCGGTCATGCCGACCGCCAGCCCCGGATAGGTCTGCCGGAACCATTCGCGCGGGTCATTGATGCGCGCCGACATCGGCCCCGGCGGTTGGCCGGAGGCGGATGGCCCCCCGGCCCCCGGCGATCCGCCTCCCCCTCCCGGGGGCGCCGGAGCGCCGCCAGCGGGCCCGGCAAGCATTGAGCCGCTGCCGGCGGTGAACAGCGGCAGCGAGCCGATCGGCGCCCGCATAGCGGCCTGCCCGATCCGGCGCATCACGCCGGGCGAGCTCCTGGCGGCGTTGAGGGCGGTGCTGACGGCAGGCGGTTGGCCAGGGACGGGCGAGCTTGGGCCGGGTGGGACGTTGCTTTGCCCCATCGCGTACTGGCCCTGCTGGCCAAGGTCGGGGAAGTGCTCCGCCGCCGCCTGCTGGCGCGCCGCCGCCGCTGCCTGATCGACCGCGGCCTGCGTGCGGGCCGCCTGGGCGGCCTCATCGGCGGCCTGCGCCGCCCTCGCCGCCTTGCCGCTGCCGCCGACCAGATGCTCGCCGATCATGGCGCCGGCCACGTGCATGCCCGGGATCGGGATCAGGCCGGCGACGGTGCTGCCGACGCCGCTGGCGACGCCACGACGCACGGCCTGTCCGACCGGACCCGCACCCAGGACCGCCTTGGCGCCTGCGCCTGCCGTCTTCGCGCCCACGCGCGCCAGGGCGACGGTGGGATCGAGATTCTGCGCCAGCCTGGAGGCCCGCGTGCCAATGCGCGCCGCGGTCCCGAGTGCGCCGGGAACGTCGGCGACCAGCCCCTCGCCGCCGGCGGGCAGCGTGGCGATCGCGGCAAGGTCGGCGAGCGGCGTCGCCGGGTCGGTCTTCAGGGTGCGCAGGAAGTTCTGGGGCGTGCCGTAGTGCTCCCAGTTCATGTTCTCCCAGGCGTTCGCCGCGGCCTCGTTCTTCGCCTTGGCGGCGGCGCTCTGGTCGCCGAAGCCGGCCTGCGAGTAGAGGCCGCCGGCCAGCGACCCCAGGCCCTTGATCGTCCCGACCGGGTCCATCAGCCCCTGGGCGGTCTGCACGATCTTCTGGCCGGCGCTGGGCAGGAAATTGCGAACCGCGCCGGACGCCACCGCGCCGAGCGAGAGGTTGTCAGGGGCGGCCGCGGGGGCCGGGGGCGGTATTCTGGCCTCTCCGCGCAAGCGAGGCGGCCCAGCGGGCGCTGCAGGGCCCGGCGGCGGCCCACCCGGGGCAGCGCGCCCCGGGTCCAGCATGTCGAAGACCGGATCATTGCCGCCGTCCGACGGCGGTCCAGACGACGGCCCGGGCAGCGGCGAGCCCGCATCCGACGACGCTCCACGGCCCAGCATGTCGAAGACCGGGTCGGAGGCTTCAGCCATTTACGAAGCCCCGGGGAAATACCGGGTGATGCCCACGCCGAGGCCAGGGCGGAACACATCGCCCCGGCGCACGCCCCACTCGTAGCTGCGCCGCGTAGCGGCGTCTTGGTGCGCCATCAGGTACTCGGCCATGCTCTGCTGGCCGTTCGGCCCTTTCGCCAGCATGCGCTCCAGCGAGGGCACATCATTGGCGAACATCCCATTGGTCTCCTGGGCATAGGCGTTCTCGACGCCGATGTTGGTGCCATACTTGGAGACGTAGCCTTCCCTGAACTGCTTGAAATCGATGTCCTTTTGGTTCTGCATCATCATCTTGGCGATGATCTGGTTGGCGGCGCCGACATTGCCGGTCTCCAGGCTCGGCAGCACGCCCTGCAGCATGCTCTGCACGCCCTGCGCATGCAGGCCTGCGTCCTGCGTCAACTTCATCGAACTGAGAGCTTCGATCTTCGCGATCAGTTCGCCAGGAGTGGTGGCTTCGCTGATGCCGGGGATGTTGCCCAGCCCCAGCGCCCGCGAGGCGGCGTTAGCGATGTTCTCAAGATACTGACGCTTGTCAGCGCCCGGCCCCATCGTCGCAAAGCCGTGCTGCGGCACGTCGTTGATCGCAATCCCGAGTGTCCGGTAGTTCTGCGCGAGGGTGTTGTACTCGTCCTGATTGGAAGCCCGCAGGTCGGCCGCCTTGCCCTCCGAGGCGTCGAGGCTCGCCAATTGGGTGTTGGCGCCGATCATGGCGTGGTTCCTGGCCGCCGCGCGCGCGCCCCCTGAAAGATCAAGCTGATCGCCCAACCCTGTCGAGGCCGCCACCTGCGCGTCAGAGGTCGATGAAGGCAGCACCGTGTAGGTGCCGTGGCCATAGTCCATGGTGAGCGGGCCGCCGCGCAGTGTGGTCGGCGATCCTCCGCCCCCGGTCGGCGAGCCGCCGCCGGTCGGAGCTTGGGCGGTGACAACTTGGCTTGGGCCGCCGCCGGTGCTGCCCGGCGCGCCTTTGACGCCCGCCTGCGGGATCAGATTAGGGGCGAACTCCCAATAGTAGTGGCTCTTGTCGGGGTTCTGGAAGGTGCGGCTCCAGTCGGGTTCGCCGGTCTGCGGATCAATTGCGACGCCCTGCTTCTTGTAGAGTGCGTTGCGGACGTTCGGAGGCAGCGTCTCCCATTGGATTTGGCCAGTGCGCGCCTGCGTCTCGCCGATCTGCGCCTCTTGCTGCTGCTGGGCCATGTAGCTGTTGGCGTACTGGCTGAGACCCTGGCTGAGAGCGAACAGCGGATGCACGGTGGGCGTGGCGCCGATCGCGCCGATCGCCGACAACAGCGGCATCAGCCGATCACGGTTCCACTGGCCGGTGTTCGGGTCGTAGCCGGCGACCGATTCGGCCGCGTGGCCGACGCCGCCCAGCAGGTGGCCGATCGCCCCGAAGAAGCCGCCGCCACCACTTGGCGGGCTCTGATCGGCGGCGCCGAAGTCGGCGCCGGGTGCGCCAGCGGTGGGACTTGTTGCGCCGGGAGGCGTGTCTGTTGCAGTCGCCGGGGGCGGTGTTGCGTGCCTGGGGGCTTTCGGTGTGAGCGTCTGATCGCCGGCGTCAGGGCCCGAAGGCGTGTCACCGCCGCCCTGGCGCATGATGCGCCCGCCCCGGTTCGCGCTGGCGAACGCCGCGGCGATCTTCGCGACGTCCATGATGTCCTGCATGGTCTGGTTGCCGCTGTCGTCCTTGGGCGGCTGCGCGACAGCCAGTTGCTGCCGCGGGCTCTCGTCGGGGATGTCGAGGTCAGGGCCGATCGGCTGGTCGGGAAGATCGCCGCCGTCGGCGTAGCCGATGCGGCCGCCGTCCTTCGCGAACATCAACATCGGCGCCAGCCAGCCGCCGATCGCGCTGAGACCGCTGCCGATCGCCGGCGCGGCCTTGGCAAGGCCGGTGCCGATGGTGGCGAGGTTGGCGCCTTCGCCGAGCGCCGCGGAGAGACCGCCCTGCTGCTGCGGCGGCGGGGCGCCGGGCTGCATCAGTTGGTGCGGCTGCTGGGCGCCGCCGGTGGGGATATTGAGACCGCCCCCGCCGCCCGGCGTCGCGTAGGGGTCGGAGAGCTCGCCGCCGTCCTGATAGCCCGCGCGGCCGCCCGTCGCGAGCCCTAGCGCATGGGCGAAGTCGGTAGCGTAGCCGCCGATGGCGCCGGCCTCGCCGCGCCAGGGCTGCGGCAGATCACTGAGGAGCGTGCCGCCAATGGCACGCGCACGGACGGACGAGGGGGAGTCGGACCCCGCATACCCGCCCTCAGCGAAAGGGAGGTAACCCCCGCGCGCCAGCGCCAGCGCTCGCCGAATGGCGCCGCCGCGGGCGGCGGTCAGCACCGGGTTCGGGTCGATCGCGATCGGTGTCTGGTCGGCGAAGGCGTCAGACTGGATGGTCGGCAGCACATGCGCGACCGGCGGCCCGGTCTGCCCCTGGAACGCCTCGCTCTGCACCGGGGCAGGCAACGTCTTGTCCTGGAACGCCTCGGACTGGATTGGCGCGGCCGCGGTCGGGGCGCTCGCATCCCTGGCCATGGCCCGCGCATCACCCGCGCCGCGCAGGTTGTCCCAGGTATTCTCGGCGAAGTCGCCGATGCGCTGGAAGAGGTTCGGGCCGCCGTAGGGCTTCAGGTTCGCCGGCGCGAAGCCGCCTTGCAGGTTGGCGAGATCGCTGGCCGACGGTGTTCCGATCCCCGCCACGCCTGGATGCGGAACCACGCCTGGGAGGATCGTCGGCGACGGCGTCAGCGCCAGGGTCTGCGCCGGCGCGGCCGCCCGGGAACGCTGATTGATGGTGGGGCCGGGGCCGTAGGGGTTCTGGATGCCGGAGACCGCACGGGCGCCGGCGAGCGGATCAACATCGGCGGCGAGCCCCGCGGCGCCACCGGGATATTGCTTGGCCGTTATCGACGGGGCCGGAAACGCAGCGGAGGGGTCGCCGGGCCACAGGCGCATCGGCGGCGTCACCTCCTTGGCGAAGTTTTGCATGCTGGGCCAGAGGTTTTTCCCCACTTCGACCGCAGCGCTGAACGGATTGGGCGGCGTGGCGAGCGCGCGGGCCGCATCGGGATCACCGGCCGCCGCCGCCGCGTGCGTCTGAGCCAGCGCGTGGGCGTGCTGGGCGTGCTGGGCGAGCGCCACGGCCGCCCGCTGATGCGCCTCGCGCTGCTTGGCGGCCGCGATCTGCGCCACGTCGCCGCCGCCCTGGTAGCCGTATCGAGGCATATCATCATCTCCAGTTCTGAGGCCGCCGCCGGCGGAGGCGGACGCACTGGCTTGGCCGGTGTTGGGATCGATCTGCACCTGACCGCCGCTCTCTCCGGCATTGGCGCCGTCGGTTCGCTCGGGATAGGGCGTGTCGTGGACGACCACCGCCGGCGTGGCGCTGCCGGATGTGGCGTCGGCGACCGGGTCGGTCTGGCCCGTCACCGCATTGTGCAGGCTGTGGTAGCCCTTGGCGACGGCCGGGGCGGCGGTTGACCACTTATCGACGACGTCGGCGAGGTTGGCGCCGGCCTGCAGCACGTTGCCCTGCGGCCTGACCGGCGGCGGCGTGCCATGCAGTTGCATCGGCACCGGCATCGAAGCGGCCGGCACGTAGGATGATCCGCCATGCGGCAGACCGCTCGACTGGCCGCCGTAGAGCCCCGACTGGCTGAACGGCGCGTACATCGCCTGTTGCGCCTGCAGGAGCTCGGCGATCGAGTAGGGGTTCACGCCGGCCGGGTACATGCCCATCTGGGACATGCCGCCGGCTTGTCGAGCGACGCGCCCGCCGGCGGCCCGCGCGCGGCGCGCGATCGGCTCATTGCCATTGTCGTTCGCCGCGCGCGCGAAGCCTGCCGCATGCCGGGTCGCCAGATCGTAGTTGACCGCCAGGAAACCGCTCGGGGTCTGATGCACCGCTTCCGGGTGCAGGCCGGCGATCTCCTGGGCGGAGAAGCCGATGCGGAAGGTGGGGTCGCCCCTGTACCGAAAGCGGTAGATGTTGGCGCCGTCGAAGCCCTGGCCGATCGGCTCCATATCAGTCTTGAGCCGCTCATCACTAAATATTGACTGCGGCTGTTGAGTAGTCGTTGTGCTTCCGCTAAGTGCTCCAGTACCCTCGGCAATATTCGCCAAGAATTGAGCCACCTGAAATGGATAACTTTGCTGTTGCAGAAACTGATTATACAGTGCTGTCAACCCTGCTTGCTGGGTCTGTTGCGCAGTTTGTCCTGCACCCAGCTGGGCTTGTGCTCCAGCCAAAGCCGACTGTTGCGCCGTCGTGCCCAGCCCCGCGAGGGTTTCGCCGGTCTGCTGGATGGCGGCGCGGTTCGCTTGCTCCGCGCTGAGGTTAACGCCCTGCTGCTGCTGCGCCGCCGCCAGCGCCTGATTGTAGGCGTCCGAGGCGATGCCTGAGTAGGTCTGGCCGGCGGCCAACTGCTGCTGGCCCGCTAAAGTGGCTGCAGCGATACCGGATCGGTCGCCCCCGAAATACCCCTGGTTAATGGCGTTGGCCGTCTGGCCCATCATCCCCTGCTGGTTCTGCTGGTTGATGAGGGCCTCGGTGGAGCCCAGCACGGACGAGAGGTAGGGGTTCTCGTATTGTTGGATGGTCGAGGGGTCGAGCGGCGTGGCGTTGATTGGGTTGGCGCCCGCCATCGCGAAGCCGGTGGCCGACTGGTAGTAGGGCTGCGCCAGATTGGCGGCGGCGTTGGTGCCGGCGATGCCGGCCTGCTGCGTCGAGGTCAGCGGCGCCACGAAGGCGCTCGGATTGGTCGAGTACTGCTGGAACGGCTGCGCGGCGGTTTGCTGGGCGGTGGCGTTGACCGCGTTGTAGCGGGCCAGCACGTCGGGAGGGATGGAGACCTGACTGGTGGAAGTGCTGGTCTTGCCGCCCACGGCCTAGCCCTCGGCCTCGGCGGTCTTCGCCGCCCGCGATCCGGGCCAGTAAATCCAGTAGGCGCCCGAAGGCTTGCCGAGCGTGCGCTGGTAGAGGCGCACCTTGGCGGCGGTGCGGTGGTCCGAGAGGACGCCGATCGAGAGCGGAAGGCCCAGCTTGTCGGCGACGTCCATCGAGAACTCCGCAAGCCTTGCTGCACGTCCGCCCCGCGCCCCTCTAAAGGCGGGATGGACGAAGATCGCGCGCTCCTCGATGTGCTCAGAGTCTGAGTACCAAATCTGCCCGATGCGCAAGAGCACAGCCCCTTCTAATGGGCCGCCGATGGGTCCGATCACCCCGCAAATGCCGTGTTCGAGGTTGAGCGCCGCCCAGACGTCCTGCAGCACCTTGGTCGGGTTATGCGGGACGAACTCGTTCTCGGCGCAGCCGAGGAGCGCCAGTTCCATGACAGCGTCAACTTCCTCTGGGGTAGCGGTGCGCACCTTGGGCTTCTCAATAGTGACGCTTGCGCTATCGTCAGGCATGCTCATCACCCACGCCAGACTGCTTGAGATCGTCCACTATGACCCGGAGACGGGTGTGTTCACGTGGCTGGAAGCTCATCCGCCTGTCAGCGTCGGTCAGCGAATCGGGTCCGTCGAATCGACCGGCTACATGCGCGCTGCGATCCTCGGGAAGCGCTATTTTCTGCATGTCGTGGCGTGGTTCTACATGACCGGCGAGTGGCTGCCGCGCGGCGTTGATCACCGAAACCGGCGACCGGCGGACAACCGCTGGGCCAACTTGCGCAGGGCGACTTCCAGTCAGAACCAGATCAACCGCGTTCTTCCCCGCAACGGTGTCGGCCTGCGAGGCGTCTATCCGAGCGGGACAGGCGGCCGATTCCGAGCACGCATAAGGATCGGGACCCGAGTAACCCACCTTGGCACCTTCGACACGGCCGAGATGGCCCACGCCGCCTATCTGGAGGCGGTTCAGGCCCTTCATGGTGAGTTCGCTGCGCATCTTAGTCGTGGGCAGGACCAGGAAGCTTCTGTAGCTCCTTGATATTCTTCTTGCGGCTCTCGATCACGAAGCGGTCGAGCACCTTGGTGCCGAGGTCGGCGTCGCCGTTGCCGACGGCGCGGACCTGACCGGGGCTCAGCACGTACTCGCCGCCGGCCGCCACGATGGGCACGCCGCGGTCCTGGTCGCCGTCCTGGGCGCGGCCGCCGCGCGAGTTCTGCAGCGCCTCGCCGTAGGGGCCGGCGCCCTGGCCATACGGGCCGCCGTGGCCGCCGTAGGGCGCGCCGCCGAAGAGCCGCCGCATCACCTTGAAGCCGGCCGTGGTGTTGCCCTGGCCGTGATGGGCCACAACGTCAGCTGGGATGACGTAGGAGCCGCTTGGGACCGACATGGGCAGGTGGTCGGTGCGCCCGTGAACAGCGCTGTGGATCGGCCCGGTGTGCAGGTGATGGGCGTGACCACTTAGATTGGAGTGGAACAGGTGCGGCTCAGTGGCCGTCGGCCAGCCGCC
>Ga0126371_10003276_pt1 | contig 14132 bp, 9 predicted proteins | sample PanSoiMetaPlot_4_FD_110145 | JGI IMG/M metagenome (GOLD analysis project Ga0126371, IMG submission 110145) | Tropical forest soil microbial communities from Panama - MetaG Plot_4 | ecosystem: Environmental > Terrestrial > Soil > Tropical forest > Bulk soil | place: Panama | collected 2016-02-17 | reverse complement strand
GTCCACGAGTTTGCCGGCGCGAAGTCTGGCGAATCGTAGAACGGAAAAGTTTACAGCCGAAATACTACGGAATGGCCGCTACCGCTTCGTTCGAGTAACCGCTCTCCACGGAGGCGCTGGCGAGGGCAGTAACCACGTAATAGTAGGTTAGCCCGGACGATACCGTCGCGTCGACATAGGAAGTCGCGGGCAGCAGCGCTGAAATTTTCGTGTAGGGTCCACCTGTCTGGTTGCCTCGGTAGACGTAATAGCACTGTACCGTAGAAGCGTCTGGATTCCAGCTCAGGTCCACGCTGTGCTGGGCCGTTTGCAGGGCGCTACCGGCCAGGCTCTCGCTTGTGGGTGAGTTACTGGCATTGCTCGCAAAGGAAATCGCCCCTGATACGTTTCCCGCTGCTTGTGGCGCGAAGGTTACGGTGAAGGGCACGCTTTGCCCAGACGGGATCGTCACGGGGAAAGTGATGCCGCTGAGAGAGAAGCCGGCCCCCTGCCAGGTGGCGTTCGAAATTGTGATTGGGAATGAGCCGGCACTGAGCGTCCCGGTTTGATTCTGGCTGGAACCCACCGTTACCGACGAAAAGGTCATGGTCGCGGGGTTCACGGCGAGCTGAGTTGAGGCCAAGCCGCTGCCGGACAGAGCGACAGAAATGTTTGCTGTTGCGGCGTTGCTGGTGATGGCTGCGGTGCCGGTAACGTTCCCGGCTGCGCTGGGCTTAAAATCGATGGTCAGTGTGAGGCTGTGCCCGGGCGCCAGGCTAGCGGGTAACGTTACTCCGGTCATGCTAAAGGCTTGTCCGGACACCGTTACTTGGGAAACCTCGATCGTAGCGGTCTGGGCTGCGCCATTCGAGAGGGTGAGGGACATGGACTTTGTGCTGCCCACCTGCACGTTGCCAAAGCTCACGGTCGAAGCACTGACGGACAAACTCCCAGGCGAGGTGGGACTCGATGGCGAGGTCGGCGCCACCTTCGTACCCGCGCAACTAAAAGTGAACAGAACGGAAAAAATGAACAAAAGGATCGAGCTGCAGGCGTTACGTGAAAACAGACGCGCTCCAACTTGGAACTGGCGAACCTTCATGGGATCCACCTCTTTAATTCAGCTCCGATGGTCCATGAATCGTTGGATTCACGTAACCGAAAGGAGACCGCCACGTGCACGCGAACACCAGTCTGTACAGCACGCACCAAGGTCTGCGGTACCTTCAACTGATTGAACCTCGCACTATTGCGATGTTTTGTTCTCCAAGAGCTCTGGGCGAATTCTAGGGTGTATCACTGAACGGAAATAGGTCACGTGAGTACATGGGGAGTGCCGAGAAACGAAGCACAACCAATGGCATGGCTAAAATCTTACGAGTAAGTGGACCATCAATAGTCGAATGAAGTTACAAAAGGACATGTCTAGACGGAGCTGCTCAACAACGCAGCTCTAGCTCATATCAGAACCGCAATTCATGATTGGCAACATGAGATCTCGGCGCTTCCTGCTGAACCAGACTTCCACGGGTCAGTTCTTCATCGTCCGTATAGTTCCCAATTGAAGCAGAGTGTCATCTGCAGTGACTAGCGTAAGGTCCATGACTTGAGCGGTCGCTGCCAGCAACCGGTCTGTAGATCACTTGTGGCAGGTTAGCTGCTAGGCCATCAGCACGATCTCGTGGGTGAAAGGCGCTTCCAGCAGGGGGTCTGTAGCTGCGGCGAGCCAATCAGACAAGTTGGCAGGGAGCCGAATCCTGCCCTTGGCATTCAGTAATCATCAGCGTCCGCTCAAGCGTGTCGACTGGTCGTCTCCTGTGCTTCACTCTAAGATACTTACTCGAGAAGCACTCACGTATGCTCGTGCGAGACAATTGTAGAAATGTGCTTTATGGAACAAGGCGTTACTCCTACGAAGCTAGCCTGGGGCACCAATCGAAGTGCCGACGCTCCGCTTGCACCACCTTCGCCACTTCTAACCTTACGACGGAAATCTGTCCGCCCGCGAGTTGTGAGCTTCGCGGATTCGATGTGATTCCAGCGCGCGGTTCGTGCTGCAACTGGGCGTCGGCCAAAGACAACTGTCAAAGTGCGAGGAGGGAAGCAGCGAGATCGGCGCAGCGGTTCTTCTCCGGTTAGCCGCAATTCGGGAAAGACGATCGAGTGGTTATTGATGGGGAGGGACAAATCTATCCCTTTAAGCGTTCCAAGACTGGGGTCCTGAGGGTTGTGCTATCGTGCATTGACAGCTCTTGCTTGGGTGATTACGCTCGCCCTGAGATCTCGCAGATTTGTACTCTCCCGGAAATAGTTTCCAACGTGGCACCCCCAAGCTCCTGAAAAGTTTCCCTGTGGCTCTTCTACAGAAGGATCGATGCTTCCGAGTGGCTTGCGGAGATTAACTCAAGCGGAGGCACTTGAGGGTAAATTGGAATGAGTGCTTCTTACGCTGTTACTTTACGAAGCACCGCTGCCTTCGCCAGCATTGGTCGTCCGGTGTTCCTTTCGCAGCAGGGGCTTACATCGATTACAGCAACTAGTGATTCAAGGTTTCAACATAGGAAATTTGTTTACTTGCTTTACCAAGAATTTACTGCACTGACATCCTACTGCGCCTACAATCACCTTCTCCCCCCGAGATTTGCGCTGGGAGTGTCAATGAACTGTCCTTCCGGTGCGAACCGGGAAGTTATCCGCATTCTCATCGCCGATTCCAATCACCCTCAATCGCAGTGGTTGAGCTCGGCTTTGGGTCGCCAGTCGGATCTTCGCGTTACCAACTGCCGGGGAGGACTCTCGGAAACGCCGCGTGTATTTGTTAAGAAATCTCTGTTTCGAATTTACGACAAACTAAGTGTTTCGAACCGGGTCGAACCAATGCTGTACGCCCTGACGCATCGAGGAACAGAAAGAGCCTCCTCGCCTCTTGCGAAAGCTGTGGGCTCATGTTTTCGCTCGACCTCCAAACATCTGGACGATCGCATCAGCACCCGTGTAGTCGATACAGAATTGCAGATCGAAGAAGAATTGCAACGTCATCTTCTGGCTCCCCTCCAGCGAATGAGAGTTCATGACTCGCATTCCAGGAATGCCTTGGAGGACTAGGTCTTGGATGCGGGAGCATCAACGGAGCGCCACATCCGGGTTCTGGTGGGAAACGGGAACCGCACTGATCGCCTCCGTCTCTTGCAAGCGCTCAAACGAGACCCGGGCTTGCGTGTTGCGGGATGTGCGAACGCACACGAGTTCCAGGTGCTCGCCGCTCGCGAGAAACCTGATCTGGCAATTCTGAGCGTCGACCTCGACGAGAGCTCGCCTGTTGCGATGGCTACTTTGCGCCAGTTCCATGATGCGCATCCCAAAATTCCAACGGTAGTTTTGTTGGACTCCCCGAAACGCGAACTTGTGCTGGATGCATTTCGGGCCGGCGCTCGAGGAATCTTCAGTCGTCACGAATCCCTCGACACTCTTTGCAAGTGCGTGCGTGTCGTTTTCGAAGGACAAGTCTGGGCCACCAGCCGGGAGATCAGAATTGCCCTCGATGCGCTCTCATCGGCGCCCACCATTCGGGCATTGAACGCAGGTGGGCTGAGTCTGCTCTCCAAGCGCGAGTTGCAGGTAGTCCATCATTTGGCGGAAGGCCTCACCAATCGTGAGATCGGAGCGCGTTTGGGACTGAGCCGGCATACGATCAAGAACTATCTATTGAAAATCTTCGACAAGCTCGGTGTCTCAAATCGTGTGGAACTGTTGTTTCTCACCCTCTCCCAACCGCATACGGCAATGCACACTCCGCGCCGCTCGACGGAAGACCCGAGCGACGCGTAGGAACACACTCGTCAAACTCCCGCACACCCCTTAACTACTCCTCGTGCGTGTGCTCGTCGTGTGAATGAGTGTGTCCGTGAAAATGTGGATGGGAATGAACCTTGCCGTCGTGGGAGTGCCGGTGCGCGTGCGCAAGGTTCGCTCGTAACAACAGTTCGGTATCTGACAGGATCTCCGTGCTCGTGCCTGCCGCGATGATCGTTCCCGCCTCCAGTACCAGCACGCGGTCGGCGATATCTTCGACGATTTCCAGTTGATGTGTTGCCGTTACCACCGTCTTCGATGAGCCTTTCCACTGCTCGATGAGATCCACGACCTGACTTTGGCTTCGTGGATCCAGCGTCGCGGTCGGTTCATCGAGCAGCAACACTTCCGGATCCAGCACAAGCACAGACGCTAAGGCAACTCTCTTTTTCTCGCCACCTGACAACCGGTACGGTGCGCGGTCTCGCAGATGCGACAAAGACATAAACGTCAGCGTCTGTTCCACCCGCCGGATCACTTCTTCCTTGGACCACTGCATCTGCAATGGACCGTACGCCACTTCGTCCAACACGGTTGCATTGAACAATTGGACATCGGGGTTTTGAAAAACGAGAGCGACTCTCCTCCGAAAATCGAAGGCAAATTGCTCGCCGCTCAAGGTCGCTCGATTCAACTCCGAGTCGCGAAAAAAGACCGATCCGCCGGTCGGGAAGTACAGGCCATCCAGAATTCGAAGCAGAGTAGACTTGCCCGAGCCATTCGGGCCGAGCAAGGCTACGCGCTCGCCTTGCGAAATCTGGAGTGACAGTCCGCGAATCGCGGGGATGCCTTCATAGTCGAAGCTAACGTTCTCTAACCGGAACGCATCGGCCACTGATGCTTATCTCCCAATCCACACGGCCACAGCGGCCGCGATAAAAAACAAGATCAACGCCGCGTAATCCCGCGCCACAAATCGGAAATCGGTCAGGAGTCGAACTTCGCCGCGAAACCCGCGCGACAACATCGCAAGAAAAACCTCGTTGCTCAACTCAATACTCTTGCTCATCAGCACACCGGCAGTTCGACTGACCACCTTGCGACGCTCCGACTCAGGCATCGTTCCTACCGTCCTGCTTTGCCGCGATTCAAACATCTGCTGTGCGGTTTCGAGCAACAGAAAAATGTAGCGATGCGTCATCGTGAGGATGGTGATGATCTCCGTGGGCATCCGCAAAATGCGAAGAGCTTTCAATATCTGTGTCCAGTGCGTGCAGAAAACCAAAGTTGCGGTCAGTGTGGCGGCGGTTTCAACCCGAAGGATAAGCATGGCTGCCGCGCGCAGTCCGGTCGTGGAAATCGTGAAGTGCGAAGTCCCCGCCCCGAGTGACCTCCCAGGCGTAATGAAGATCGCGGGTATTGCAATGATCCCGGTGAAGAACAGAATCGCCAACCATACACGTTTGATCAGCATGTCCACGCTCACCTTAGACAGCAACGCAATTACAGTCGCAAGCACAAACAAGCAGACCACAACCTCGAGCCTTCGGCTCGCGACCACCGCTACGACCAACAAGAGAGCGCCAGCCAAACGCACTCGCGGATCCAGGCTTTGCAACAGGCCTGTTTTTCGTGCCATGCGTTCCGAAAATAGTGAGTCCGAGAGCGCCGCCGACAATCCTCGAATTGTCTTCTCGAGATAGGAGTTCTGTGTCACGAGAGGGCCTTGTCCGTCTTGATTCTGCGGCGCCCGAAAGCCATCGCAATCAACGATGCAAGAAGGAAAACTCCCACTGCAAACATGGCAGAGAGAAGGTATCCCAACAGCGGGCTTCGTATGAATGAAGGAGCATACCCGGGAAATGGTGCCGTCCAGACGGATGAAAGCCGCTCCAGGCCAGCTGGAACCGCGTGCACCCGAGTACTTAACTCTTTCGAAGACCACTCCCCCCACGCCGCACCCGCCGCCAGAATCCCGAGCGGTGTGCACAGCATGAGCACTCCAACCAGCCACCAAAGTTTTCCGGAGAGCCGAGGACCATCGGGGACGGGAAGGGCGGCCATCGGGACTGGGCCCACGCCGCGCAACAGGCCCAGATCCGCACGCTGCAGATACGAAACCATTCCGGCTGATACAGCAGCCTCGGCGAGCCCGGCGAATGTCAGGTGCCCGATCATCATCGCCGGAATGGCGACACGCAGCGGATATGGCGCGTATAAGGGAGCCCCGCCAGCGTCGTGAAAAAGGGCAGGTTGAATCCCGAACTCAATCGCCGTCACGAGGGCGCACACATTAATGGACACGTAGCCGGCGATTGCCGCCGCGATGACTCGTCTCCGCGACGAAAGGTCCGCTCCCCTCGAGGCCAGTTGGTAGACGGCATACGCAACCAACGATCCGACGATGGCCATATTGAAACAGTTTGCACCGAGCGTTGTGATTCCGCCGTCACCGAACAGCAATGCTTGGATTGCGAGGGCGATCGACACCGCCAAAATTGCTCCCGCTGGCCCCAAGACAATGGCGCCGACCGTGACCCCTAAGGCGTGTCCCGTCGTTCCCCCAGGGAGAGGCACATTGAACATCATCACAATGAATGAGAAAGCTGCGAACACCGACACCATCGGGATCGTCCGGGTTGCGAAAACTCGCTTTAGGCGCCGCAGTGCCGAATACCAGCCAGCTGCCGTGAAGGCGTACAAAACTGTGCACGTAGAGGGACTTAGATAGCCGTCGGGTATGTGCATGTAGAACTATGTCGCTGATGGCGTTGCGGTTAAAGTTGGGGCCTCTGAGGTCCCGACTCCAGCCGGCAACAATATATATAAATGAGGTTGGCGAAACCCAATATTGGCCCGACGGGAAGCCTGCGGGTGATTCCACATCCTTAATCCTTTTAACGCTTTCGTCCGGAGGACTTTCGTTTTTCGGGCAGGCAGCTACAGCAATCTACTCACCTTTCGGAATTAGGTCCTGTATGCGAGTTGCACATTTTGAAGTGCGACTCACCCGGTTTATTTCGGCTGTCACTACTTACAGAAGTTTCAATCAGTCCCCGGTTTCATAGTTTCAACAGCGAGTTAGCCGCGGAACTGTTGCCGGAAAGCGTTCCGCGAAAACACGCTCTGCGAGCCACTTTCCCGCGTCATTTTTCTTTGTAAAACATTTGTCCCCGGCGCGAGAAAACGCTTGGATAACCGCAGTAGATGGTTTATTTTGGCCGGCATCAGAATTTGGGGGGTCGAGGGGCGCGATGCATCTTGGGTTAGGCAGAGTGGCCGCGGCTTGGAGTCGGAACTTGGGTGTTCGCCGGGCTCGGTCGACTGATCAAAGTCTTTCTCAACTCTGTTCTTAACGTAAATCGTCAAAAGGTGCATGCTCCGCTAGGCTCCAAGAGGGTTCCAGCCGTGAAATCTCCTCTCCGCCTACCATCGCTCAGTGTCCAGTGCACCTGTGTTGTTCTGCTTGTAACGCTCTGCTGCTCAGAGCTTTCCGCGTCCGATAACCCCTCGTCGCAATCAAACAACTCTGCGACGACCGTCATTCCCGGGCCACTCCGTTCATTCTTGCGAATGGCAGGAATCAGTCAGAAGGTTTCTCCGCAAGATGTCATGCCGCTTCTGGCGCGCAACGTCTACGCCCAGGGATACGAAGGTGGAAATCGCTCCACTGAATTTTTGATCCTGCTCACTCGATATGTACAGCAGGCGCGGGAACTGTCGGCGCTCGCCGGCCCGGACGGAACCATCCGGGCTTCAAATTGCGAGGAGGCGCATGCCTTATTGCATGTGCTCGGCTACCGGCCGCGGCTGGAATGCGGTCAGCCGTCAAGCTCCCTGGAAACGTCCGATCCCGAAAAAGCGTTCCTGACGGTCGATTCAGGATTCCCGTTGCCCGCCCTCGAACAAACGCTGCAGGGAGGCAAGCCGTTTGTCTACGAATTTCCTGCCACGCGTGTGCCGATCATGTTTACCGAGGCGGAGTGGATGCAGGCGGGCACCCGCAGCGATCAACAGAATAGTAAAGACCTTGTCGACACACTGTTGCACGACCCATCCATGGCGCGCCTGTACTGGGCAATGTCACGTCTTGATCCTGAAACGCGTGGATCCTTAAGAACCTTAGTTGGGATCAAGAAACTGGTTCCGGACGGCGCGGTCCTCGACTTTTACGGCTCGTATCTGCGTGTTCGTGGCGGGCGTGTGATCGTCCCCGGCGGAGAGTCCGCCGAAGCGGCGTGGAAAAATCTGGCTGGCGCGAGCCCGGATTCTCCCGGCGCTTTTGTTCCAGAGCTGCTCGGACGTGATAAGGGATGGCTCGCGGCGTACTTTGACGTGCTCTCCCGTGTGAACCGTACGCAACAGGCGTACTTTACCGAACCCAACCGCCTGCGTCATTTTTACGAAGCGTTGCGAGCACCTGACCGCAATGCGAGCGCGACTCGCGGCGCTTTCCGTCCGGCGCCCGGTCTCTTGTTGCTCGTTACCCGGTTGCAGGTTGAGCCCAATGGGGATCCGCACATTCCGGGAAACCTCGAAGTCTGGAAAGAAATCCTCAAACAGAAGAGCGACTCCAGCATTGTCAAAGAATGGGGCAAGCGCGCGAACCACCTGAGCAGTCCGGAGCAATTGCTACAAACGATGTTTGCACTGACCCGTGCCAACACCGAAGTAGGCCCGCTGCAGACGTTTTTGGCACTCAACGAAATCGAAAGCCGTCGTGGGCCAAATCAGCGGCTGGCGCCTGAAAGCGTACGGCTCCTGGCTCGCAAGTTCGAGGAGTTCAGTGATCAGTACCGCGTGTTCTCAGAGTTCCCGGAGTTGAGCGATTCATCGCTCGCATTGTTCCTTGAGACCGCAACCACCTTCGATCACTCATTCAACACAGCGCTTCGTGGAAACGCTCTCGGCACATACCAGGCGAATTTGGGAATCTGGCAAATTCTCGCGCGTCAAGGTCAGATCCCCAGCGACCGTATGAACGAGAGCTGGCAGCAAGCGATCAAGCCATTCTCGAAAATTCACTCTTCGGCTCAGTTGTATGAGGCGGGCCGAACCTCGCTCGGCGAGATATTGTTCGCCGCCACAGGGAAGCGGCACGTTTCCCAGGACGAAATCATCGAGTTGCTCGCCGGGCCCCGGGCTACGACTCCCGATGCCAAGGCGATGCATGAGGAACTAGCCAACCGCATTCGTTCTGTTCTCGACAGCCAACGATTGGTTTCGCTCGACACCGTGTATGCGATCGGCGACGGTCTGAATGCCAAAGCTCAAGGCAAGCCGGTCGACGACACGCTCTTGATGTACGCCGGGCAGCTCAGAGAATTCGAGATGCCTCGACCGATCTTTACCAACAGTGAACGATCGGAATGGGCTGCTGGAATCTACAACAACAGCCACACCGATTCGGAAATGAAGACCGATCTCACCAAGGTGATCAAGTCTTCTGCTTCTCGCACTCAACTTGAAGATGCGAAGGGCGAACTCGCATCGTTCCAGAGAGACATTCTCGTTGGGCTGAACTACGCATATTACGAGCCACCGGGTGCGCAGGCACTCCACAACAACCCTTTGTTGGTCCGGTCGCATGACTTCTCGGCTGAAACGGTTGGAGGAATCAAGGCAGTCTGGCAGGCTCCGCAGCTCTTCGGTGAGGGATCCCCCGCGGGTGGCGGCGCCCATCTTGTCGGTTCTCTCGCAGACTTGCCCTATGTCCTCGCTGAAATCGAGCAGGACTTCATTGCTCCCGAGAATGTTCAAGCTCTGATCTGGCGCGAACTTGTCCCCGGGCTGATGTCGAGCGCAGTACTGCCGCGGTGGTGGGGTGTGAGTCACGATGAACTGCATGCGATCACGCTCTATCAGCGGACTGGCGAAGAACTGCTCACTGCCTCTGCCACGGACGCCGATCTTCGCGGAAAGACGCTGGGCCTCCTGTCCGACAGAATCACTCCACAAGCTCACGAGCAACTTGAGCAGGCTCTCGCGAAGGGTCAGGGCTTCGACGCATGCCTGTGTGTGACTCCGGCCGATACCTTCTATCTCGCCGCGGAATTCCGCCGTACGGTACCCAGCTACACGTCATGGGGAACTGCCGGACAAGAATTGCAAAAGCTCTCTGAGTCGCATCCGCAAGAGGTGAGCTGGGAGCGCTTGTCGCGCGACTTTGGCATCCCCCATCCAACGTTGGCCCAGACTTACGCACGGGAACTGTTGAACGTTCCGCCAATTCCCGCGTTCTCGGGATATTCGAGCCGATTGCTCGCAGAGTCCTGGGAGGCCGGCAATCTCTACTGGGCGCGGTTGGCGGATGAAACTGGCTACGCTCCGGAAGCACTCAATCATCTCGTACCGGAGTTGACCCGGCGTATGGTTGAAAAGGTATTCGCAACTGACTTCGAGGATTGGCCGGCTCTGGTTCGTGCAATGCGCGAAACCGGCGACGATTTCCGTCACGGCAAAGTTGCCGCTGTATCGGTCACCACTGCGGAAGCATCTGGACGTTGAATGAAGTTATGAGGAATTAAGATGATCGACCATCGGGTAAGCACGCTGAAAGAGAAGATCGTTGCGATCACGAGATACGGGCTCCTGTTGACCTTTGGTTTAGTGCTGTTGCTCGAATCGGGCGACCGTGTTGTCGCGCAAGAGGAAGGACACATCCACGTTGTAGTCAACATGGTGCAGCTCAACGTGGCTGTTACCGACAAGAACGGCAACTACATTACCGGCCTCACACCGAAGGATTTCGCGATTACCGAGGACGGCCTCACGCAGAAACTAGCGACCTTCGGCGAGGGCAACGGGCCCGCGCGTTCGCTCATTGCGGCCGTGGGCGAGCTCAAGCCTGAACCCTCCGCTGCTGACATCGTCGAGCAAGCGGGTGCGCGAAGCACGATGCTCAATGGCCAGAATCTCGACGCGCTCGTCGCCGGTGCGAACGTCTTTATTCTCTTCGACACGAGCAACTACATGTATCGCGGTTTCGTGTTCGCGCAAGACGCAATCGCTGATTTCGTGCGCTCCCTCGAGACCGCTGACAAGATTGCTCTTTACTCGTATAGCCGCGACCTATCGAGGGTGGCCACCCTCACTCCCGATCGAGCGCAGGTTCTCCGCGCGGTCCGTACGACCGTGGCGGGCGACGAGGCCGCTCTCTACAACACCCTGTTGCTTACGCTGAGAGATGCTGCGCAATATCAAGGCCGCAAAGTCGTGGTCGTGTTCTCGAATGGACCGGACAATTCCAGCGTGGTGCCGCCGGAGGATGTCGCCGAGCTGGCCCAATCTTCGGGAATTTCCGTCTACATGATCAGCACGCAGCAGGCGCGGCTGGAGCCGGTCTCGACTGCGGTCTTCGAGAGAATGACGGCTGCGACGGGCGGAAAGGCGTATTTCGCGAAGAACTGGAGAGATGAGAAGAAGGCGTTCGCGTCGATTCGTGACGACCTTGCTCATCTGTACTCACTCGCCTACTATCCGGCTCCGAATCCCAATCGTGGATGGCGCTCGATCAACGTGAAGCTTGTCGGAGACGCGCTTAAGAAATATCACGTGCGCACCCGCAATGGTTATCGTCCACAACCGACGCGCTTCGCTACGGCCCGCAACGACACCGCCGACGCGAAGCCTGAAGCGCAGTAAATCGCGCGCCGAAAGCAACCGGACCGTTTCCCGTGATACGAGTTCGGTAATATCCAAGAAAACGCTCACCTCCGTAGGTGGGCGTTTTTTCTTGTCGTCGCTTTGACTGACCCTTCTCTTTTCCTGTCATCCTGAGCGAAGTGAGTCGACAGACGAACGAAGTCAAAGTTGAGGCGTTAAGGAGGCGTTCGAGCCTGCTGCCGAAAACCCCGAGCGGAGCCGAGAGAGCTTTTGTCGCCGCGCCACCGGCCTCGATGGGCAATCTGGTACCGTAACGTTTCCTTCCCAAAGTGCATCAGCCCTGCATCGTATCGCGTGTAAAACTTTGTAAATGAATGAAATTCCACGCACCGTACTTTAGACTAGAAACGTCTGATTAAGGGGGCCTGCCAGGCGTGAGTGGCGGCAAATCCGCCGCAATCGGCCCTCTGGGAAAACGTGGATCGGGCGAGCTTGGGGCTCTTCCTCGACACGCGACTCATAACGCAAAAAGGGTCTATGAATCGACGCAATCATTGCTCTCCGCTCAAGCTGTGCACCGCCCTTCTCTTCACAGCGGCTCTGGTAATCCTTTGCGGCTGCGGAAACGCCAACAGCAAGTCTGCCCAGGCCAGCAATACGCCGCAAGCCATTCCGGTCGCTGTCGCCACCGCGGAGAAGAAAGATGTTCCCGTATTTCTTGAAGGCCTCGGCAGCGTGCAAGCCTATAACACCGTCAGCTTAAAGAGCCGCGTGGATGGCCAGATCGTCCAGATCAACTTCAAGGAAGGCCAATTCGTCAAGCAGGGAGACCTGCTGATCGTGATTGATCCCCGGCCTTATCAGGTTCAACTGGAACAGGCCCAGGCCGCGCTGGCTCGTGATCTGGCACAACAGAAGAATGCCCAGCTCGACTACGACCGCTATCAGGGCCTGGTCAAAGATGGTGTGATCGCACAACAGCAGTTCGATACGCAAAAGGCTCTCGTCAATCAACTCGAGGGAACCGTTCAGACCGATCAGGCTGCGATCGACAACGCAAAGCTCCAGCTGGTGTACACGCGCATCACATCGCCCGTAAGCGGAAGGATCGGGTTGCGTCTGGTCGACATCGGCAACATGGTGCATGCTGCGGACACCAATCCTCTCCTGGTCATTACACAGCTTCAGCCGATTGCGGTTGTGTTCACGCTTCCTGAAGACGTTCTGCCAAACGTCGCGAAGCACATGAAAAGTGGTGCGCTCACGGTGGAAGCCTATAGCCGCGATGACAGCACTAAGATCGCCACTGGAAAATTGCTGACGATCGACAATCAGATTGACCAAACCACCGGCACCGGCAAACTGAAGGCGATCTTCGACAATCCCGACAACGCGCTTTGGCCCAACCAGTTCGTGAACGCGCATCTGCTGCTCGAAACGCGAAAGGATGCCATCGTCGTCCCCGCGGCAGCCATTCAGCGTGGCCCGCAAGGCGGCGCCTTCACTTATGTCGTGAAGTCCGACAAAACTGTCGAAGTGCGGCAGGTGAAGGTCGCTTTCACGCAAGCAAACATCAGTGCGATCGATTCAGGTTTGGTTGCGGGTGACATTGTTGTTACCGACGGTCAGGACAAGCTTCAGGGTGGAAGCCGCGTTGAACCGGGCACAGGGAAGCCCTCGCAACAAGCCACAGGAACACCGGGGCAATGAGTCCCTCTCGCTTATTCATTCTTCGGCCCGTCGCCACGACCCTTCTCATGGTCGGCATCTTGCTTGTGGGCATCGTCGCCTACCGCCAGTTGCCAGTCTCGGCGTTGCCCGAAGTTGACTATCCCACCATCCAGGTCGTGACGTTTTATCCAGGCGCTGATTCCGAAGTAATGGCCTCGTCCGTAACCGCTCCACTCGAGCGGCAATTTGGCCAGGTCCCCGGACTTAGCCAGATGACTTCAACGAGTTCTTTCGGAAGCTCGTTGATCATCTTGCAATTCAATCTTGATCAGAATATCGACGTCGCCGAACAGGAAGTCCAGGCCGCGATCAACGCTGCGACCACGTATCTTCCGAAAGATCTTCCCAATCCGCCGATCTACAGCAAAGTGAATCCGGCGGACGCTCCCATTCTTACTCTCGCGCTGACCTCCGACACGCTTCCTCTTACGAAGGTCGAGGACCTCGCCGACACCACGCTGGCCCAGAAAATATCGCAGCTTCCCGGTGTCGGACTTGTTTCCATCAGCGGCGGACAGAAACCGGCCGTGCGCATTCAGGCGAATCCGACCGCCCTTGCGTCTTATGGATTGAGTCTTGAAGACCTGCGCACCGTGCTTGGGCAGGCAAACGTCGATCAGGCCAAAGGCGTGCTCGACGGTCCCCGCCAGTCGTACACCATCAATGCCAACGACCAACTATTCTCCAGCGCGGACTATCGCGACATTATTGTCGCAACCAAGAACGGTGCTCCGGTTCGTCTGCGCGATGTAGCCACCATCATTGACGGCGCAGAAAACGCCCGCCAGGCCGCGTGGATGAACCTTACCCCCGCCGTGATCGTCAACATCCAGCGTCAGCCCGGGGCCAACATCATCAGCGTTGCCGATCGAATCAAGACGCTTCTCCCACGATTGCAGGCATCTTTGCCATCTTCGGTGAGGTTGACGATCTTGACCGACCGGACGCAAACCATCCGCGCTTCGGTCGACGACGTTCAGTTCGAACTCATGCTCACCATCGGCCTCGTTGTGATGGTGATCTTT
>Ga0126371_10003274_pt1 | contig 14134 bp, 8 predicted proteins | sample PanSoiMetaPlot_4_FD_110145 | JGI IMG/M metagenome (GOLD analysis project Ga0126371, IMG submission 110145) | Tropical forest soil microbial communities from Panama - MetaG Plot_4 | ecosystem: Environmental > Terrestrial > Soil > Tropical forest > Bulk soil | place: Panama | collected 2016-02-17 | reverse complement strand
TCGAAAGCGTGATGGTGTGATCGCCGTCGATGTAGGCGATGTAGTCTGTGCCGCGCGCCGCCGCGAGATCCTTTGGTTTTGCGTACCTGCCTGTGTCGACCGGCCGAGCTGTCGGACCGTCGGCGCGCCGCGCTACCGACGCACGCACAGGGAGCTTCTGGCCATCGACCGTTTCTACTGAGCTCAACTGAAACGTCATTCTCCCACCGATCCCGAGGAATCGTTTGCCGTTTCCGCTGACAACGGAGCCTTTCACGGTTGCGCCGCGCGCAATTACCAGGACGTTGCCGACCCTCACATCTTCGGCCACGCGAAAGGTCAACTCGGAGCCTTCGTCGGCGTCGTTGTGCACATCTTCTGCCAGCGCGACGCTGAAGGCAATGCCATCGCCAACGTTGACGGTGACAGGTTGCACGGGCGCCTGCGATGCGGGCTCAGCTTTCGCGGGCTTTGGCGGTTCTGGAACAGGGATGGGCGCCGGAATCGCGGCGAGTGGGGCGCCCGCGACACTGGTAGCAGCCGGCTTTGGTGCGGGAATTGGAGGTGCGCTGTTGTTCGTCACGACGGGCGCGGTGGCCGCGGCTGCCGGGCTGTTCGCGGGTGCGTTCGAAGCATCGGCAATCGGTTCAGGCGCGGGCGATGGTGGAACAGGCGGTGCCGGGCTGGCGATTACCGGCACCGGAACGGACACGGGAGACCGCGATTTGAAGATCAAGAACGCCGACGAAGCCGCCAGCAGGACTACCAGCGCTCCACCTCCGGCGAACAGCTTCTTCCGATCGGCCAACATCCGAGCGAAAATCGCCGGACCCTTGCCCCTCGGCTGCGGCACGATGCCCGCTGGCAGGATATGACGTCCTGAAAATTCTCCCGCATCGGCGCGCCGCTTCAACGCGATTAGAGCTACTTCAACCTCGGCCATGGTCTGCCAGCGCGAGTTTGGATCCTTGCGCAAGCAACCACGGATCATGTTGTCCAACTCCGGCGGCACATTCGGAACAGCGATCGGCTTCACCTCATCGCGCAGCACGGCAGAGAGAGTGGCAATATCCGATTCACCCTGGAACGCCCGCCGGCCCGTGAGCATTTCATACATCACGGCGCCTAGAGCGAAGATATCGGCTCGCGCGTCCACCTTCTTGCCCTCGGCCTGCTCCGGCGACATGTAGTTCACTGTGCCGAGAATCGATCCCTCGGCAGTTTGCGGCGCACCGCTGACGCTGAACGGAACGCCCATCTGGATGGTCGCCGATTCACCCGACGCTCCCGCGGCATTGGCCAGGAATACCGATTGCGGCTGCAACAATTTCGCCAGCCCGAAATCGAGAATCTTAACCAGGCCCGAGTTGCCGATCATTACATTCGCAGGTTTGAAGTCGCGGTGGACGATGCCAGCCTCGTGCGCCGCGCGGAGGGCCGATGCCATCTGAGCGCCGCAGAGGAGCATCTGGCTAACGCGCATCCCCGTTGGCGGAATCGACGCGAGCAGTGTTTGCCCCGCCACGTACTCCATCACGATGAAGTGAGTGTCGCCCTCCTGGAAGACATCGTGAATGGTGATGATGTTGGGATGGTTCAGCGCGGAAGCCGTCTGCGCCTCCTGGATGAACCGGCGGCGCCGGTCCGGGTCCGCAGACATTCCGTACGTCAGCGCTTTGATCGCGACGTGCCGGTTCAGGCGCTTATCGTGGGCTTTGAACACTTCTCCCATGCCGCCCGAGCCGATCTTTTCGAGAAACTCGTAATGCAGAATGGTTGTGCCCCGCATGTGAAGCGATGCCCGATTATCCCGCGAATATTGTCCGGCTCGCAACAACTCTGGCGCTTCGTGTTCGTACCGGCACCGTATAGTACGGATGTACAGCGGGCGATTGAAACATCTATTTGATGTGCTAAACTTCGCCGCAAGGAGAAACGTTATGAATCGCCGCGATTTCTTCCAGATAGCGTCGGGTACAGTCGCCCTGGCTGCGTTTCAGGACGATGCAATTCAAAAAGCGCAAGCCGCCGCCGATTCCATGAACGGCCGCAAAGCCGAGGAGGTGGCGCACGACGAAGATTATTGGGGCGAGATCCGCCGCGCCTTCACGATCGACCGGAACGTGATCAATTTGAACAATGGCCATGTGAGCCCCGCGCCTCGTCCAGTACAAGACGCACTGCGCCGCGAGATCGAATTCAGCGACATGGGGCCGTGGCACACCATGATCGACAATCTCGAGAAGCAAATCGAGATGGTGCGCCGCCGCCTGGCAGCCGCTGCGGGATGCGATCCCGAGGAGATGGCGATCACGCGCAACGCGAGTGAATCGCTCGAGATCGCACAGTGCGGTATCGACCTGAAGCCGGGCGACGAGCTGCTGACCACCAATCAGGACTATCCGCGGATGCTCACTACGTTCCGGCAGCGCGAACGGCGCGAAGGAGTTGTGCTCAAGACGATCTCATTCCCAGTGCCTCCGCCGAGCATGGATGATCTTTACCAGCGGTTCGAGCGTGCGGTCACACCGAAGACCAAACTCATTCTGGTTTGTCACATCACCAATCGCACTGGACAGATCTTTCCCGTTAAGCGCATTACGGAGATGGCACATGCGCGCAACATCCCGGTGATCGTGGACGGTGCTCACGCCTTCAGCCATTTTCCGTTTTCCATTTCCGATATCGGCTGCGACTACTACGGCACCAGTCTGCATAAGTGGACCTGCGCGCCGATCGGAACAGGCTTCCTGTACGTCAAGAAGTCGCGCATCGCGAGCACCTGGCCCTTGATGGCCGCCGACAAACGCCAGAACGACGATATTCGGAAGTTCGAGGAGATCGGCACGCACCCGGCCGCGAATCACAACGCCATCAGCGATGCTCTGGTTTTCAGCGAGACCATCGGCGTGGATCGCAAGCTCGCCCGCCTGCGCTATCTGCGGGATCGCTGGGCGCATCGGCTAGCCGAGAATCCGAAGGTCAGGATTCTTCACAGCCCCGATCCAACGATGTCCGCTGGGATCGGATTCCTCGCCTTCCAAGGCGCCGATCCGGGGAAAATCCACGATGCGCTGTTCACGAAGTACAACATCATCACGGCGCGCGTGGCGCACGAAGAATACGATGGCCTTCGGATCACTCCGCACATCTACAGCACGGTAGGTGAAATCGACGTTTTCGCCGCAGCGGTTGAGAAGGAACTCAAGAACGTGTGAGATTCCTCGCTCAGGGATGAGAGGCGAACCAACCCAGAACGCGCCGGGGAAATTCGACTGGTTCGGTGGTCCATGCCGCGGTGTGGCCGGCATGTGGGACTTCCCAAAGCACGCTGCGCGGGTTTTGCGCGGCGATCTCGCGCGAGTGCCGCACGGGTGTTTTCTCATCGTCGATGCCGTGGATCAAGAGAATCGGAGTACGCGTATCGCGAACCGCTCGAGCAGGCCATGCCTGCCTGGCATCGATTCCATAACGGGTACGTACATACAACAACGCCGTCTCGATCAAGGGAATATCGACGATTGTTCCGATGCCCGCGGGAATGGGAAGCAACTGGGCCACGCGGTCGCGCCCGACTTCCTCTAAGCTCGCATAAGGGCACTCGGCGATCACCGCGCGGAATCGCGACTCGATCGACAGGGACTGCAGAAGGACTCCCGCGCCCAGGGATTCTCCCAGCCCGTAGACACGCTCGCACTTCTCGGCGCCAGTGAGCCAGTCCACCCAGCGCGCGACATCGCCTGTTTCGAGCACGCCATAGGTGATTAACTCGCCTCCGCTCTCGCCGTGGGCGCGCAGATCGGGGAGAAGCGCCCTGTATCGATTGTCTAGGAGGAGCCGCGCAAAGCCCAGTGCATATTGCCGAGACCCTCCGATACCATGCAGCACGACTACGCAGCTGCCATTGGTCTCGGCCGGCGTGAACATCCACCCACGCAGAAGGGCGCCGTCAGCGGCGTGGATCTGGACGGTTCGGGGAGGATCGATGTCAGGAGCAGCACGCATGCAAGCGCGGAACATGAATGGTTGCCTCGGCGAGCACAACGCCGCCAGCCAGGCACAACAAACCGCCAGCCCCGATGGCAGCGGCCGACCATGGAATCCACCCCATGCTCTATCCATTACAACGCCCGAAACAGGCGGGAAGTTCACAGGGGAAAGTACAATGGAAGATCAGCCTCGCGAACGATGGTCACCGAGACCCAGATTGCCCGCTTTGACTCGATTCCTCTGGACTGCGGCGCCGTGCTTGCTCCAGTGGATATCGCCTACGAAACATACGGCGAGCTGAACGCCCCTAAGACCAACGCGATCCTCATCCTGCATGCCTTCAGCGGCGACGCGCATGCTGCGGGAACGGATCGGGAAACGGGCGCGACCGGGTGGTGGGACAACATGATCGGCCCCGGCAAAGGCTTCGATACGGATAGATACTTTGTAATATCCTCCAACATTCTGAGCGGATGCCGAGGGACCTCAGGGCCCAGTTCGATCAATCCAGAAACGGGCTGCCCGTACGCCATGAACTTTCCGCCGGTGACGATTCCGGACATGGTGCGGCTTCAGAAGATGCTCATCGATCATCTCGGCATCAAGCGCCTGCTCGCGGTGGCTGGCGGATCGATGGGTGCGATGCAGGCGCTGCAATGGGCAGTCGCGTATCCGGATCGCGTGGCCGCGGCAATTCCCATCGCTGGTACGGCGCGGCATAGCGCGCAGCAGATCGCCTTCAACGAAGTTGGTAGGCAGGCGATCATGGCAGATCTCGATTGGAACGAGGGTAACTACTACGGAAAACATCCGCCTGCGCGTGGGCTTGCCGTGGCACGCATGGTGGGCCACATCACCTACATGAGCGATGAATCCATGCGGGAAAAATTCGGGCGCCGGCTACGCGATCAGAACCAGTTCGAAGTTGAGAGTTATCTGCGTTATCGCGGCACGCAGTTCGTGGACCGATTCGACGCCAACTCTTATCTCTACATCACGAAGGCGATGGACTATTTCGACTTGGCGGGCGAGTCGCGTTCGCTCGGAGCCGCATTCGCCGGCGTAAAATCGCGATTTCTTGTGATCAGCTTTACATCCGACTGGCTCTATCCCAGCTACCAGTCAATCGAGGTCGTGCGCGCCTTGCGCGGGCGAAACTGCGACGTCGCTTATTGCGAGCTGCCGTCCACCTACGGACACGACGCTTTTCTCGTCACGATCGATGAACAAACCGAGCTGGTGCGGGGATTTCTTGCGAGCACGCTACGGGAGCGCGCCTAGTGAAAGCGTCCGCGGCCGTTTAGAATGGCCCAATCTTTCGTTCGCACTCTCCTTGGCCGCAGCGACTACGCCATCATCAGCGAAATCGTCGAGCCGAACACGCGAATTCTCGATCTCGGCTGTGGCGAGGGCGAACTCTTGGCGTGGCTCGCCGAAAACAAGCACGTCGACGCGCGTGGCGTCGAGATCGTCGGCCACAAGGTGCAGCAGGCGATCGCACGCGGCGTGTCTGTGTACCACGGCGATATCGAAGAAGCACTGGGGGATCTTCCCGACCAGGCCTTCGACTACGTGATCTTGAGCCAGACGCTGCAGGAATCGCAAGCGCCGTTAAAGATCCTTCGCGAGATGTTGAGAGTCGGCCGGCGCGCCATCGTGGCGTTCCCGAACTTCGGCCACTGGACAGTCAGGCTCTCGCATCTTTTCACTGGTCGCGCGCCCAAAACCAAGCTGTTTCCACACGACTGGTACGATTCGCCGAACATCCATTTCCTGACCGTCCACGACTTCGAATCTCTGGCTGCGCGCGAACGCTGGCAGATCGAGAGGCGGATTTATCTCAGCGGCGCGCGGCAGGTTCGCTTGTTTGCTAATCTACTCTCGGAAGTCGCGGTATTTTTGGTGAGCAAGTGATGCCCATTCGATAGCGCCACTGCCAGCCTGACTGCGAGCCGAGCGCGAATTCTGGTTAGCTATCCCCCGTCAGGTTTCTCACGTGAAGAAGTAGCGCAAGCTGCCAAAGCCGGTGTAGACTTGAAAGCACCGCCGCGGCACTCCGTGAATCCGTGCCCGCGTTAAACGGCCCCGCCCCGCCTCGCAGTTTTGGACTCCCATGCCGCAAAATAAGTACAATTCAACACTCTCAGGCAACCCGCAATCCGCAACATCGCAGCAATACCCGAACGGGAATCCCGATGCTCAGTACAATACGCCGGGCGTGAAGAACACAGACTCCTGCGTGCCATTGCATCCTGCCGGTGAAGTGCTTCACAACTATGCCTGCGACGGTCCCACGGCTGGGAATATCGCCTTCAAATGGATCTACGGCTCCAACATCGCCGCGCGCAATCGCGACCCGCGCATTCAAGCGGTCCAATATAACGAAGACACGTATATTCTGCGGCAGAATGTCTGCGTCCATTGGGAGGCGCCATTTACGTACTTGCTGTTTGGAAATCGCGCCGCGCTTTTGATCGACAGCGGAGCGACTGCGGAAGCGGCCTACTATCCGCTTCGCGCCATGGTCGACGCGATCACAACGCGCTGGACCCAATTACGGCGGAAAAAGTCGATTCCGCTGACAGTAATGCTCACCTCCGGGGAGGATATTGCACAAAATCAAGGCCTGAAGCAGTTCGCCGGGCGGCCGGAGACGGTGCTGGCGCCTACGCCGCTCGCCGAGATGAAGCGGTTCTACCGCCTGAGCGACTCGTGGCCTAACGGCGCCGCGCGTATCGATCTCGGCGGCCGCGTGATCGAGGCGATTCCAACGCCCGGAGCACACAAGGACGGTCTCTCCTTTTACGATCCATACACACGTTTTCTCTTCACGGGCGATCTGATTTTCCCGGGCAAGATTAATATCGGCAACGACAAGGATTATCTAGCCTCACTGATCCGTCTGAAGCGCTACATGCAGGCGCATCCCGTGAAGTGGCTGATGGGAGGTCATGTCGAGATGCAGTTTGTCCCCGGCAAAGCGTATCCGCGTTTTGCGACCTACAAGCCATACGAGCGCTTACTCCAAATGGAGCCGGAGTTGCTCGATGATGCAATCGCGTCCGCCAGGCAGGTGGTCGGCAAAGAGCTTGCTCTTGTTCGTCCGGACTTTATCCTTCTGAATCGCGTGAGTCCAGACCAGAGAACTTCCGTCTTTCCAGACGGTGTCCCGAACATCACCGCGCCGAGGCCGTTCTAACCATGCAACGAAGAACGTTTCTCGCGATGCCGATCGCCTCTGCGATTCTCTCCGCCGAGTCCAACGCACAGACGCCAGAACCGAGCGCGCCCCGTAGGATCGACTTTAAGAGCAACCTACCGGCGCCTGGGTCGTTCCCGGACCGATGGATCTGCGGATCGCCCTCCTGCATGGACAACCAGGATCCGCCCATTCAAGTGCACTGGTATAACGATCACACTGTCTTCCTGCGTCAAAACAAGGCGTACAGCTACGAAGCGCCGTTCATGCACCTATATTTCGGCAACGAACGGATTCTCATGCTCGATCAAGGCTTCACGCAATTGTCGAGCGACTGGCCACTGCGCGAAACGATCGACGATTGCATATCGAAATGGTGTGCTCGCAACGGGCGCAAGCCTGAGGCCCTCGAACTGCTCCTCGCCTTCAGCCATCTGCACTCCGACCACTACGCCGCTCACAATCAGTTCGTCGACCGTCCCAACACGCGGTACATGGGACTCACCCATGAAGAGATGCTGGGATTTTGGGGGATGACGAACTACCCGGAAGAACGTGTAACTCTCGACCTGGGTGGACGCGACATCTGGATCTGGGGCAGTCCCGGCCATGTGATTTCGGAATTCGCTTACTACGATACGTACACGCAAATACTCTACACGGGCGACATGTTTTATCGCGGGCGCTGCTACATCAGTTTCTGGGACAAGTGGTTCGATAGCATGAAGCGCTTGATCGCATTCGTCGACTCGCATCCGGTGACGCACATCGTGGGCTGCCATGTCGAGATCAGCCAGACGGGCGAAGACTATCCATACGGCGTGACTTACCAGCCCGACGAAGCGCCGCTCCAACTGACCGTCGCCGAGTTGCGGAAGGCCTTTGAAGTGGCGAAGACGATCACCAAGCCGGGCATTTACTTCACCGGTTCGGTTTTTCTCTGCAACCAGACCCGCGCAACGACTACTCTCGATAAGAATCCTTACACATATTCGTAGATTTGCCGTAGACTCAAACGGAGGTGACGAAATGCTTGACTTGACGCGGCGCGGGTTCGCGCTCTCGATGATCGGCAGTGCCATAGCGATGCGAGCGGAACCGGCCGGCGATCTGGCGGCGTTGAGCCTCGCCGAGGCTGCGGCGCGCATACGCGATCGCGCGGTGACCTCAGCGCAGCTCACTGAAGCGTGTCTGGCCCGGATTCAAACGTACAATCCTAAGCTGAATTGTTTTATCACCGTAATGCGTGAACAGGCGCTCGCGCAGGCACGCGCGCTCGATGAAGAGCAGCGCAACGGCCGCCTCCGAAGCCCGCTCCACGGGATTCCCATCGGGCTTAAAGACAACATCGATACGGCGGGCGTCCGAACTACTGCGGCCAGCGCGGTCTATGACGATCGGATACCCACGGCCGATGCTGAAGTGACACGCAGGCTGAAAGCTGCCGGCGCGGTGCTGATCGGCAAAACCAATCTCCACGAGTTCGCGATGGGCGGCACGTCGGCCACCAGCTACTTCGGGCCAGTGCGTAACCCGTGGGCTCTCGACCGCAATTCGGGTGGCTCGTCGGGCGGATCGGCGGCGGCGGTCGCGGCGGACCTGTGCTTTGGCGCGCTTGGCACCGACACGGGCGGGTCGATCCGTACGCCGTCGTCATTCTGCGGAGTAGTCGGGATCAAGCCAACCTATGGATTGGTTTCCATCCGAGGCATTATTCCGTTGACCGTTTCGCTCGATCACTGCGGTCCGATTGTGCGTAGCGTCGAAGACGCCGCGATTCTGCTGAATGTCTTGGCAGGCTACGATAAGCTCGACGTCGCCAGCGTCGAGCATCCCAAAGAAGATTACGTCGCGGGGATGAAACAGCCCATTTCCGGGCTGCGGATGGGCATTCCGCGCGCGCCGTTTTTCGATCTCGTAGATCCGGAGATCGGCAAGGCCGTGGAAGATGCCATCGCGGTCCTGACGAAAATGACGAAGGGCGCGAAAGACGTTTCCCTGCCCTCCTCCGCCGAGATCGGCTTGAACGCAGAGACGTTCGCTTACCACGAAGAGCTTTACGCTCACGCGTCCGGCCGTTATCAGATCCCCACGCGAAATTCGTTGAAGAACAGCTCCAATGCCAAAGCGGCGGACTACGTTCGATCACGCTGGAAACTGGAACTGCTCCGCCGGACGATCGACGACGCATTTACTGACTTCGACGTTGTGGTCCTCCCCACGCGGCGCAGAACGCCGCGCAAGATCGACGACGCGATCAAGCGCGAGCAGAGCGACAAGCCGCGCAATCCGGAGCTCGAGAACACGGGCCAGTTTGACGTCTACGGTATTCCGGCCATAACGGTTCCTTGCGGTTTCACCGCCTCGGGGCTGCCGATCGGCCTGATGATCGCAGGGCCACGGTTCTCGGAGTCGCGTGTGCTGGCACTTGCGAGCGCGTATCAGCACGCGACGGAGTGGCACAAGCGCAAAGCCCCGCTTCTGCCTGACATGTCTGTTCCCCCGCTCGCGCCCACCGACGAGGAGAAGCCGTAAAACGCGGTCACTCCCAACGTAGGGCGCGGATCGGGTCAACCATCGTCGCGCGCCTTGCCGGAATGTAGCCCGACAATAGTGCAATGATCGCGATAGTTGCGGTGGCTAACGCCATGCTGAGCCCGTCATTGGGCTGAATCCCGAAGAGCTGCGATTTCGCCAGTTTCGTAAGGGCGAATGCCGACGGCAGACCGATGGCGATCCCGATGGCGGCGAGAAGCAGAACCTCGCGCATGACCAGCCAAACGACATCTCGGGTGGCCGCACCCAGAGCCATGCGCACACCGATTTCTCGCGTCCGCTGCGCGACGACGTACGCCATGACACCGTAAACGCCAATCGCAGCCAGCAAAGTCGCCAGAACACCGAAGCCGGCCGACAGTGTCGCTACCAGACGCTCAGTGATCATGGATTCGGCCTGCTGCTTTTCTAGCGTCTCCAGGTTGGAGACCGGTATGTTCGGGTCCAAATTGTTCGTGACGCGCCGAATGGCGGAAAAAGTCTGTTCGGGCGGCTGAGACGTGCGTACGTACGCCATCATTCCGACCACGAACTCCACCTGATGATACGGCTGGTAGACTTCCTGCGGTATCTCTTCGCGCATATTTTCGTACTTGGTGTCGCCCACGATTCCGACGATCTCAATATTGAGCTTGGTCCCCGGATCGCCACCCATGCCGATGTGCCGGCCGAGCGCGTTGCCGTCTTTGAAGTATTTCTTCGCGAATTTTTCGTTGACGATGCAGACTTGGGGAGCGCCTTTGCCATCGCTCATGCGAAAATCGCGTCCGGCGATCACCGGTATGTGCATGGTCTTGAAATAATCCGGCGTGACAAATTGCATGTGCGGATCGGGCAGCGTGGCGGCACTATGCGTGAAACCCTCAATCGCCATGCTGTTGTCCCACTCATCGTCGCTAAGAAGAGGAACCACCGCGAATGCCGCCGACTGAACGCCGGGGATCGTATTCAAGCCTTCGCGAAGCTGGCGATAAAAATCGAGACTGCGTTCCGGTGTGTACCCGTTCATTACGGGGTCGATCGAGAACTGAAGCAAGTTGCCGACTTGAAAGCCTGGATCGAGATCTTTCAGGTTAGTGAGGCTGCGGATGAACAAGCTGGCACCGATGAGCAGCAGCAGAGACAATGCTACTTGCGCGACTACAAGGCCCTTCCGGATGCCAACCGATGTTCCGCCGGCGATGGAGCCGACCTGATCTTTCAGCGTTCCGGCGATTTGGGGGCGGGTTGACTGCAGCGCCGGCACCAGGCCGAAGATCAATCCGGTGAGCAGCGAAACTCCAAGCGTGAACAGCAGGATGCGAACGTCGGGTGCGGTGGATATGGTTAGCGGCGAATTCGCGCTGGGCAAAAACCCGAGCAGCGCGTCGTCCATCCAAATGGAGAGCAGCAAACCTGCTGCGCCTCCAGCCAGAGCGAGCGTGAGGCTCTCAATGAGAAGTTGCGAAATGATGCGCCCCCGGCTTGCGCCTAAAGCCAGGCGCACAGCGATTTCCTTCTGACGCGAGGTGGCGCGGGCGATCAGGAGATTGGCCACATTGGCGCACGCAATGAGCAGGACCAGTCCGACGATGGCGGTGAGCACCAAGAGAGCCGCAGAGAACTGACGTCGCAGGTTGGAATCGCCTTTTGACGCCGGCAGCAAATCCAACCACATTGCCAGAAACCGTTGCCGGGTTTCGGGCGACGACTTTGCGAACTCTTTTTCGCGAACTTCCATTTCGAGCATTTGATGGAAAAATGGTTGCAGGGAAGCCTTGGCCTGCTCGAGCGTCACGCCCGGCTTCATGCGCGCGACCACGTTCACCCATCGGCCCCGGCGCGCGTTGAAATTGTACTGGAACTTTGTTCCCACCGAGTCCATTTGTGGCTTCATCATCAGCGGCACGCGAATCTGTGGCGCGGAACCGGGAGTCGTTCCGTCGAAACCGGCTTGGCTGACGCCGACAATGGACAGAGGATAGCCATTCACCAAGATTTTTTTGCCGATCACATTGGGGTTGCGAGCAAATCGGCTGATCCAGTATCGGTAGCTAATCACTGCGATTGGGTGGCCGCCCGGGGTTTTGTCATCGTCCGGCGTGAAGACCCGGCCCATCGCGGCGCTCACGCCGAGTACGGGGAAGTAAGTCCCTGAGACGAGCTCGCCCTCGACGCGCTCCGTTCTGCCGTCAGCGCTGACGCTCATCCCGGTTGGCCATCGCGCCAACACTCCGCTAAAGACCTGGTTGCCGGCGCTGATGTCCTTGTACATCGGATAGGAAATGCGGTAACGCCCGCTATTGCTCCCGTAGTGGTGTCCGCGGCCCCAGAGCATCACGAGCTGATCGGGATCTTTCACCGGCAGGAGGCGCAGCAGGAGCTGGTCGACCAAGGTGAAGATCGCAGTGTTCGCGCCGATTCCAAAAGCCAGCGAGAGGATGGCAATGGCAACGAAGAGCGGCGACTTCCGAAAGGTCCGGAAAGCGTAGCGCAGATCTTGCAGCAGGTGGCCCATAAACGTGTATACTTCGCGTGTGTAGAAACGTTACAGTCCGTGGCGGCGAATCTCCATTACAACGTAACCGTATTCCGCTTGTAGTACGGATCACCGGCTCGAAGGACATCTCCCCATCGTTCAATTAGTAACGTTTCGTCAGTAGAGGTTTCCCTGTCGGCGCGAGCACTGACGTCGAGAAAGGCGGCATTTGGTGTACAAATGATTCGTTTGTGACGGCTGCGCAATCGAAGACAAAGATCAACGTCTCGACACTGCGAGACCATCTCCGGGTCAAACTCCCCAATTTCCGCGAAAAGTTCCCGGCGGAACATTGCGCAGGAACCAGATACTCCGGTCGCCTCGTGAGCGCAGGCTGACGATCCCCAATAGCCGTCTGGCTCCCCCATTGCAAATCGCCATCGGCCGCCACTGTGCTCGACCGGGCTTGAAATCATAATCCCCGCGTGCTTTATTATTTCGTTGGTTCGGATCAATAATCCGCCGACACAACCGACATCGTCCTGGTCGGCGTAGTAGAGCATCTGCTCTACCCAATCGGGACTGAGAACTCTAACATCCTCACTTAGGAACACGGTAAAGCTACCTGATGCGTGCCGTGCGCCCAGATTGTTCGCACAGGATACGTTGCTATTGCAAGGATTAGACAGCCATTTAATTGGGAAATCCCGGATTAATCGAGCGGCAACCTTGCTCGACGCCTCGTCAGCTATGCAAAGCACCTCAAGTGCGCTATAAGTCGTCTCACCGAATAGACTCACCAGGCAGTCGGCTAGTCTTTCCAAGCCACCTTCCGCGGCAAGGACAATCGAAACGCGCGGATTGTCAGCGCGTGCGTTGGGATTCAGTCGAAGCATATGAGTGCGGGGGCCGGGCAGTGCGGTCGCGGCCAATCCCAACCGATCCAGGTGAGCCTGCGTGGCGGCCACCTGCAAGGGCGCCAAGTCGCCTTTGGCATCCTGGGCTGCTGCCACACTGCCATCGACAGCCCGCCAATGATAAAGAATTTTGCTCACGTGACCGATACGCTGAGTTCGTTCAGAATAGCGCAGCATGAACTCGTAGTCCTGGATCCGGTCATACTCGGAGCGAAATCCTCCAGTCGCCAAGGCTAGATCGCGCCGTACGCAGAGCAGGTGCCCAACGTACATCACCCACCGGAAGAATTCGGGCGACCAATCCGGTTTTGGAAGGGGAGTATGCCGAACGCCAGCTTCGCTGATCTTGTCCTCGTCGGTGTAAACAGCATCGAATGAATGAGAAAGAACCGAGTGGCAGCACTCTAAAGCTTCAGGTTCCAAAACGTCATCGTGGTCCAAAAAGCAAACAAACTTACCTCTCGCCAATTCAAGGCCGCGATTTAGCGCAGCACTGATTCCTCCACGCTGGTCAAGACGGCTGATTGTGATACGGGATTTCGTCTCTAATTGCACAAACAATTGGTGAAATTCAACACGATCGGAGCAGTCGTCCACAATGCACCACTCCCAATCTCGAAAAGTTTGCTGGAATACCGACAGGGCGGCTTCGGCGAGCCACCACGTCTGTGAGTTGAAGGCCGGGGTTATGATGCTAATGGAAGGTGTGCCTTGAAGCGGAGCGAGGTCTTGGGCGGCCGCGCGGAGTTTCTCCTTCCAGTCTTCAACGCTCTTCTTATGAACAACTACTTCACGTTGCTGCACTTCAGCGGGTCTGCGCGCTGGTGTCAGTTTTGGCGTGGAGGCAGAGTCGTTTTGTGAAGCGGACCGTGCGATCGCCTTGCGGCGTGCGGGCAGAATCCATCCTCCTACCGCGGTAAAGGTTCGCCATATTCGACTCTGCAAAATCGACGCAATTCCCCGTGCATTCTCTTCGATCTGCTCGCGTTGCTTGGCAACGCGTTCCTCGATGCGCTGTTGACTTAACTGCTGAAT
>Ga0126371_10003273_pt1 | contig 14135 bp, 12 predicted proteins | sample PanSoiMetaPlot_4_FD_110145 | JGI IMG/M metagenome (GOLD analysis project Ga0126371, IMG submission 110145) | Tropical forest soil microbial communities from Panama - MetaG Plot_4 | ecosystem: Environmental > Terrestrial > Soil > Tropical forest > Bulk soil | place: Panama | collected 2016-02-17 | reverse complement strand
TCGGCCGCCGACGCCGCCGCCGGGCTCATCGCCGGCAGTGCAAGCAGACCTGCTAGCAGTGCGAATTTGCGCATCTCCTGATCTCTCCTTCCGTGGCCTGCTGTTTGCGGCCACATGAGGAGGCTGCGCGGCGACGCTGACAGCCTCCTGACGCGGCGCTGACGCGAGCCGCGGCCCGGCTACACGGCTCGTCAGGGCGACGTCAGCGGGGCGTCAGCAAGGAAATGCAGCCTTGGGCCGTCCGATGGATTTCCCGTTCGACCAGCGAAAGGCAGCACAGTGAAACGTCCCAAGATCGCGGCAGCCGCCGCGGGAGCAGCCGTCGTCATCGCGGGTGGTGTCACCACGGCGCTCGTCGTCACCAGCTCGGCAGCGCCCGCACGGGCCGCTACGACTCACTTCCACGCGACCTACCAGCAAAGCCAGTCCACCTGGAATTGCTCAGGCACGCACACCATCACCAAGAGCGGCGGCGCGAAGGAGAGCGAAACCTGCCTGGTTACCGGCATGACCGCCGGCTTGGCCAATGTCGTCGGCACGTACACTGGCCGACCCGGCGTCCGTCTGCCAGGTATGCGACCAGGGTCGCGCCCGGCCCGCTGGCACTCGGACTACAACCACGTCGTTGCGTCCGCCTATACGATCACCTTCAAGAACACCCACCACGTCCAGAGCTCAGGTCAAGACATCTACCGGGTGCACGTGACGGCGTTCTACGACGGCTAGCCGAGCGCATCGATGAGACGCACCCGATCGGTGAGGCCGCGCCGCAGGCTGACGGCGCGCTGGAGGTCGAGCGGTGGCACCTGAAGCTGCCAGCCTTCCCATGCCACTGTCTCAAGCCGTGAGGCGGCAACTGGCCCGAAGTCACACGGCGACGGCGAGTCCACCTCGGGTCTGGGGCCGCCGATCCACTCGATTCTGGCGGACAGGAATGCCCGGCCCCAGTAGTCGCTGATCCAGCTGCTGTCGGCTCTGACAACTGGCTCGATCATCGCGTCGGCGAATACTTCGCCAAGGTGGAGCGCGGCGTCAGCCGTGCACACGAGGTCCAAGTCGCCCGGCTCGATCGGCGCGCCGCGCACCGCAAGCGCGGCGCTGCCGGTCAGCCACCAGGCACACTCGAGCCCGCTAGTGCGTTGGCACAGCTCACGGAGGGCCGTGCGCCAAGGCACCGGCTCGAGCCCGGCAGCCTGGCGCAGCATCAGCTCTGCGTAGCTGCTGAAGTTCCGCCAGCAAACCTCCAGCCCCGGAGTGTCCACGGCATACCCGCAGCGCCACTCGTCGCCGTGGCGCTCGTAGCCCATCAGAAGGTGCTCGGCTCCTGATGCCAGCTCGGGCCCGACGCCCCTGATGGCGAGCCAGGTCTTGCCAGCCTCGGTCCAGCGCACCGTCGTGATCGCGGACATGACGACATCTTGACAGCTCCCACCGACATCGAGTCAGTCACGCCGACGGTGCTGGCTAACTCGCCTCAAGCACGGTCAGGTCCCGGACCGCGAACCTGTAGTGCTCGATCTCCTCGTCCATCACCACGCCGACGCAGTCGATCACAGTGCGCTCCTCGTCCGGGTAGCCGGGTGCAGGCGAGCGCTGGCAGAGCCGAGCCATGCCGGCGTCGGTCAGGCCGGCCACGATGCGCCGCATCACGGCCATTCGGTCGGTGCGGGCCGCCATGATCTCGGCATAGCCGGGCTGCGCGGTCAGATCGATGCCGAGAGCGGCCGCATCGGCCGGCGGATACCAGCTTTGCGGCAGGCCGAGCGGGTGGTAAGGCTTCTCTTCGTCCAGCACCGTCCGGCTGGCCCATGCGTCGGTGATGAAGACGAGATGGCGCAGTGTCTGCGCGAATGACCACTCCTCGTTGACCGGCTGATTGAGCGCCGCCGCGGGCAGCCGCCCGGCCCGCTCGACTGCCCCCGCCCACAACCGCTCGATGGTGTCCCAGATCGCGCGGACGTCGTCAGCCGTCTGACCCTCGCGGAACCGCACTCGTTCTGGGTGCCGCCGGTCCAGCTCCGCGCTGACGAAGTCGGTCACGTCAACGCCATTGACGGTGACATTTTGGAGGTAACCGGAGATGTCGACGTCTACCAGCCAGCCGTCCCTGATCGTGACGCCCGTCAGGTCACAGTCGGTGAACCGGGCGCCGCGCAGGTCAGCGACGTCGAATCGGGCGCCCCTGAACTGCTGGCTGCCGCCGCCCTCGCCAGGGTAGAACCGATGCGGCCCGAACTGTGCCTCCGTCGGTTCATGGGCCGAGGCGGGAGTCGTGTCGGCCGGATCGTCGGTTGCTGTCATGGACCGTACGGTAACGCTGATCCCGGACGGCCTGCGTCCGGGATCAGAGCATGAGAGCATCAGCGAGATGACGGGATCACAGGGTAAGTCCGGGCCGAGCTTCGGGGTGCGGTCCATGTACGCTCCGTTGCGCCGGGTCCTGCTGCGCCGCCCGTCGGTTACCGGCGACTTCGCAGGCGCGGACTGGCGGGCACCCGACGCAGTCGTGCTGGCCCGCCAGCACGACCTGTTCGGGCAACTGCTCACCGACCTGGGCTGTGAAGTGGAAGTCGCGCCGGCCGCCGACGGCCTGGTTGATGCCACGTACGTGCGCGACCCCGGGCTGGTGACCGGCGCGGGCGCGGTGCTGTTCCAGATGGCGAAACCCGCCCGCACGGCAGAGCCGGGCCTGCTGGCAGACGCGCTTGCGGCCGCCGGCGTGCCTGTCGTGGCTCGGCTGGACGGCCCAGCACGCGCTGACGGCGGCGACTTCATATGGCTGGACGAGCGCACCATGCTCGCTGGCCGCAGCTACCGCACCAACGCCGAAGGGCAGCGCCAGCTTGCGCAGATCCTCGCAGGCGAAGGTGCCAGCCTGGAAACGGTCGACCTGCCGCACGACCGCGGGCCAGCACACGTGCTGCACCTGATGTCGCTGATCTCGCCGATCGCCGACGACCTTGCGGTTGTCTACCCGCCGCTGGCGCCGGTTGCGTTGATGGAGATGCTCGCCGAGCGCGGGATCCGGGTCGTAGCTGTCGGGACCGACGAGTACGAGACGATGGGCTGCAACGTCCTAGCGGTGGAACCCAGACGGGTGATCATGCTGAGCGGCAACCCGCGAACCCGCGCCGAGCTCGAGTCGGCCGGCTGCGAGGTACACGAGTACGAGGGCTCGGAGATATCGCTCAAGGGTGACGGGGGTCCAACCTGCTTGACCGCGCCCATCTGGCGTGACGGCTGACGTCAGAGAGCGGCCCCGGTTCCGGCATCCGCCTCGTCCGCGGATACCCCGACAAGCAGCAGCCATGACCCGGAGATCATGAAGAAGAAGTTCGCCACCATCGCGCCCGCGGCGAGGTAGAGGCCCGCGATATGACCGGCGATGAGCACTGCGGCGCCGATCATCTCAGCTGAGTAACAGGCCGTGCCGCCCAACGTCCGCAGCACACTCGCCCTCGGAACCGGCGTGCTCGACCTTGACACCTGGCGGAAGCTGAGGAGTCCTGTCACTGTGAGGATCGTGCTCGCGATCAGCAACTCGGTGCCGACGGCCAGGCCGTTCTGACCGCCCATCAGCACGAGCGAGCAGCGCATGAAAACGGCCGCAAGACCGGTCAGTATGCTCCTGGCCCGGTGTCGCAGAGCCGGATCCGCGGCGATGGCGCGAAGGTGCAGCGACATCGCCACGACGACGAGCCCGGTCAAGGCCGCCGCGCCGCCGCCTACGGTGATAAAGAAGTCATGCCATTGCGCAGGCTGATAGGGATTCATGACAGTCGAACAATAGGCCAGCCAGATCGTCGAGGTTGACGAGCGCGCTGACGATGTTCTGCCGAATCCGGTCAACTCATGCGGCGAAAACGGGTATGTCTGAGGAACCGTCGCCAACTGAGGCGGCAGAAATGAGACGTAGAGTACGATATGTCGCGAGCCATTATCCGTCCGTACCGGGCCAGTGATCTCGACGACCTGTACCGGATCTGCTTGCTGACTGGTGATGGCGGTAACGACGCTACGTCGATGTTCGAAGACCCGTGGATCCTGGGCCACATCGTCGCGGCCCCCTACGGGTTGTTTGAGCCATCGCTGGCGTTCGTGGCTGAGGATGAGCTCGGCGTCGGCGGCTACATTGTCGGAGCGTTGGACAGCAAGGCGTTTGAGAGGCGGCTCGAGGCGGACTGGTGGCCGGCACTCCGCGACCGGTACCCCGCGCCGCCGATCGAGCTTTCGCCGGATCAGCTGACACCGGATCAGCGCGCGGCCCGCTTCATCCATGCCCCGCTCACGGTCCCTGGCGAGCTCGCCGAGGACTACCCCTCGCACCTGCACATCAACCTGGTGCCGAGGCTTCAGTCGCAGGGACTGGGAAGGCAGATGATGAGCACGCTGATGCGGGCGCTAGGAGAGTTCGGATCCGCGGGCCTGCACTTCTTTGTCATGCGTACCAATCAGCGGGCGGCCGACTTCTACCGGCACCTTGGCTTTGCTGAGATCCCGCGCGGAGACGGCCCTCTTATCTTCACAATGGATCTGCGGCCAGCGGGCCTGAAGGGTGCGCTTGCTCCGTGAGCACCAGTCGTCATCGCTAAATGCAGTTGGCGTAGAGACTGCTCGCGCACTAGGTTCACGGTTCGTGGATGATCCAGACGGATACTTCGGCGAGCGGATCGCGGCGAGTTACGACGACCCATCCGACAGCATGTTCAAGCCGGAGGCTATAGACCCTGCCGTCAGCCTGCTCGCCGAGCTGGCAGGCAGCGGGCGCGCGCTGGAACTCGCCATCGGCACCGGTCGCATCGGGCTGCCGTTGTCGCGGCGCGGCGTTCTTGTGCACGGCATTGAGCTGTCGCGGGCGATGGCGGCCAAGCTCCGCGCGAAACCGGGCGGCGAGGCCATCGGCGTGACCATCGGCGACATGGCCACGACCAGGGTTGAGGGCACATTCACGGTGGCCTACCTGGTATTCAACACGATCAACAACCTCACCTCGCAGGAAGCGCAGGTCGCCTGCTTCCGCAACGTCGCCGAGCACCTCGCCCCAGGCGGATGCTTCGTGATCGAGACCGGAGTCCCTAACCTGCGCCTTCTGCCGCCCGGGCAGGACATCCAGGGATACCGGGCGGGCCCAGCACGGATCGTCAGCTACAGCTTCGACCACGCCACGCAGCGCTACAGCGGCCACTACGTCGAATTCACCGATGGGAAGGGCGAGTACTGGACGGTCCCATTCCGCTACGCCTGGCCGTCCGAGCTCGACCTGATGGCGCAACTCGCCGGACTCAAGCTGCGTGACCGCTGGGCCGGCTGGAACCGAGAGCCTTTCACGACGGACTCCCGCTCGCATGTCTCGGTCTGGGAAAAGCCGACTGTGCCCTAGGCGGCGGGCGCCTGGTCGATACGAACCAGATTTCCGGACGGGTCGCGCAGCGCGCAGTCCCGGCCACCCCACGGCTGGTCCGTCGGCTCTTGCACGATCTCGGCGCCCCAGTCGCGCGCTTTCGCGAACGTGGCATTGAGGTTGTCGGTGTGGAAGTGGACGCCGTTCAGCGCGCCCTTGGCCACGAGCGCGGCGATCGCGTCGCCGTCGGTTGGGCTGCCGCAGATGTAGTTCGTCAGGACGATCGAGATACCAGGCTGAGAGCCCGAGCCGATGGTGATCCAGCGGAAGCCGTCGTTGGCGACGTCATGGCGCAGTTCAAGGCCCAGGGCGTCGCGGTAGAAGGCTAGCGCGAGGTCGGGGTCATGGACTTGGACGAAGCACCGGGCAAGTGTGAGATCCATAGCCGCAAGGCTATGTTGCCAGCGCCCCGCGCGCTTCTTCGATCCTGCTCGGCCTGCGGCTCGGCCGGGTCAGGTTCTTGGCGATGCAACCTTCCACGCTCGCGAGCGCAGCGTGGTCACGCGCCCTGTACGCCGTCGGCGTCTCACCCACTAGTTCAGTGAAACGCGCGCTGAACGAGCCGAGCGACGTACACCCGACGGCCATGCAGACGTCGGTGACCGAGAGGTCACCGCGTCGCAGCAGCGCCTTCGCCCGCTCGATACGCCGCGTCATCAGGTACGAGTAAGGCGTCTCCCCGTACGTCGCGCGGAACTGGCGAGAGAAGTGCGCTGTCGACATCAGCGCCGCACGTGCGAGCGCGGCGACGTCTAGGGGGCGCGAGTACTCGCGGTCCATCAGGTCGCGGGCACGGCGCAAGTGAGCGAGGTTGGCGAGTTCCTCAGGCGTCACGATGTCAGCGTAATAGCCCGATGCCGGATTCCGGTGCGGCCGCCCGGCTGTCATGCTGTCCGAAGGCAGAAGGGTCGTCGTTGGGCAGCAAGGCTGGAAGTCGGCGCGGCGTATTTCGCGCGTTGCTCGGCAACAGCGCGCTCATGCGCGTTGTCGCGGCGTACTCGTTGTTCATCGTCACCGAGTACTCGGTGTGGATCGCGATGCTCGTCTACGCATACAGCCGCGGCGGGGCGACGATCGCCGGGCTGGTCGCCCTGGCGCAGCTCGTACCCGCGGCCGCTCTCGCGCCGGTATTCGCGGCATTGGCCGACCGGCGTTCGCCTGTGGCGCTGCTGCTCGGCGGTTACCTGACGCAGGCTGTCGCGATGGGGGCTACTGCGGTAGCCGTAGCCGCGGGCGCACCGCTGGCGGCGTACGGCGCCGCGATCGTCGCGTCCACGGCAGTGACGACGACCCGGCCAGCTCAGTCTGCGCTCATCCCCTCGCTGTCGGTGACGCCTGATCAGTTGACCGCTGCGAACGTCGCTCTCGCGTGGGTGGAGGCCACAGCGATCACGCTGGCGGGGCTGCTGACCGGCGTCGTGATCGCTCTCAGTGGCGTGGCCGTCGTCTTCGCCGTGTGTGCAGGGCTCGGTGGGTGTGCCGCTGCCCTAGCCGGGACGTTTCGTGCGCGGGCAGCAGGCGGGGCGGCGACCGGCGACCGTGAGGCGGTACTGGCCGGTCTCGGCGACAGCGTCCGGCTAGTAAGCCGCCAGCCCCGGCTCCGGCTGATGCTCGCCCTGCTCACGGCCGAGGCGGTGGTGCTCGGCTCGCTGGACCTCCTGTTCGTAATCTTGGCGGTGACCGTGCTCGACCGGCCTCAGGAGTGGGCTGGGTACCTCAACGCCGCCTATGGCGTCGGCGCGGTTTTGGCAGCGCTGGCGGGTGTGCTACTCGTTGGACGGCGCCTCGGCGGACCGATACTGGCCGCGGCGCTCTTGCTCAGCGGCGCGCTGGCTGCACTTGCAACAGGCGTCGGAGTGACGGGCACGGTGGCGCTGCTCATGCTTGCCGGGGCCAGCCGGGCTCTGCTGGACGTCGCTACGCGTACTTTGTTGCAGCGCTCGGTGCCGACTGACGTGATCGGGCGGGTATTCGGCCTGCTTGAAGGACTCATGATGGCAGGTCTGGCTGTTGGCTCGCTGCTGGTCCCTGCGCTGGTCTACCTGGGAGGCGACCGGCTGGCGCTGATCGGGGTTGCCGCGGTGCTGCCGCTGGGTGCCGCGGCTGGCGGACGAGGGCTGTTCAGGCTGGACGCGGGCACGCCAGTGCCGGTCGTGCAGATCGCGCTGCTCAGGTCCATCCCGCTATTCGCCGAGCTGCCGGTTCCCTCGATCGAGGGTCTGGCCGCGGCGCTCACGCCAGCCGATGTGCCGGCGGGTGCCGTGCTGATGCACCAGGGCGACACGGGAGACGCGTACGTTGCGATCGCGGCCGGGGAGTTCGACGTCACGCAGGACGGGAACTTGCTGCGCACATGCGGTCGCGGCGAGGGAGTTGGAGAGATCGCGTTGCTGCGATCGATTCCGCGAACCGCGACAGTAACCGCCAAGACCGACGCGACCGTCTACCGGCTCGCGAGGGAGCCGTTCCTCACCGCCGTGCTCGGTCACGCCGCGACCCAACAGCACGCCGAAGGCATTGCGGACGCGCTGCTGGCAGCCGACACCGCGTTAGGCGCCGCTGAGACCGACGAGACGGACTCGGCCGGACGTGGGTGATTCGCGGCCAGATGTTCTGGCCGGGGCAGTGAAGACGCCACGAGGGGACGGGCAGATGCCCGTCCCCTCGACCCCCTCCGTGCGCCACGCGCTTGAGAGGCCGCCCCACCGGAGGCTACGGAACCGGTTTGTGCGCGCGCGTGGCGGCCGTCGGCGTGATTGAAGCATCGCCCAGCCAGATGGCGGCGGTCAGTCACCCCGCTGACACAAGTCCTGTCGCCTTGCCGACACCTCGGGCCGGCATGCGTCCAGGTGCCTTGCTTCTAGCCTCCGGCGAAGCGAGCCAGCATGTCCGGCTGCAGCACGGTCACGGCTCGGCCGTCGACCGATATCCACCCCCGGCGCTCAAACCCCCGCATGGCGGCATTGACGCTTTGCCTTGTGCCTGCGGCCTGGTTCGCGAACTGGGCCTGGGTCAGTGGCGGGAGGATGACGCCGTCGGCATCGCGTGGCTGGCTGAGCAGCACCTTCGCAACGCGGCGCGGCAAGTCAAGGAACACGAGGTCGCCGGTCGCATCCGTGAGTCTGCGCAGGATGGCGGCGACCGAGCGAGCCAGGGCCTGGCCAGCGGCCGGATTTCGTTCGCAGATGTCGTGGACCCGCTCACGCGGCACGAGGAGGAGCTGGCTGTCCTCAAGCGTCTCAACGTCGGCCGACCTCGGGCCGCCATCGACGATGCTCACCTCGCCGAGCGTCCCGCCAGGCGCGACAGCGGCAAGCATCAGTTCCCCGCCGTCGGCAGAACGGACCATGACCTTGACACGGCCCGTGATCACGACGATCAACGTGTCGCCTCGGTCGCCCGCGCTACACACCAGTTGACCCCGGCGGAACGTCCGTACCCTGGACGCCTCGGCAAGCGCGGCGAGATCTCCGTCCGGGACTGATCGCAGCAAATCAGTCTGCCGGAGCAGATCAGTCACATCAGCAGCCATCACAGTCCTGTACTACACCGTTCGGCCGACAGGTATAACAATCCGACAGTACCCTCTTTGAGATGATAAGGCCGTCCTGCGCGAGCGGGTCGGCCGGGAGGTCGGATCTGTCGGCCGCTTGACAGCCTAAGTGTCATGTGGATGACCGATAGCCGCGCCGCGGCCCGTCAGGCTTCCAGCACGGGGTCGCCAGGAAGCCACATGTCCATCCACAGGAGCTGCAATGGCCGATGCGGCTGCAGGTCGCGAAGGTTATCTGTCTGCCCTGCGCTCTGCGGACTTGCGGCGGCTGCTTGGGAGCCAGCTGATTTCGGTCAGCGGATCGTGGGCGTATAACGCGGCCTTGATGGTGCTGCTCTATGACCTCACCCACTCGGCCGGGTGGGTGGCGGCGGGCACGATGGCCAGATACGTGCCATCCGTGCTGTTCAGCGGCTACGGCGGGATCCTGGCCGAGCGCCTCGAGCGCGTCAAGCTCATGATCTGGATCAACATATTGGCCCTCGTGATCCAGGCAGGGCTCGCGATTGCCGCATGGCGGTCAGCTCCGGCGCTGATCGTGGTGGCGCTTGGCGTACTGACCGCCGTCGTACTGACTCCGTACAATCCCGCTGTTGGCGCCCTGATTCCGCAGGTCGTCAGCGAGGACGGGCTGGCGGCGGCGAACGCTCTTAACGCCACGATCGACAATCTCGTGATCTTTATCGGCCCGGCGATGGGCGCCGTGCTCCTGCTGGCCGGCGGTCCCGCGCTGGCGATCGCCGTCAACGCGCTGACCTTCGCGATCGCGGCGGCCTGGCTGCCGAGGATGCAGGTGCGGAGCAAGCCAGCCGACGTCACAGAAGGCGGCAGGTCCGGGCCGTTCCGCCAGATGGCAAACGGGTTCATCGCGGTCGCGCAGTCTGGCCGTGCCGCGACATTCGTCGCGTTCTGCATGGTTGTGACGTTCGTGGCCGGGACGGACCTGGTGCTGTTCATTCCGATCGCCAGGTTCCAGCTTCACTCTGGCAGCTCGGGCTACGGGTACCTGCTGGCCGGGCTCGGAGCAGGGGGCGTGATCGGCGCGACGTTCATCAACCGGCTTGCGGCACGACCGCGTCTCGCCTCAGCGATTCTCCTGGGCACGATCTTCTACTGCCTGCCAACGGCGCTCCTCGTCGTGGTCCACCAGGCCGCCGTCGGCGTTGCGCTCGAGGTCCTGCGCGGGGCGAGCACCTTCGTGGTCGACACCCTGGCGATCACCGCATTGCAGCGGTCGGTGTCGAAGGAGATGGTCGCCCGCGTTTTCGGCGCGTTCTTCGCTCTTGTCTACCTCTTTGCCGCGCTCGGAGCGCTGCTGACGCCGGTCGTCCTGCACTTCGGCCTGCATATGACGATGATCATCTTTGGCGCCGGGATACCGGTGCTGTGCCTGCTCGGCCTGCCGGTCCTGGTGCCCGCCGACCGGGTCGCGGCGGCCTCGGCAGCCGCGCTTGCCCCGCGGGTAGCAGTCCTGGAGCGCCTGGACCTGTTCAGGACCGCGTCCCGCTCGAGCTTGGAGGCCCTCGCCAGGTCCGCCGAGCAGATCACCGTTCCGGCTGGCACGATCATCATGGCCGAGGGAGACGACGCCGACGCGTTCTACGTGCTGACGGACGGTCAGCTCGACGTCTCGGCGGTGGGAGAGGCGGGTGCCACGCCGGTCCATCTGCGCACCCTCGGGCCGGGCAGCTATGCCGGGGAGATCGGCTTGCTCGGCCGGATTCCGCGGACGGCGACCGTTGCCGCCCTCACGCCAGCCAGCCTGCTGCGCATCGCAGGCCCCGATTTCCTGGACGGGCTCACGGGCCTGACCGCCTCGCCTTCCCTGCTGCGGAGCGCGCAGTCCAGGCTCGCGCTGACCCATCCTTCCAGCCGGGCGCTTGAACCCCTTTTGCGGGCCGGCGACCACGGCGGGCGATGACGTCCTGACCGGAGGGCCAGGGTGCCGCCGCGCCCGCCAGGTCTCAAGGCCGTTTTCTCGGCGCTATCACCCTGCGACAAGAAACTCGTCGGTCAGATCTGCGGCTCGCTTTGCCGAGACCACATTCCCCTTGGCGGTGAAGCACGCTGAAGCGCGCGCCAGCGCTTCGAGCGCCGCGTCGGCACGATTGCCGAGCCTGTGCAGCTCGGCAAGGTCCATGAGGCCGTCGCCCTGCCAGTCAAGCCAGTCGGTGGCGCCGATCATCTCGTTCGCCTCGCCGATCAGCGCTTCGGCGGCTTCGCGGCGGCCATCTCGGGCAAGCAGCTTGGCCCGTACGCGGCGCCACAAGAACTGCGATGCGACGTCGTCGTCGGTGGCAAGATCCTCGCAGATCGTTGCGAACTCGCCCGCCTCGTCAAAACGGCCCTGGCGGTAGAGGACCTCTGCCAGCATGCCGGAGGTTGATGAGAGGTAGGCGCGCTCACCCATCTGCTCCAGCGTCTCGTAGTCGCCGCGGAGCTCGCGCTCGGCTGCGTCGAGGTCGCCTGCGAGCATCTCGACAGGCGCGGAGTCCATGGAGGTGAGGGCGGCGAAGAGCCGGTAGCCGTATTCCTCGAGCAGCGCGCGACTCCGCCGGTACCTGACGCGCGCCTGCTCGAACTCTCCGCGCATCGCCTCAAGGTGCCCGAGCGCGGCTTCGGTGATCGCCAGCGCCTTCCTGTCGTCGGCGGCATGGGCAAGATTCGCCTCACAGATCTCGGCCGCCTCGGTGACAGTCATCGAACCAGACAGAGCCGAGATCACCAAAAGGCCGGTTGACCGCCTTGCCATGACGTCGTTGCCTGCACGCGTCGCGTGGCTTATCGCGCGCTCGGCGGCCTCTGCTGCCTTCCCGAACTGACTCGCCATGCCATGGACATAGGTCATCAGCCGCCACGCCCTCGCGAGGCCGAGGTCGTCTTCCTCGGCATCAAGCACGGCGATCAGCTCCTGCACGCGGCCCGGCACGCTGACCTCGGCGCCCGTCGCGCCGGTGGTGTACCGAAGGTGCAGCTGGGCGAGTTCGGCAGCCCGCCCCGCCGCATCGTCTCCTGTCAACGCCGCGACACGCCTTGCCTCTGTCAGCTTTGCCTCGGCGACTTCGAGCTTCCCAAGGTCGGCGAGCGCATCGCCGGCCGCCACCAGCAGCCACGGCCGGTCGGCGTGGCCGTCCTCGAGCAGATCGGCGGCGCGCTGGAGCAGGCTCGCCGCGGCATGCATGTCCCCGCGGTCGAACGCCCGGGAACCAGCCGTGCCGAGGTGCCCAGCAGCTCGATCACCGAGCGATCGGCCCTGCTCGTCGATCGGACCGAGCTCGGCTCTGTACTTGAAGGACTGCTCGAGGTGATAGCCGATGATCTCCTCGCGCTCAGCGACGCGATCAAATGAGACCTCCACCAGCCACTCGGCGAATCGCTCGTGCATCCGAGCTCGTGCCCGCTTGAGCAGGCGATCGTAGGCGACATCTCGAAGCAGCAGGTTCGCGAACTGATAGTCGCCGCTGCGCAGGCTTGCGCGGGACTGGCGGATGATGCGCTTGCCGCACAGCGCGGAAAGCGGCGACGCGAGATCCGAGCTGGCGTCACCGTCCGGGGCCAGGGCGGACAGCGCGGCCGACTCGAAATCAATGCCGATTACCGCCGCTCGCTCGACTATCCCGCGCTCGGCCGATTGCAGCCCGTCGAGCCTGGAGGCAAGGAGCGAGGAGACGTTCGGCGGCACTGCCACCTCTGCCACGCCTCCCGCGTACTCCCACCGGCCATCGCGATTTTGGATCGCTCCGGAGTCGGCCAGCATGCAGACCATCTGCTCGGCGAACAGGGGGTTCCCCCCCGCGACCGCCAGTATCCGGTTGGTCAGGCTCCCGGGCAGTCTGGCGTCGTCGAGCAGGTTCGCAAGGATCCGCGCCATGTCATCGCGCGAGAGCTCCCGCAGCTCAACCCGCTCCGCACCGTCCTGGCCATCGAGAAATCCCGGCCGTTCCTCGAGCAGCTCGTGCCTGGCGGTGCAGGCAACCAGGAGCGGAGCCTCTGAGCCGACGGCGAGGTGCTCGATCGTGTCGAGGAAGATTGGCTCGGCCCAGTGGATGTCGTCGAAGATCACGATCAGCGGCTTGCGGCGGGCCAGGATCTCCAAGATGGCCCTCGCACCCCAGAGCAGCTCCTCCTTGCCGTAGCTGCCCTGGGAGATTCCCATCAGCGACGCGACTCGGCGTGCTACATCGTCTTGGCCGGAGCCCGCGAGCGACCACAGCTTGGACTGTGCCTCCTCTTCCCGGTCATCGGGCGCTATCCCGGCTGCCTGCCTGAGCGCCTCGGCGAGCGGCCAGAACGTGATCCCTTCGCCGTAGGACAAGCACCTGCCCCTGAGCACTTGCGCCCGGTCACCGACATGGCGGACGAACTCTTCGATCAGGCGGGACTTGCCGATCCCCGCCTGGCCGATCAGCGTGAGGACCTCTGGCCGCTGCTCAGCGGTGACGCGGCCGAATGCGATGAGCAGCCGGCCGAACGGCTCATCGCGGCCGATGAGCGGCAGGTCCGCTCGCCTCGTGATCGCCTCTCCGCCGCCGACGCTGAGCAGCCGGTAAGCGGGAACTCGTTCAGACTTGCCCTTCAGCTCCAGCGGCTCGACCGGCTCGACCGCAGCGGCGTCCCTCGCCAGGTGGTAGGTCGAGCCCCCGATTAGGATTTCTCCGTCGGGCGCGGCCTGCTCAAGCCTGGCGGCCACGTTGACAGTGTCGCCGGTAGCTAGACGCTGGCCAGTAGAGATGTCTCCCGCCACGACCTCGCCGGTATTGACGCCAGTCCGGTTTTGCAGCGTTACGCCCCAGGTCGCCTGCAGCCGGACGTTCAGCTCCCCGAGCGCGCTCTTCATCTCGAACGCGGCCCGTACCGCGCGCAGCGCGTCATCCTCGTGCAGCCGCGGCAAGCCGAATACAGCCATGATCGCGTCGCCGATGAACTTCTCGACTGTGCCGCCGTGCCGCTCAAGCACCTGGCTCATCGCCGCGAAGTAGACGCTGAGAACCTCCCGCAGTGACTCGCTGTCAAGCCGCTCGCCGAGGCTCGTCGAGCCTTTCAGGTCGCAGAAGACGATGGTGACTGTCTTGCGCACTTCCTCAGCAGCCACTGGGCGCGCGAGTTGCGCGCCACAGTAGCCGCAGAGCCGGAACTTGGCTGGGTTCTCCTCACCGCAGGCGGGACAGCGCACCATCGAAT